>Ga0222712_10000255_pt1 | contig 75178 bp, 113 predicted proteins | sample C33_657DmetaG_FD_165043 | JGI IMG/M metagenome (GOLD analysis project Ga0222712, IMG submission 165043) | Estuarine water microbial communities from San Francisco Bay, California, United States - C33_657D | ecosystem: Environmental > Aquatic > Marine > Unclassified | place: USA: California... | reverse complement strand
TTACGGCTGGCATACCCAAAGAAAACCAGTGGAATTCTATAGATCAGTAACCCTCATGCCCTCACCAGAGTCCTCAACAACCCATGGTGCAGACAGACGCATCTCCCCACCTAACTTTAAGGACTCACCAGTCTGTTTTTCTGGATCAGGAGCGTACTCCCTATAGATAGGCTCAGCTTGTTGTTTACGTTCTTGTTCAGCCTTAATCTGATTCTCGAATTCAATCATATCTAGTCGCGCCTTAAGCTTTGCCTCAAACCAAACTTTCTTTAACCATTTGATAATCGCCTCTAGATTTACCTTTACAAAACTTAACAACACAGGCATCACCTCATCTACCCACCCAATCTAAATCAAATCTGGATCATACACATTACAATTACCAAGCTGCGTGTAGTACTCATTTACTACAGCATACCAATCATCGTGAATCTTATTCAAGAAGTTACGAGAAATCTTAAAGACCTGAGTTCTTTCTGGTGTAGATACCAGTATTGCTGCTTGCTGTACCTTCATGCCTAACGTTTGCTGTACACCTAAGTCATATGCTGCTAATTGTTTTAACGTTTTCTTAAACTTGAGGTTACCTCCCAGCAAGTCGCGCCACTCCTGAGATCCCTTCTCTACATTCTTTGGCCAGTTCCGTGAGTACGGCTTAACACTAGTCTTTAAGTCAGCCAACGTAAGTTTTCCGTTTGCTACACCAATGATATCTGGGCTACCACACCAAGCACGCCCCTCCTCATCCTGGCCCCACACCCTGCCAATACCATCATTTGAAAGTGTGAACTGATGGTGTTCCAACATAGGAGTCTCTGCCCATAACACCTCCTCAAACTGATCAAGAACTTTTGGCATACCATCCCAGAACGGAGAATAATCTTCGGGTATATCCGGAGTCTTATTCCCTTTCAAATATTGTTCCATCCCATAGTGAATACTGGTACCCCTCTCAGCAGCAGCTTCCTTCACACCTGGATTATTCTTAGACCACATCTCCAACTTTTGTTTGTTGGCCTCAGATGCAGTCTCACTTAAAATAGTAGTTACCGATGGCGCCGGTCCCGTTACAAAAGGAGTGTGATAATGTCTCTTACCATTGATGGTGACTCGTGCAGGCTTCTCGTTTAACTTCTCCAGCAGCTCAGAATCCCCTTGGTATTTACCCGTAAGCTCGTCTACTATGCTTAAAGCAACCATTGCAAGAGCAGATGTATTAGTAAAACTGTAACAGATTTTTTACATTGATGCTCATCTTACATGACAATTAATTTGACACGTTTCTATTTTGATCTTGATGAAGATCGCCCTACATCCGAATGCCTACTTGGCTTTGCATGTCAAGACGTGAGTAAAGCAGATGCAGATACGTACGAACAGGAGCTACAATCCTTACAGATCCTTTACACACGCATAGAACTCTAGCCATGAAATCAACTCAAACCACTTGGAATGACTACTTCGATCCAATCAAAACACGTCTTGGTGCCAGGCAATTAACCTTTGAAAAAATCTTTCAATACTTAGATACCTCCAAAGAACCGCTCATCGTAGAGACCGGTACCTACCGAGAAGAAAACAACTACACAGGCGATGGTTGCTCCACCCTTCTTTTTGACAACTACATCGACATCCGTGGTACTGGAAAATTAATTTCAATTGACAACGACCCAGCGGCTTGCGCCTTGGCTCGTGAGAACACCAAACATGCCAAGGTAATAGAAGGTGATTCCGTTGAAACACTAGACACCCTCTTTGGTCCAATAGACCTTCTATACCTAGATTCCTACAACATTACTGACTGGAATAACGATTGGGCTCCAGCCTCCCATCATCTAAAGGAACTGTTTGCAGGCTACAACCTTCTTGGTCCAGGTACTTTAATTGTCGTAGATGACAACATCAAGGCAGCCGACAGTAGACGCCATGGAAAAGGACGCCTAGTACATGAATTAATGGAAGCACTTGGCGTAGATCCGTACTTTGATTCCTATCAAGTTGGCTGGATTTGGTGTTAGAACTATACTAGGAATACCATAAATCTCAACCATGGCACTCTCCAGTCAAGTCAAAAGTTCATTAGATGAATCAGTCTCTCATTTACGTGAGGCATTAGCTTTTGCTGCACGCACCGAACATCCCATAATTGTTAGCGCCATCTCTGAACTCATCTGTCGAATCGACACCCTGGATCAGATGAATGACATTATGCAAAAACTCAAAGATAAAGATGACGATACAGTTGCCTTCCGAATCGGAAAGATTTGAGAAGTTCTTTCTAGAACTAGAAGAAAAAATTCCAGACCCAGGAAAAGACTGGGATAAGTTCTTGCGTCCGTGTAAGTGGGATAAAATATTAAAGGAACAAAAACAAGAACGTAATGTCCCAAGAGGATAACAAATATACCAAACCAGAATTACGTGAACGTATCAAAAATCGTATCATGGCTGGTTCCAGTGGAGGTAAACCAGGCCAATGGTCTGCACGTAAAGCTCAAATGGTTGCCAGTGAATACAAAGAGAAAGGTGGTGGCTACCAAGGGGGAAAAGGTGAGAAGCAAAAAGATTTAGAGAAGTGGGGTGACGAACAGTGGCAAACTAAAGATGAGTACGAGAAACGCAGCAAAGCTAAAGCTGCTGCTAAAAAATATAAGGAGAGTAAGTAATGTCTGATAAAGCAATTCAAAAAGGTTATACCAAACGTTACCTACCAGAAAAGGCATGGGCTTCCCTGTCACCAGAAGAACGTGAAGACACCGACCAAAAGAAAAGAGCTGGTAGTAAACAAGGCAAACAGTTTGTTGCTAACACTGAAAAAGCAAAGAGAGCAGGACGTGCAGCAAGACGTTACAAAGACAATAAATAGTAGTATACTTACATAAGAGATATCTCTTAATCATGGCCGTAGAAAAAAAGTTTGTTCCTGGTAAAGGTTTAGTGCCAGTAGGAAAAGAAGAAGCAGGTAAGAAGGGAGCACCAGTACCACCTAAGAAAGGTGCCGTACCTCCCAAAAAGGGAGCACCAGTACCGCCTAAGAAAGGTGCAGTACCACCGAAGAAAGGTGCAGTGCCACCTAAAAAAAAGTAAAGTAGGATCTCTAGTATAAACACTAGAGATTTCTGTGACAACACTTGTTGCAAACGTCCTACCTATTAAGGTACGGCTTTGTTGTGCCTTTAGCTACTTAATATGGCATTTCTAAATCATCCGTTACCTGACTGGATGGGAACTAGAATCAAAACTTCCCAATCTCCCAGCCGACTGGGAGAAGGCAGCTAAACCATGTAAGTGGAGTAAAATATTAGAAGAAAAGAAAAAAGAAAGTACAATTTAATGACTCCTTTAACTGGGTTTGATCCGTCTTTTGTTGGTAAAAACATTGGTCCTCTCTCTGGGACAGACCCTTCAAAGTTAATTACAAACCCTACAAAAAATCCCCAACTTTTTTTGGCAGGTTTTGCATCTAGTTTGGTTGCACCTGTGGTTTCTGCAATTAAAAATAAAGACTTAATACAGCAAGCTATTCAAGGCAATCCTTCTGCCCTATCACAGGCAATGATTAATGTAGGAGGATCAGCCGCTGGAATACCAGGCGCTGTTCTTATTGGTACCGATCAATTGTTAAAACGTTTTAACAAGGGAAAAGGTATTGTTGCCGGCACAGAAGATTTATATGGACAAAATCAACAGCCTAATTTTATGCCAGGAATGGGACGTCAAGGTTTTGGAGGGCTTTTTTAAATCATGTAGGATGTTATTAAATACATAAAACTATGTAAGTAAAGTAAAATATTAAAAGAACAAAAAACAAGTAAGCTTACTAATGGCTGATTACAAAAATGCAGATATGTTTTTAAGATCTTTTACTGATGATCTAATACCTAAAGTTTATCCCGGATTAAAATCTGATGAAGATGGACGAAATTTTACTGAGCTTCTACCTTCTTTTGGAGTTTTTGACGAGAATCAAAAATATGTTTTTACACCCGAAGGAAATAAATTTAAAGAGGATTTTAAAAAACTGAGTAATAAAGAACTAGAAATTAAAGCACATAATGATCCAGCAGGAGGAGGTTTATATAGGCCTTACGATAAAGATGGAGGTCATCTTGATCCTAATAAACGAACTATTTATATTGCACCAACAGGAATAGGAAACTCTCCTGAAATAATTGCGCATGAAGCAGGACATTCAATAGATCCTAATATTCAACAAAATGCAAAGTATTATAGTAATGCATATCAAGCAAGAACACCTTCTGAATTATTAAATGCGCATCTTAAAACAACAAACTTTAACGCTGAAGTTGAAGCACAACGTGCCGCAGTAGAATTACTTGATAGAAATAATATTCCGACAGGGGGTGTACGTAGTGATTCTTGGTTTAAAAATTATCCAGCTTCTTATATAGATAAAGGAATACAAGAAACAAATCGTTTTGCAAGTAGTTATCCTATACCTAATCAATTAAAACCTTTTGCTCAGGACGTTTATGCTCAAGATAGTAAAATTATTAACCCTTTAAAATTAAATGAGCCTTCTGTACAGATTTTTGATTTTAATGATAGACGTGCAAAAGGGATGCTTAATCTTGGCTTGAATCAAAAGTATCAAGATACTATACAAGAAACTTTAAAGCGGGCCAGAAGTTATATTGATCAAAAACTAGGTACTTAATATGGCATTTTTAAATCATCCGTTACCTGACTGGAGTTGTTACATACGTAACGAATTTTTATTTAATGGTAAGCAAGGTCACGGAGAGGTTAGTAAATGTGATGTGCATTCAGTTGCATCAATGGAAAAGCGGGTGCCATTGTTTGAATGCTTCCTTGAGAACGGAGTAAATTGGACTCGCAGACCGTTGCATTCTCTTTGCTGGAAACCTGACGCAGAAATAGAACCGCTTGAACAAACAATGTATTGGGATTGTTTCTCTTCTTACATTGATGTGCAACGACGTAATCGTCTCGCTGGGTTATCTGCTGAACTTGTAAGACCAGACAATACTAGAGTCCGTGGACAATATATGTTCACTTTAGATTGGGCTTTTGAGAACCATGCGATGACAGATTTTAATTACTCAGAAACACCTGAGCATAAATGCGCCCATATGTTTAAGGTAGAAACAGGAAACTATTATGCTTACCCAAATAACCGTTGCATTTGGTACGATGCTGCTTGGACGTTCAATAGAATTACAAAAAACCCTGGCTATCAAATTGATACAACTGTGTATTCAGTTGAGAACAATCGTACTTGGGAAACATCCGATGATTATTTTTACGAAGTAATTAAAAATAAAGTACATTAAAAGCAACAGATAATTATTTCCGGAAGACACCTAACTATTTCTTAGGGTAGCCTTAACCATCCATGCTGCTTTAAAGATTTCTCCTGCTAGCTCTGCTATATAATTCTGGATATCAATGGCGTGTACTTTACCAGCAAGTTCTTCTACCTTTTTACAACGCATAGCAAAATCTTCTAAGTTTTTATAATACGTAATTAACATCTCATTACCTTTATAGCTAACACAATTCTTAAACCCTGGGGCAGCATCAGCCAATCCTTTGGCACACATAGGCAGTAGATAATCCATGGACCTAATGAACTCACCTAACTTATCAAATTGATCTTGATGTGCTTCGTATTGTTCTTTCAAGAAAGCATGAACACCAAAGAAGTTAGATCCTTCATAGTTCAAATGTATCAAATGAGATTGTGTCCGTAATTCATTTAAGTAGGAACACAAAGAAATACATTGTTGTATAAAGGCGCCTACGTCGCCTTCCTTAGATTTACTAGGTGCTTTGATCTTAGCTTGTGGTTGAGGTGCCTCTTGAACAGGAGGGGTTTGAACCTGTGGCATATCTTGAGGACCGGGGGTGTACATAGTTTTTATTCAGTACTTTTATTTTATCAGTGACGTGTTTTAAGTGGCGTTGATAGAATACATAATTTAGAATAGTAAAAAACAATAGCTATGAATTTTTCGGAAGCTTTCTTTGTTACATACGACACATTAACAGCACCTGCCTCTGGTGTGTCAACTTTAGTTCAATTAGGAGACAGAATTAATACAAAGAACTATGCCTTGTTTGCTACTGTTGCAAGCATTAACACTAACGTTATCGTTGCATTAAACGGTTCAATTGATGGTACAAATTGGTCAAAGATAATTACAAACCAAACTATTACCGGTAACGGTACGACCCATTACAATATTGCCAACCACCCAGTTAAGTACGTACAACCTATCTTTGTATCTGAATCAGGCGGTACAGAAGCTACTGTATTGTTTAGTCTAGGCGCCGACTAAGTAATAACATACTTACTGCGACTCTATACTTCTTGCATACTCTTCTTTCCATGTAGGTCTAAGGTGACCAAAGTCCCGTGGCTCAGTAACAATAGTTTCTGCTGTACCACAGACATTACATGTACCCATATGACAGGTAGAAAGAAAGTTAGGTGGACCTATATAGTTACCTTTCTTATACCAGTCACCATAAGCTTCGCCACAATTCTGGCAGACCCACACAGGATAATCTGATTCTTTGGTACGTCCCATTAGAATACAGTGACATCAGGTTTGTTATCTAAACACTCAAACAATTCATTAGCATTATTGTATTCTTTTTTGGTAATATTTTTTAGTGCTTTACATGCTTTATAGAAAGCTTGATACACTTCTTTTCCTGTTAGTTCATCCATAGCTTCACAGATAGTATCTGCAAAGTACTCTCTTGTTTTTTTTAAACACTCAGCATGTTTAATAGATTGTGCTGTACCCGCAGTAGTATCATGTAGCTTTTCTCTAGAGTCTTTAGTCACCAAGGGCTCATCTAATTCAGCTACAATGTTTTGCTTGAAGGATTTAACGAGTTCCTTTAACTCTTTAGAAGACCCGTTAGACCAAACTTTAGACTCTTCATAGGTGTACGAGCTGTTCATTGTGTTAAGCGGGTTGGAGGAGGTTGTCATTGTAAAGTTGGATGGCTTCAAGCATTTCAAAGTACCGTTCACGCATGACAGGGCCAGCTTCACGGATACAAAAGTCTTGCCATAACCCAGTATATAGTCCTTCCATGGGATGTCCAGCAACAGCTCTACCAGAACACTGGTACATACGCTCCATAAAGTCCACACGTTTCTGTTGTTCTACAACATCCCAGGCGTAAAGGTAATCAGTGTTCATGGAAGGATGTGCAATTGGATGCGACGCCAATAACTTCATCTAATTCAAAAAGTAAAGTATGAAGTTCATCTTGTAAATACTCCACGACTTCGTCAGGAGTTTTACCTGCAAAAGGTTTATAAATGAGTTCAACATCCACCGATAGTGACACGGTGAGCTTTAGCTTTGGATCGGGTTCCATCAATCGAAGTAAACGTTAGTCTAGGTTAGCAGAAAAATTAAGTTTAAGGAGCTGGGCTAAAGCCTAAACTTTGAGAACCAAAAGCAACCTGTGGGTGTGCATCCATGAGAGCTGCGTTACCCGCATACCTTCCCAATGAAAGACCTTTCTGTCCTTCTACAAATCCTTTACGTGGGTTACCTGCTCCTAAATTAAAAGCTTCAGATGCCAATGCTGAATACTTACCTGCAATTTTCATTAGCTATTTAGTAGACGTTCTAATGACTGACTTTGGTTCTGCTGGTAGTAACCAAGACGTTCTTGAATGATGTGGTAATAGTTAATTGCTGCGTCTACCATCTCAGCTGCATCCATAGAAGCAGCTAAGTTTTCATTAGCTAACATTGCTGCCGTCAAGATAACGACAGCATGTTCAATCTTTGAACCAATAGTAGCAGAAAGAGGAGTCCCTTCTGATGTGAACCCAGATATAAGATTAACTAATGTGGGATCTACGTCCATGAGACTCCTTATCTTTCTTTAATTGTAGTTCAATTTACTTTATTACTACATGGTTTTTCTTTTTGCAACCAATACCAATAGGCATTACTAGCATTCTGATGAAACCGTTTACCAAAAAGAAGTTTTAATCTTTTTGCTTCCAAGTCATCATGCTCATCTCCATGGTACGGTATAACCTCATTATTATCTTTTAACATGTCAGTCTGTAAGTCATTCATCTCCAACTGGAGATCAAAGTCCTTAAGAGCATGGTCATGACAACTCATTTTAATGCGAGCGTCATCTACATCAGTCGGCGCTGGAATCTTCAGGTAGAAGCTCTCTTGGATACTCGGATGCAACCAATTCCATTCTTGGTTCATTAAAGATTCGTTTGGATCTGACACTATAGTCTTGGACAACTTTGACACCGGTCGGGAGTTGTTGTCCATTTTGATAGGCGCAGCGTATGACATCGAGATTAGGGAGGACTTTAGTGGTTGTTTTAGGTTCTGTTCTATCGGATAGAACTTCTCCTGAGAATGAACGTAGCACAACTCTTTTAGTTGTGGTTGTTTCTTCTTCCATACAATAGGTTGACTTTTCGTCAATGTTCCAAAGCTCCGGGTCCGAGTTAATTTCAACAGTAAGCTCCTTTTTTTTAATGAGAGTGAATTGATAGTTGCGGCCAGTGATCTTGTTGGTATCCAATGGTAGGACCCGACGTAGATAACTTAATAAACCTTTAAGAGATTTAAGTTGTGATGTGTGGTGAAGCTTAGCTGTTGCAACTAAGTCGCCTTCTTTTTTGATACGTTCCAACGCATCTTCATGCGCGGCCATTGCATAATAGATACGATCAACTTTCTCTGAGCGTAAGTCAATACAAGATTCCAGTTCAGCTTTTGCCAAGTCCTGGGACTCAGCAGTGAGTAAAGGAAGAGACTTCTCAAGGGCAGCATAGTGTTCATAAAGTTTGATAACAGAAAGTTCTTTGAGTTTGGTGCTAGTAATTTGAGCCATGGTTCAGATGAATTGGGATTTGATTTTGGCGAGTACTAAGGCCAGCATTGCTGCGCATGCTGTCCAAAGTAAGTCTTTGGCAAAGGGAAGAATGTAAGCAAGAATGGTTTCAAACATTAGATTGAATAGGTAGGTTTGGTGGTGCTTTTCACGTCATCACCAGGACGGTTCCTCACACGAACAACAGGAGTCTACTCACCCCTCTATGTCTCCTGTGATACTAGGAGGTAGGTTTGGTGGTGCAATAATAAAGACTTCAAGCAGATCATCTATTTTTTGATTGACTTTTTTTATTTGATCAAGAAGTTCATCATCACCAAATAAATCAGGACTTAACCTAACGTCTTTCATAGCTTCAGGATTGTTTTTCTTTTGGTAACGACGACATTCATTATTCGTCTCATAAACAAGCCCATTGAATAGTTCCAAGAAGACAGGAGAATCCACTGGAACATATGTAGCAGTTTCTCCATATACTTCTTTTATTACTTCTGTAAAATACTTATGTGTTGTAATATACGTTTCAATTAGATTGGCTGCATTGCTTGAAAAAAAATCTTCGTATTGTTCAAGTGGAAGTCCGTATGCATCAATGGTCATGGTGAGTACCGTCAGGGTTGAGGAGATTGTGGATAAGGGTTTCTTTACCCTCTTGGCTTAGGTTACTCCAGTAGTCAAGCTCTGGATCAGTTTCGTCCCAGTCAATTTTCATTAGACAGGGACTATTGTCTTCTTCTGTAATATCAATGGCTAGTTTGGTAAGCCATGCATTTGGATTAGTCATGTTTGAAAGCCATCCTTAGTTGAGGTAGTGAGGTACCAGGGAATGGTACATAGCCTGCATCAAGCATACTAAAGAATAGATCCCAAGCATGACGTTGAGTAAATGATTCCTTAGGTTTGTAAGTACGCCAATGGCTAAGGGGCGCTTGCACCCCAGACTTAGTGTGTAGTAAAAGAAAACGACCATCACTGGCATGATCCATAGGAGGCTGGTACCACCAAGCAACACAAGTGTGTGGGACACCAGCAGGACATGCGTCACGTGCCTCAGTGCGCTTGGATAGTAGGCTTCTGTATTTAGCAATCCAAGTTAAGTGGATGCAGTGTGGTTTGAATCCTTCGATCTCTTGTTGGAACAAAGGTAGGTTGTTGAGCTGACGTTGAAAGGACCCACATGAGCAGTTAGGTTCGCCAAACATGGGCCGTTCTTCTTGCATTGTCTCCAACTCAGAGTCCAAATCAGGGAGCCGATCTGGAAGCCGCAACCCGTCCGGTGCAACCAAATGCCCAAGGTCTGTGTGCTCTGACTGAAGCAACGCCTTAAGTTTTGTTGGATCAGTAAGACGAATGAACTTATCTGCCCATTGGCTTTGTAGTTTTGCATTGTCATTTAAGTGTCCAAGTGTGTGACTGTAGTTCCAGCCTTTGAATAGGATGTAAGAGTTATCGTGCCAAATACTTGGCCCCCTGTAATTAGGTCCAAGGTATGAGAAGAAGTCCTTAAGTCTATGCGTATAGGAAATGAAGGCTGTTTTGATTGCATCCTTTGGATATAAACGTTCAGTACCATCGCGATACACAACAAGACAAGAGTCACCTCGCAGGTAAATACCAACCACGCCAGAGTCATCGAAGTCTGGAAACGCACGCGATATATTTGTGCGCGTGTAGATGGTTGCTTGTGCTGCATTAAGTTCAGTATGTGTTGCTTGAGGAGACGAATTAAATTCATCATGTGTTGCTGTAGTAGTCATGGTTCGAGAGGTTACAATGAGGATTAGTAATTGAGTAGTGGCTAATGTTGCAATTCATACTGTCGCCAGAAGATATGTTCTGGCAAGAGAAGATGACTCGACAAATTAATGACTGCTCATCTATCGCTGAGTTACGAGAAATGGCAGTGTTACTTACCAAGATTGCAACAACAAGGCAAGTTGTAATCAAGGGACTAGTGAAGGATTCACTGGATCTGATGCAGGAAGCTTATCATCCAAAAGGAATGAACGACGTTCCCAATGACGAACTGTAGCTCTTGTACGTCCCAGCAAACCAGCCACCACTTCCTGGGTCATACCTTGCTCCCTTAGTTTTTTCATTCTGTCAAGCTCTTCTTGTTGAACAAAGTACTTTGAGTTGGAACGATAACGACCTTGAGTCTGGAACATTATTGAATTGTTAGTTAGTACAAAAGCACGTGACTCCCAATAGTAGATAGTCTTTCGATGGCAGTTGTACATTGTTGCAACAGTACGTTGACTGTTACCTGATTCCCTTAGTTCTTTCATGTGATTGAGTTGTGCTTGAGAAAATTGTTGGGTCATTGTAAGTAGATGTGAAAAAGGGCCAGCATAAATGCTGACCCTAAGTTTGGTTTAATTAAAGGCTGTCGTCTTCACCAGTAATTTCATTGCGTGCAGGTAGAACCTTTACGTCAACTGTGTTACCGGAACGTGAGACAGGTAGAATCTCTACACCTTCTGCAATACCGTAAGCACCACCAAGTTTCTTGGCATCCTGACGAGCATGTTGGTTGATGTAGTCTTCAAACATTCCTTGCATCTTCCATGTAGATTCACGATCTTCATCAGGAATCGACATGTTACTTAAAGATTCGATTGCAATTTCTTGCGAACTGTAATCAGGAATCTCAAAGCTTTCAATGGCACAGATTTCTACATTGTTTGCACCACGCATCTCGTTAGCCAAGAGGGGAGTGAACACTGTAGTGGCATAGAACTTTTCATTGAATGCCAAAGGGATTTCAGAGTCTAATGCTTTGCTAAGGCATTTAGACATTTCCCTTTCATAAAGCTTAACTTTATCGCTGACATCAGTTCCATTTAAGCCCTTAAGAGTAAGGACCATTGGAATCTTATGCGCCCTTCTGTTGTCTTGAGTTAAGACATACACAAGATATTTTGTACGTACGCTGTACTTACGTTTGTACATGTTACCTTTGCTGTTCTCCAGTTCAGCAGCAAGACGATCGTTATCGAACATCTGTTTTACTTCTGGATCTTCAAAGGTACCAATTGTCTGACGCATACCGCTAGTCTCTTCCACCATAAGTGGAGAGCGCAAGAGTATCTGCAGACGAGGCTCAATGAAGTTCAACCCTTCTTCAATGGAAGTATTTGGTGCCATACCAAAGGTTTGTTTATAGTCCCAGATAACAGAACCATTTGCAAACTGATCTTCAGTAGCAGTCCATCCACAGGTATCCAAGTCGGACTTGCGAACAAACCAACCACGTGTTTTAGATTTGTTTAACGGTTGAATGGTAACTAGATTCTGGTAGCCAGAAACAAATTCTTTGGACTGGAACATCCGAAAGGAGTCAAGACTCCTCTTAGATACTAGAGAAGAGGAGTTATCACTCCCGCTTGAGGTGGTTTTCTTAGTAGCCATGAGAGCAATCATAGTAAGTTCAGAGGACAGGAATGCTACGTTTAACGTCCAGCTCGACGTCAATCTTAAATAGAATCAAAAAGGAGATCCATGTGTTCGGCACAAGGAGATCCATGTGTTCGGTACTCTTCAACTATTTCTTCCATACTACTTAAGATGCAAGCGTCATAATGTCCACAACCTTTTAAGAAGTCTGTAAACCTATGCATAATTTCATCAATAGTTACTGCTTTAAATTCGTACAAGATTCGGTCTTCACCATCTTCATGTAAGAAAGTGAACTGGTTGCGTGTAGTAGTCATCAGAAGGGAGGTTCAGATTCGTTGAAAGTAGGAGCTGAATACACACCAGGTAGATCAGGTAATCCAACACTGGTTGTGCCCCAAAGACTAGCAGTTTCCACTGGATCTGACAAGGTCGGACCTGTGCTAGCTACTTGTGTTTGTGGCTTAGGTGCCACTGGTTCTGTTGAACTAGAAGTTACCTTAGGTGCAAGAGTCATTTGTACTAATTGAATTTTTACATACGCACGTTTTTCTTTGGTGTCTTTATCAATCCACGAATCGGTTACTAAACGACCACGGATTGTAAGTCCTGTTCCTTTACGTGTGAAGTTTGCAAGTAGTTCAGCTTGATTTAACTTATCTTGTGCACTGTTAATAGCAGAGAAGTTAAACAGATCAGACTGATTACGTCCTGTGTTAACAGCAAGTGTTTGATTACAAATCATCAAACCTTCTGGTGTAGTCCTAAATGAACGCGGATCTTTTTCATCAATGTCTTTTACACATCTTCCAGTGAGGATGACATCGTTAAAGATCGGGAATGATTCAGTAACCGCAGCGATAACTCCACCATGTAGTGAGTGCGTACGGGTGTCCAGATCATGCCGTAGCTTCGAGCCATGTATGTAGATCCGTGCTCCCTTGGGTAGGTCCTTAAACTTGTCGCAAGCTTTTCCGTAAACATGAAGTTTGATGTGAGTTGGAGATTTGTTTCCTGCAGGTGGAAGGATAACTTCCGCACACAGATTGGATGAAGTGGCACTGGTGAATACCTCACGAGGAGTCTCGTTCAGTACAGCGCATGCGTCAACATAATTCATTTGATGTCAGGGGTTAGGTGGTAGAGCAGTTTAACGTCATACTCGGAGGACGGTCGATCAGTGTGTCGCTGACCAGTCAGATCCTACACGAGAATCTCCTTCTATAAGACAAAGGAACTCAAAGAATTCCTGTGCTTGAGGGAAGGCAAGCATAGCTTGTTCTCTAATCTGTTCTGTGTATTTAGGGTTACAAACCAATTGAACTTCATCATGCACCATCAAGACTTGTTCCCACTCCTGACCATGGGGTAAGGACAAGTTTGTTTCGATGTTCTTATGTATTGTTATTACAACTTGTTTCATCAAGATTGCACCTGCTGATTGTAACAACACATTCAAACCTTTAAAAGGTGAACGACAATACAAGACACGTTTGTCAAGACCAATTAAATGTTGACGAGTCAGGATGTAACTCTCAATCTTTGTCTTAAGTTCAGCTAATGCAGGCACACCTTTAAGGAATAAATTCATTGCAGTTTTTCCTAGATTACGCAGAACTGTTTCATCTTTTTCATGCGGATTAATAATTCCTCCCATCTTCAAAGAACCTGCACCATACAAACAATTTCCTGTAATGGTAATACAATCCCCTTGGCGCATAACAAAAGATTTATTTTCGGTACGTATACAAAATACATTCTTCTTTCCTATATAAGTCTTTTGTAATTTTTGTCCAGTAACATGACCTTTATTTGCAATGCTCACATGCATTTGTGTAGTACCACTAGCATTGAGTGATGGCTTAGCAACATGTATTACCCCTGGAAATTCCAGATAAGAAGCAACTAAAGCTGCTTCATAATGTTCATTACGTATTTGTGTCCAATGCCATTTCTCTTTTTGATTTGGTTTACATGATTGAAAGCCATCAGCAATTATGAATCCAGATAGCCAAGCTTTACGTTGGGCTTGGTTCATTTTTAAAATAACTTTAGTCCAATCTGTACCATATTTTCGCCACTTCCAATCAATGTCAATTGGCAAAGATTCAGGTTCAACTAATAGGGCATTAACAATAATATTAGATTCAGTATTTATTTCTGTTGTTGTTTCAACTTTAGACACCATATAATTTTTACCCGTGCTCCAACCGCAAGATACATTTCTATTACGTTTACGTTTCTTTACATACCACCGATGGTCAGCGGTAGCTTGTACTTTGAATGAATGATTATGTTGCATTTGCCAAACATCATCTTCATGTTCAAGTATGATTTCAAGAATAGGCTTCCATTCTTTTATTTCTTTTTCTTCGTTGTAAGTTAAAACTAATTGACCAACCTTTAATTCATCATATGTTTTCCATCCTTCTTTTGTAAGCACTGTTGTTATATCAGTAGGAACACAAGCATAAAGTAAACGCTTAGCTATATCCCTGGTTTCTACACCAAATAACTTTTGGTTAATGGTATGTATATCTGATTCAGGATTAATAACAAGCTTGGCATACTCACCTTGATCCCAATAAGCTAAGTAACCAGCAAGACAACGCAGCTCCAAAGCTTTGGCATCTATACCAATCATGTTCCATCCTTGGGGTGCATGAAATAACGCACGACACTCTTTACCATAAGGTGAATAACCAGCAGGGACTTGACCCATGTTGGGATGACGATGACTTGCACGACCAGTAATACAACCGTTAGTAATAACATCACCGTGCATACGACCAGTGTTGTTATTAACAAGCTTGAGCCAAGCGTTGTTACCATCTTCTATTTGTCCTAAACGTTTTTTAATTAACATGTATTCAGCTAAAGGTTTAGCCTCTGAGTATGGTAACTTTTCAATTACTTCATCATCAAGAATTGGATTACCTTTCTCTGTTGTCTTCTCTGGTTCCCACCCATACTTACTTTTGAGTCGCTCAACAATTTGCTTGCGTGAACCAGGGTTGAATTCTTCTATTATTGTTTTCTCAAATGGTACATCTTTCACATAACCACGGGCAGTATTATTTACCTTAGGTGTAAACCAAGTCTTATGTTTAATAGGTGGAAAAATTTGTTTTAATTGTTCTTCTAGTTCTACTTTCTTTTTTCTAAGGTTATCTACTAGATCAAGACAGGCGTCCACATCAAATGGAACACCGGCTCTAATCTGTTTGTTAATTGCAAGTGCAAAGTCGTGCTCAAGTCTAAGCGCTGATTCAGGATACTTCTCCTTCACAATATGTTTATATAACTTTAGTGTTACTTGGACATCTTGTTTACAGTAGATAAGCATCTCCTCTGAGTATTCAGAGAAGTCTTTGAAGTCAATCTTGTTATCAGCAAGACGCCAACCCCAAGCTTTAAGTGATGCATTACCTCTTATCTTTGCTGGTACATTTGGATACTGTTCTATGTCAAGGTCATAGAGTTTTTCCTTAGGCCAGATGATGCGTGTACAAATGAGCGTATCAATGATGCGTGCTTTGGCGACAAACGAATGTAGTTTTTGGAGGACGGGGAGATCATAAAAAATTATGTTGTGTCCTATAAGAACATCAGCGGTTGCCAGATGAGCAATAGCATCATCAATGCGATCAGGCCCATAAGCAAAAGTTTCTGCTCGCGTGACATCATAGATGACAATGCAGAATGTTTTAGTAGCTTGATCATAAAGTCCGTCAGTTTCTATATCAAAGATAAGCCAACATTCATTTGCGGAACTGGGACTCATCACAAATCTTGAGGTCTTCACTGTTAAGTTTTGTGTCATTGCTTTTGATCCATGTCAAGATTTGTTGTGCACCAGCCCGATGTGGGTTGGAATACATTCTATTGATTGCGCCTTGTGAGTCTAGTGGTATCAGTTCAAATTGCATAGCCTCCATATTGGAATGGATGGCATATGGTTTGTTGTCTTTCCAGGTTGCAATAACGTAGGACATGAACTAGTTGAAGGTGTGCACCAGCATAGTACACACCTTTAGTTAGAACGCAACCTTTACGCTACCTTCTTCTTGTTGTAACCAACAAAACCACCATCCTTCTTTCGTTTGGCAAGCGCTTTACTTGCGTCAGATCCTGCCCGTTGGGACCCATGCACCAATAGTGCAAACGGTTTATCTCCTAAACAATGACTATCGTCATGGTCTATCTCTAATCCACGTGTAGCTGCTTCCTCTTCTGTGTATACAACATAAGCTATACGTTTAAACACATCCGGATACTTAGGAAGTAAGTAGTCAAGTGTGCCACCCACAGATGCGGTCAACATAAAGTTATTAGGTATACTATCTTGCAAGCTAAGCCACATACCTAGTGATTTAGTGTAGGCATAGTAGGTAGTATCAGGATCTTCTTGTGCAACTTTAATCCAAGCTGCCATATACTTCTCTGTCCAGAAATCACCACTCTCATGTATACGTATAAGATTCATATCTGTCTGTACAATTAAAGACAATTTGATTAATGCACTTAATTGATTGACTTGATTCTCTCCTGAGTACAAAGCTTCTCTTAATAAATCCCAGTTATACCAACGTGCATCACGTACATTAGGTCTAGTCTCTGCCATGGCAGCAAAGCATCTGAACTCAGGTGCAATTGTACCTGTGAGCTGTGGTAGATCAGTAATCTTACCGGTAGTCTTGTCAGCAAATGTCTTACATACACCAGCATGTGGGCACGTGTACCCCGCTGGAATATTAAAGATTAATCGATTAGAAAGTTTGCCATTGCCTGTGCTGAATTTAAGAAGTTGCATGGTGTTGTGTAGTAATGGAATGTAGTTGAGTTTAAGGACATCCTAAGTCCATCAAAACTAATCAAACCAAAAGTCATTGAACTCTTTTGTTTCTTCCACAGAACATGGCGCAGTATCTGCACGTTGTTCTAAACGTTTGTTTAACTTTTCAAGATCTAATGAATCCAAAAAATAACAAAGCTGTTCTTCTCCTATACACCTAAAGGCATCAAGGATAAGATCTTTTTTCTCCCTCTCAGGTTCTGCATAGTATGAGAATAAAATTCTTTCGGCTTCTTCAAAACCTATTGGATCTCCAGTAAGTCTTAACAGAACATCACTAGGCATAGCATCAATGATCTGGTTGATTACACCATCAAGAACTGTGGGCCAGGTTAAGGGTGGAATAACTTTCATAATTTGATCTACAAGATTGAGATCAATGAACTCAGGGCTGGTGGTATCAGTCATAGGTAAAGCCCCCGCTAAGGCAGGGGCATGAGGTGTACAGGAAAGTTACGCTGCTGTAGCGCTAGTAGTTACAATAGTAGAACTTAGACCATGTTCTTTTAATTTATCTAACATATCGCACATGATATTGGCATGGCGATTGGTGTCATCCATAAACTTAGTTGCACGTTCAGCTGAGATGGTATGCACGGAACCATTGGGTTCAATGTATTTCCAGCTACCGTCAGGCTGCGGATCCCCTTGGAGCGCAAGACGTTCAGAGTTATGAACGTATCGTAGCTCCAAATTGTGGAAGTCTTGTAGGCCATCAGGTGCTGTCCAGGTAGCGCCAAGGTTGTAACGCTTGTCTTGATCGGAGTAAGCATGGAATTCAGGAATGAGATGTTTAAAGGCAGCAAGGATTTGCATGTTGTTGTGTAGTAGGTGAACGTATGTCTTGGGCTTACGTGCTAAGCACTGCCAAGTATTAGTGCGTCTTCAATTGTAATTGCATCAACTTCAATAGCATCTGTCTTCCAGGTTTGGTCACCAGGCACTGGCTCAGTACCATAAGACCATGTGTCATAGTCTTCTTCATTACGAGGATCATCTTCTACAAGAATGTAATGTCTTGTATTTGTTTCGATAAAAGTACCAAGGTTTCCCATAGCCATAGCTAGTAATTGATCATCGGTGTAGTGTTGTGTCATGAGATAAAAACGTAGTCTGATACTACTGTTTGCTTAGGGTAGGTCGATTACTTAATAAGGATTAAGTAACCGACCTATTAGCAGATCAGTTATCTAATCTTAGTTCTTCTTCTCGTAGCTGCAACGCTTTGCTAAACATATTTTCATAAAGGTTTCTTTCAATATCGTTGAGCCTGGCATTGGACAGACCAACGATCTGGTCTACGTGCATAACACCGTCTGATACCTTAAGCAGGACAGTGAACTTAGGTTTGTTGTTGCACATGCACAAGACAATGAAAGCTTTCTTAGCTTTAACGTTATTAGCATATGAGTCTGCTGTACCTACACAGTTACGTACTGCTTGCCCCCATTGGGATAGCTGGTGCGTATCTTTTGGTTGGAAGAATGTCCAGGTCTGTTCTTCATCTAACACTTTGATAGGTGTAGGGAATAGATCTTGTGGTAACTCTTGATTAGGATTCTTTATTGTCCACGCTTTAGTCTGGATGTGATCATGGAATTCTTCTATGCGCCAACGCTTAGGTGGATCAATAGTTTGACCTGCTGTAAGTATCTGATCAAGCATTGCTATCGTATCTCGCAATGAACTAAACGTAGCATTGTACTTGGTAGTATGTGAATAGTTTGTGCACCTACTCAACCATTCCTCTGTGAACTTGGTGATAATTTTAAAGAAAGATTCTACTGGTAGATAAGTATTAAGCCAGGCATGTACTAAGTCTGGTGAGGAAAGTGAGTGGTATAAGCTATAGGTATCAAGTGTTTTGAATATGTCATTGCTTATAGCAGTCTGTAAATAATCAACAGGGCAAGCAGGCCATATCTTTAGTACTATATTAATCCATCTAAGAATTTTCTTTATGTCGTCATGTATATCTATCAATACATCAGGTGACTTAGTGTCTGGATGATTGAAGGCATCAATGATCTTTTGTGATTCTGTATTGATGTAACGTTTGAACCAAGGTGTATCTAGTATGTATTTATTGTTATCATCTAGATACGATTTGTATAGTTCTACCCCTGGTACTGAGGGACGTTCTTCTAATATACGTAGGATATATTTGTAGTTATTAGTCTTGGGATCAAGTCTCTTGAATATGTCATATGTACTATAATCTTTCCAGTGAGGTATAGTCCGTTGAAGTTTGTTAGTGAATAGTTCGATTCCACGTTTGATTTGTATTACTTTCTGTTTATAGCTAGTTGCATTATGTCTCCAGTATGGTGTAGTTAACCCGGCTTCAATACTGTCTCTTGTTATGTAATCTGTCCATGTACATAAGTCAATACGTCCATACTTCTTGGTGGTAACGTTATCCATATTAAATAACTTTCCACCTTTACCGTAGGGAATATTAAGTTTCTTAAATGCACTAGGTTTAAATGCGAATGATATTCCATAGATGTAGTCTTCTCCAGGCTTAGGTAACCAAGCTGCTACCCATAGGCTTTCTATGTGGTAAATAATAGCTTTGACTTCGCCAGTATCTTTTTGGAATACATGGTACCTATCTACAACTGGACCAGCATTAATATCAGTAACTGCTTGTAGCAGTTCTTCTTTACTGACAATGTGCGGTGGGATAATATCATCTGGTAACCCAAGAGTGTTACGTGTCACCTTAGGTTTAGCAGCTGCGATAACTTTCTTTAGTTCAGGGTCGTACTTGACGAGGTGTTGCTGAAGGTTTGATGGGAGTTGGAATTGCATGAGTTGAGTTGTAGTTGGGATGTAAACCTTTTAACGTCATGTTTAGGACGATTGGTTTACTTGTAAGTTGCGTGTATATACAAGTAAGTTACTAGTACATACTATAAGTTACTTGTAAATACCGTATTGTCTTTCTTCTTCTAGTTCATCGTAGTGCTCTGACATATAGTCAGTTGCATTACTAATAAACGTAGAGTACTCAGAATCCCAATACGGATGTCTTATCACCAAGAAGTCTGGATGTATTGACTTCTGTGGTGTAACTGGTACATGTTTACTAAAGCCCGTAGCTAGATAGACTCTACCCCTGGGACCACGTACTGTGATATACCAAGGTTTGAACTCGATACTAAATCCAATCATGATAGTTAGATGTCAGTGGAATCAACGTCGATCCAGTCAAGAGAATTACCACGATTTAATTCGTGGATATACTCTTCTAGATCTTCTGTGTTGCTAGGTGGTTTGTCCTCTACATAGGTGAAAGCAGAACATAAGCCTGGCCTATGCTCTGCTGGTTCTTCCCATGTGGCAGGACTAACTTGAATACGATCTTCTATCCACGCTTCTGCATAGACTTGGTATTCATTGATGCCTGTGGGATAGACATCAACATGTCTTATAGCCCAGATAGATGACATTAGAGTACTTCCATAGGTTGACGAATGGGTGCATTGAACATAGACGTAGGTCCATACTTAAGCACAAGATCTGGAAAAGAATCTAGAATCTTTTGCCTGTTGAGTGGATCAGCGTAGCGTAGTGCAGTAGCAAGACTTTGTACAAACTTACCGCCATGCTGTTGCATTAGATCGGTAAGCTGGTGGAATTCAGAAGGTGTCATACAAATTGAAGTGAGGTGAAGTGGTTGTTTACCTGGGACTTACACACCGAGTTGGCGTCGGTAATGCCCAGATCTTTACATTAATTTAATGTTTGGAATGCTTAGTCCTGTGCCAGGAATACTGAAGGATCCTTTGACACCATTGGGATTGGCATTGAGAGTTAGTTGAAGCGGACCAAGTTTGATTGACTTGGTAAATGATTTAACTCCATGTTCAGTTATGTTTACACCATGGATGGTGCGATCAAAGCTGATGAGTGAACGCTTAGTCATTTCAAACCTTCGGGTAGGAGCATGTCAATGTCTGTTTGATCTGAGAAGTTTGTCATAACAAATTTCTTACCATCTGGTGTGACAAAGCCACCAATAAAGCCAGCACCTACACGGTTAGCTGCTTCTTTCATCTTTGCTACAAAGGCCATAGCTTGTAGTTGATCTGTGTCTATTGAGTTGGGAATGTTGGGAAGGTTAGATGAAGTCATGTTGATAGGTTGGAGATTGGATTGAGGTAGTGTACTTGGTAGGTAAGGGATGGATAGAGATGTTAACAAAGGTTATTCATTAACATTACTAATAGAAGATTAGGTTCCCCCCTGGTACCCCAACGGGGGGTCGAGGGGGGGATAGATGTCAGGACATTGTCAAGACACATAGTGTGTGCCCTTATCTTATGTATAGATAACCTCCTGCCCAGTCGGCACGCTCTAGACAGTTTGCATAGGATGCATCGTCTAGTAAGTTGTACCTTACGTGTTTAGCCGGAGACTTCCAGCCTGCTGGTTTGTATACAGCACCTGTCTGTCTACTGACAAAGGCATGGACTGATCTACTGGTAACACAACTCATGGAACTTGTTACTTCCATGATCTTGTAATATTTATTACCTTTGTTAATCTCAAAGGTCATGTCACCGTAACGACCAGGATATTGTTTCTCAAAGCTACGGATTAGCTTTGAGATAAGACCGTCGATACGATCTTCTATTGTTTTTGTAGTCTCTTTGAGACTTGTTGTGGATGCTGTGAGCATGTGTTGAATTGCAATGGAGTGTGAGCAGTTTAACGTTAGGTATAGACATTATTATTACAGTGTCAAGACATTGTCAAGACAAAGCTTAGATACCTATGGGACGTGTGATTTAGCTATGCATTTCTTGATGTTGTTGCCAAGCACAAGCATGCATTTCTGCCATGGTTACTGGAGACTCACCCCCTGTATTGTCGTACAGGTATTGAGGTGTTGGATCGTAGTCAAGATCATGCTCGATCTCATTCTCTAGTTGAGGAATGACCTCCTCTTCTAGGAGGGCAAGCATTGAAAGTGTGAGGTCTTCACATCCTTGTGGACGCTCGCTTTCTCTGGCTACGATAGCCTTAAGGTCTTTGACAATACCTGCGAGGGCAGTGTATTCATTGATGCGTCTTGTAGTGGTAGTCATGTTAGGAGAAGATTAAGGTTTGGTTAGATACCTGGGACTTACCCCATGGTGATGGGTGCCCAGACAATTAGATAACGTTGAGGATACGTAGCCAGGAATCAGGATGGTCAGCTTCCACCTGATCGAATACAGGTGTGTAGCATTCATCACCTAATGTCCATTCTTCTATGTCCTCTAGGCTGGGGATGTCGTACCAACCAATGAGATCTTCCTTCTCTTGCGAGGTGTAGTTGTTGCCTGCTGGAATCCAGTAGCAACGTAAGACTCCTTGTTTGTTACGGAAGACATTGCCGGTGCAGGGGATGGCCCCCTTAGGTGCGTCTTGGAAGTCAGGTTCGACTTCGTATTGCTCGGCTCCTTCTTCTGGTGTAACAGGTGTATACCCGAAGGAGGCAGCGATCTCTTGAGTGATGGGGTGAAGCATGATAGTAGTTCTGTAATAAGGATGGAAGTGAGTGTGATGATGATGAGGATAAGGTCATCCTCTGTGAGTACTGATGTACTAGGTGTATGTTCCAATGGGACACTCCATGGTAGGTTCAGGCATCTCCTCCCTCATAATCTTCTCTTGCTCATCAGCAATGTCAGAGAGGAAGTCGATTTGATCTGCGGTATACTCTGCTGCATACTTTGATTCCTTGGTAGGAAACCTAAAGGTATAAGTGATGCAGTCATCGCCTACCGACAGTAGTTCATAGTCTGTTGCAGGGCATGTGTTTAGCCATGCATGGAAAGCTTCTTGAATAGTCATGATGTAGATAGGGGTGAAGGGTGAGGTAGACAATGTCAGTACATTGTCAGGACAAGTACGGACGTGGAAAGGACAAGGCTTAGACACCTACGGGACATAAGTAAAACTTATATATAGGTAGGTGACTCTTGGACTTACACCACGAGTGGATGCCAAGGTTCATGATCTTCTATTAGTGCCGCACTAATTGTGAGCTTTGGCTTCAAGGTCCTGTCGTATGTGCAGGTGTAGTAGGTACAGCTGTTGGAGCTGTGACATCTACTCCCACAACTGCTGCGCCAGTGGCGGCAGCAATGAGGAGTGCGAGGAGAACACTGAGTATGTTCCATCCTCTCTCATGTGATCGGCGGTACGAATCTAAGGTTACGTACCTACCGTTCTTCATCTTGTAACTGTTCTTCATTAGGTGCAATGGCAATGGTGTAACAGGGTGTGAACCCTGCAGGAAAGCCTGGTAGTACTGCCGGTAACTCCTATACTCCTTGGATATTTATCCATTGGAAGTATAGACGTATACCTATTGGTTATACCTCAGGCTTAAGTGCAGAGATCAGACAGCCAGTGCTTCCTCTAGCTCATGATCTTCTATTAGTGCCGCACTAATCGCAGGCTTTGGTGCAGCACCATTAGCAGCCTTTGGTAAGGCGCCAATGGTTGCACGCACTCCAGTCAGCGTCAACTCGGGACACTTGAGTGCTAACATCTTGCCGTCCTTTAGGTAGTGCGTCCTGATCTTATCGATCCGAACGTCATACTGGGACAAGATAAGTTGTTGTCCTACAACAAGTGTCTTGTTGATGTATGCAGTTAACAACCCATTAGAGTTGTTGAACTTAACGCGGCAGCTACTATTGAAGCGATCGTTCACTGCGACGGTGATCGCAAGGAACTCTTTGCCTTCATGGACGGCAACTTCCATGTATGTAATGTTGCCGATGATGGTGTTGCTAAACATGAGTTGAATTAAACGATGGTGAATGCAGAGTGAACTCTGCAGGAAAGCCTGGTGTTACTCAGGCTTAAGTGCAAAAATCATTTGAGGTACTGTTTGTCTACGCAGTACCATGCATCACCCTGGAACAGGTGAATGTAAACAAGTTGACGATTAGGTGTACGCCAACAGTTATCAATGGCATGTGCATTAATCATTTTCTGGCCTACCACTGATAGTGCCATGCCAAGACCAGTGCCTATGACAACGGCAAGAACAGGATTTAATAATGAGTTGTTCATAATGTTAAGTTAATTTGTGCGGTGCCCATCTCCGCTGTAGGCAATAACTGCCGGTGGGTTTGCACCACCGGACCCGCTTATACGGATTAGTTAGTCTTCGTTGGAATAAATCTTTCGTTCGTGCTGGAGTTGATGTAGATACTTGATGATCCCTTTGATCTCATCAAGCTTAAGGTAACCAATTGGATTAGCTTCCCCTGGAAACCATGCTTCGTAAGTAGGTTCTTGACCTGGATCGTTATTTCCCATTAGTCCTGAACCTTTCGGTCCAGTAACAATGGAAACTTCGCCGATGTAGATATCTTGATATAACAGTTGATAACCACCTGTTACACCAAGATGCTTTTGCCAGCCTGTTGCTAAGTCCATGGATACCCTTTGGTTGTGCGGTACCCATCTCCGCTAAGGGTAATGACTGGGCTAGGGTTTGCACCTAGCCACCCGCTTGTACGGATCAGTTAGTCTTTATCGGAATATACCCTTGACCTGGATCGTTTGAGTTGTAGTCCACAAATCGTGGAATACTTTAACTAATGCTTCCTCATATGTGAGGTTGCATCCGTCATCCTCATACATCTCAGATGCATGAGTATGTAATGACTCAAGAACTGCCATGATTTGATCAGGGCTAACTTGATTGAATTCCACGGGGTTACTCCGTGTGTGCAGTGCCTATCTCTGCGGGAGGCAATAGTTGCCAATGGGTTTGCACCATTGGACTCGCTTGGCTACGAATCAACACTTACAACTCAACTATTACGACCATTATTTGGGAGGTCCCCCTTGGCAAATAATGTATACTGATCAGCTTGCTTGACGCATCTCCACTAATAGCTCAACCAGTATCTGGTTGTAACTCTTACTAGATTCTTTGGAGTGATACTCTGCTATCACTTGTGCATCATCTAACTCTTGGTTGCTGAAGGTGCCCATAAACTTGAACAGTTGTTCGTAAGTAAGTGTCATTGAGTTGGTGCTGTGCAGGTGCCCATCTCCTGCGGACTAGGCAATGAATGCCGGTGGGTTTGCACCTGGTCACCCGCTTGTACGGATCAGCTATTAGTCACACGTGATCTTGAAGCAGGAATGTAATCTCCTGTGATACGTGCATCGAGCTGTTGTTGTTTAGCCTTAATCTGACGGAGTTCGTACTCCGCATTGTGCTGAGCTAAGCCAGCGTCAAACTCCATCCGTGCAACGGCTACACCATTGCGGATAGCTGCGACTAAACCTGAGCGAATGCCCATGATGTTGGTGCTGTGCAGGTGCCTATCTCCTGCGGACTAGGCAATACTGAGTGGGAGGTTTGACCTCCCGGCATCACGCCTGGTACTCAGAACGGAATCTCATCAAACGACTCCACACATGAATCAGTAGCTGGATCATCAATGACCCAGCCTTCTTCCTCTGCTTCTGCTTCTAACACCCATTGAGGTGTGTTATTTGCTAACCAGATATCATGAAGGAGTTGTTCTTGATGAATGTTGCTAGGTTGAATACGCATTTGAGTTGATGCTGTGCGGTGCCTATCTCCGCTGGAGGCTCAACCCCACCCTTCGACATAACAGTCCGAATACCGAGAACCCAGTGGTGGTGGGCATTTACCGGATTCGCGCCCTACACGAGGGGTGGTAGTTGATAAAAACAGTAAGTTTATCGTCTCAATAACACGTAAGCGAAGTAAGTTTTAAGCGAACGAAGTGAGCGTTGCTTCTTCTCTTGTGAGCGAAGCGAACTTTCTTCGTTACTTAACTCGTACTTCCCTTGACTAAAGTACAAGTGATACCCATATCCTTTTTTTTTCTTTACACATAACTACTCGGTGGGGGTGTGGGAGAACGGTCAGGTAAATCTAATACCTATTTGAGGGTATAAGAGCGCTTTATATATAGTAAAAGTGTTATTTTGTCGTCCGAAATGTGTGTTTGCCCAAGAATTTAGACAAAAAAGCCGGGGTTTTATTCCCGGCTTTGTTTTAAATTACAGAATTTTATTATTATCCCTTCTTTGCCTTATATGCGAGAGTTGCATTCATCGCTTTACGGAAGGCATCTTCATCTGGTAGCTCATAAGCCAGTTCTTTTTTGGCGGAAGTAACGAAATCACGTACTTCAAGGGAGTCTTCACCTTTTTGTGCCTTTTCCAAAGCTTTATTTTTTATAGTTTCGAGTGCTTCTACTCGTTTTAGACGGGTTTCGTCGTCCATCCTGGTGCATATAGATTGTTCTTTAACTATAGCGCCCATATTTTAAGTTTTAAACAATATAATATTGATATACAACAAATAAAACGATAAACTCTTAGGTGTTCCATGGATTCTGCACTTATGTTCGCTGCGTACCAAGCGGAACAAGATAAGTTACGCCAACAACCAGAACAAGAAAACAATTTAGTTGATGCGTTAGGTAAAGCAGCACTTGCGGCGGGTGTTGCAACGGCAGGTATCTTAGGTGGACGTCGTTTCTTTGCTGGTAGGGGAGCAGCACCTACTTCTGTACGTAATACAAGTGCTACTACAGACCTTAGTAATATCAATGTTAATAATCTTCGTCGTGCAAGTGGACGTCCTCCTGTAAATGTTACAGAAACTGTTGTACCTTCTCGTCCTGCACCCCGCCCTGTACCACAAACAACAGTTGAACGGTTAGGTGATGTAGATGAAATTACACGTCAAGCTCGTAGTGAACGCCCACAAGGTATAAAATTTGTTGATCAGTTAAGTGAAGAACCCACTATTAATACAACACAGATTATTGTACCAAAAACAACAACTAAAGAAACATCTACTGGACAAAGTTTTGGTTTGGATTATTTAAATAGTCTTTTAGGAAGAAAACCTGCTGTAGAAGAGGTTACGCGTCAAGCTCGCAACGAACGTTCACAAGGTATACCATTTCTTGATCTATCTGATAAAGTACGTACGTCAGTAGATCCATGGTCAGGTAAAGAAACAATCTTGACACCTTTTGGTTCTCCTACCATACCTCCAGTTAGAACAACAGAAACTACAACAAGAGGAACACGGTTACTTTCTCCAGCAGCTTCTGATGTTGCTGATCGTTTACTTAATGACCCTGACTTGTTAAAGCGTGTTGAAGCAGAAGAGTTAGCAAAGGAAAATCTACTTTCTAGTAATAGATCGGAACAAGCAAAACAAGCAGCAAGAAGGCGGCAAGTACTTACGGCAACAGGAGATGATATTATTTCTACTCTTCGTTTAGAAGCTAATACTGCTGAAGCGGCAGCACAAGGAGATTTTACCCAACAATATTTAAAGACTGCTGGCTATAAGGATGTTGATACCATGGTAGACCAACAGGTTGCTAATGTACCAAGAAATACTAATCAAACACTTAATGCTATTGATGCAGCAGAAGATCAACAAACTGGACGTGTCTATCAACAGTTGCAACGTAATGAAGATTTAGATCTTAACCAAGTTGAGATCATGGAAGATATGGCGCGAGCTAATCGGAAAGCAATGATGGAAGGAGGAGAACCTACGCAGATGATTGGGTACGAAGCAGATGTTTCTATCAACCAAGTAGCGTCTCAGTTACCAGATGGTTTACCTGTTGATCAAGCAGAAGGTGCTTTGAGTTTTGCACAAAAACGGATGCAAGAAATCCGTGAAATACAAGAAGCACAAGGTTATCGTGGCTTAAGTGCAGAAAAACAAATGTTACAAGGAGAACAAGGGACTCGTATCAAACAAGCGTCTGAGTTGTATGCGGCAACTGGAGATCCAAATGTTTTATCATTAATTTCTAAAACACCTTCTTTACCTATTAGTGTTCAACCAAAAGCACAACAATTAATTACCACACAATCTTTAGAAGGTGATGCGCCTTCCGAATTAAGTACCTCTTCTCTTTATTCACCGTTTAAAGAACGAGTAGCAAATGTAAATAAACAAGAAGATGTTGATATACGAATGACCAACCGCCTTAGTGGATTAGGAGCTACTCGTGAAAGCATACCTAAAATAATTATTAATCCAGAATATGCTGCATTAGAAGAACAAACAAATATGGCAATGTATGGGATGAAACAAGGCGACCCTACTGCTGCTAATATCTATAATAAAAATCGTCAAAGATTTAGAGAAGGAAAAGTTCCTCCTAGGGAAATTATTAATCCTGAATACTTAACATTGTCTCGACAGATGGAAGAAGCAGAAGCTGTTCGAGGTGAAGCGCGTAATATTATTCAAACAAAACAACGTGATATAGCAGAATTTCCATCTCTTTATAGAGTTGCTGATTTACAAGAAGGTGTCCGTCCTTTTTATGAACAAACTTCAGAGGGTAAAATTATTCCTGAAACTTTAGAGTTACGTAAAGGAAGAAGGGCTGTTCCCGCTGGTGTTGTGGAAAGACCAGCTTCTGGCTCTAGTATGCGAGGCCTTAGTCAAGCGGTCGAAATGGAATCATCCATGCCTGTTGAAAGGGAACTTGCGTCTACTGAAGCAGCAGCAGAAGTCATGACATCAATCCCTGTCCGTTGGGACCCGTTATTACATTTACCTGCTCAACGTACACCAGAAGGTTTTGTTTACACTGAAGAAGCCATGCGTAAACCCACTGCTGTTACTTCTAAATCTTTTAGTACCAGGCCCTCATCTTCTCCTGATGTAGCAAGAGCTTCTTTTGATGCTTCAGAAGAAATACGTAGAATACAAAGAAGTAATCCACCAGCAAAAGCGCAAGCTCTTGTTAGTTCTTTTCTTCAGCAACTTAAAGGGGGTTAATCATGGCAGAAAAGAAAAAAGATAAAAAATGGATTCAGAAAACTGAAATGAAGAAAGGTGTCTTTACGGCTAAAGCTAAACGAAAAGGTATTACCACTGCACAGCTACAAGAGAATGTTCTTTCGGCTCCAGAGAAATATGATGCTGAAACCGTAAAACAAGCCAGGTTACGTCAAACTTTGGTAGGATTAAAAAAGAAAAAAGACGAGAAAAAAACTGAGACCTAATGGCACGTGACGCGAGATTTGACTTAGGGCGCTACATACAGAATCCTTTTAATCGTCGAGGGGAAGTTTCCAAACGTTTAGATTTTGATGACTTGTTTCAATCCAAGTCAAATAGTGGAGAGTATCCTTGGAACCCATCAAAATTTAATGAACGTGACTTATTAAAACGTGCAATGACACGTAAAGTTACATTGAATCCAGATCTTAATTTTGTTGGTAATACTCCTTTCTTTGATGATAATTCAGAAGTAACACCACAGTACGAGCTGTTTGAAGGACTTGGTCGTTTCAATAGACCAGAAGATTATGACTTTGATGAAGGTAGGGCACGTACCACACAACGTCCACAAGAGCAACCTGATTTTAATACAGATTGGATTGAAGCATATAAATTAAGTCCTACTTTAAAACCAGGAAAAGCAGCACGTAATCCAATGCCACGTTTACGTAACCCTGATCCAAATGGTTATCTCATGGCAGGAGCAGAGAGACGAGCTGAGAATGAAATAGAAGATAAACCTTCAATTTCACAACTGTTAAATCGTCAAGGTTTAGTTAAAGAAGAACAGAAACAAGCAGAAGAAAAACAAGGAGAAAAAACTGCAAATGAAGAAGCTGTAGAATCTAATACTCCCTCTGGTAAAACACAAGAGTAACTAAAGATAAAATAGTATTAATGCACATGGAAAATGTTTAAAATTGCGGGTCAACTAGCAGGTCTATTAAAAAACTCTGCTCCCGTAAAAAGGTTGGTAGCAGACGGTGGAGGCGATATGTTACGTGCTTCTGTACCAGGGGGCTTACTTACAGGCATATATACCACACTAGCCACTGGTAATCCAATAGCCGGTCTTACGGTAGGCGCAGCAGATGTTGGGTTAGGTGTAGGTGCAGGTAAATTATTAAAAAAATATGCACCTGATATTGCAGGTAAATATAATGCTTATATACCAGATGACGTATTAAAGAAATATGCGGGTGCATCAATACCTGCAACAAAAATTAACCGTGTATATGAACCTAGTTGGCAAGCTAACGCTGTAAATTTAGCAGGTAGTGTTGCAGCACCAATGCTAATTGAACCTTTATTTTATCCTCAGCAACAAACAAATACCAATCAGTCTGTAACACAACAACAACAACTTGGTCAGCAAGAGATGTTAAATCAAATGTACCAAGCACAAACAGCAGACGGCACCTTGTATCAAACGCAAGGTCTTCCTTATCGTGTTACGGGTTAATACTAATGGCCACACCTGCACAAAGAAAACAAGCTGAATCCTTCCTTGGTAGAGCATACCAAAGTACATTAGCAGGTATTGGTAATTTAGTACCTACTCAGGTAAAGGAAGGTTTTGATGTAGGTGTTGCTTTAATGTTACCTCAAAAAAGACACGAAACAGTAAGTGAATCAGGCGAAAAGTTACTCAGCTCTATCAGTAACTATTCAATTCTTAGTCCACAATTTAAAAAAGAATTAAGAGAGCAAGAGAATATTACGTTAACTGGAACACCCCGAAATTTCTTGGTGCTTATGCTGCACGGTTATTAACAGATGTAGGATCTGATTCAACACGTCATTTATATTGGAGATACAATCATCCTCAAGCAATAGCAGATAAAATACTTGAAGAAGCAGCAGGTAAGCATTATAAAGATTTAGGTCCAACACAAAAGGCACTAGCTGGTTTAGCTGTTGGAGCTCCTGTTGCAGCTTCTTTAGGAATATATGATTTAACAAATCCTGGTGAATTGTTTCGTCCTAAAGGGTTTGCTCAATCTTATGCTGAACCAGGTTCGGAAGATCGTCGTGAAACTGACCAGCCAGGTCTTGAACTTGTGGAACGTATATTTCTTGGTAGACAAGGGCGACCTTTAAAATATGAAACTGCTAAAGAAGATATTCCCGAGTTAACACCTGAGCGATATGGTCGGTACATGAAAAACTATTATCAAGATAAAGGTATCACTGGGCTTGGGCTTGTTAAAGGAACTATGGAGAATCTTAAGGGTGAACCGGAGGCACGTATTATTGGCTTCCCTGTTGGCCTGCAGGCTGTAGGAGCCCTGGCAGGGGGAGCAGTTGCATTACGTAGTGCATTAGATGCTAATCCACCCGTAAGGCGTACACAACTTGCTGGAGAGTCTGGAGCGGTGAAAGTGAGTCGTAATCCAGGAGCTACGCGTAAAGCAGCAGCTATTACATTAGCTGGTTCTTTAGCTGGCGCACTTACCGGAAGTTTAGCTAATCAAGCAATTGCAGCTATTAATAATAATCCAGAGAACTTACCAAACACAAATGAATACCGTTAGAGTATGTAGGCTGGTAAAATTAACATATAGAATAAGATAAATTATGGCAATCATGGAAAATATTGATCCTTCTCTCGGCATGGGGTTTCAAGATTTACTTAATCGTGTGGGTACCAAGATGAAAGGCTTGGGAGATAGTGCGTCAAAAGCAATAGCAGATGCAGGTGGCGGAAGAGCTGTAGCTGGTAAAATAGCAGGTAAATATATTCCTATTGCAGGTGCTGGGTTATCTGCAATACAAGGTGATTTTGGTGGAGCTGCAGGTGGTTTACTTGGTATGGGAGCTGGTACACTTGTGTCGCCTTTATTGGGACCTTTAGCACCTTTAGCACCATTAGTTGGATCTGTTATTGGTGGAGGCATTGGTACTGCTGCACAGAAAGGTATAGGTGGACTTGTTCAAGGTGCTTTAGGTGGTGCCGCAGCTAATACTGCTGCACGTGGTGAGTCTGCTGGACCCATCCCTGGTCTCCCTGGTATTGGTGCTAAGAAAGTAGGTGACATGAATGTCAATGAAACAATTGACTTTATGCGAAGAGCTGGTATGAATCAAGTAGATATTGCAACAGCACTTAATCCAATGTTGAATCAAAACCTTGATCAACAACGTAATCGTCAAATGCAGATGAATCAACAAAACGCACAACTTACTGGCGCACTTAATCAGCAAAGATATATGGCTGAATTAGCAGGTGGAGCACAAACAGAAGCTGGTGCACTTACACGACAAGTAATAACATCTGTTAATCCTTACGCTAATTCCGCGTTCCAGTATCGTTAAAGAAAATGTATTCTTTTGACCCCTCTGTAAATCTTGGCGGCATAGAGCTAAATTCTTTTCGTCTTCCACAACCGGGTAAATATGCTTTTGAAAACATTGCAAAAACAGAAAATACTTCTCCTAGCACAGTAGATAAAGGTGACTCTTTTGAACGTATTTTAAATATAATGCTGGACCCAACACGAAGAAAACAAGCTCTTGAAGATACATTAGAATTTCAAAATAGACAACAAGCTGCAGCGGCACCTTACAACATAGCATATAAAGGATTAGATACTTTATCTAAACTTCCCGAACAGATATCTGCAAATGCTGCTAATCGAGCAATGTTAACAGTCCTTGGAGCTAAGTCAGTAACAGATGCAGGAAATGCGGCTATGGCAAATTCTCCTTTTGGTAAAGGTAGTTTTGTTTCGCAGGTTCCTCTTTCTCAACAAAGATACTTTAGTTAGAATAGATATGTGCAATATAATTAAATGGCAAAGAGGATAATATGTTACTAGCACCTTTAGCTGCTCCTTTAATTACAGGTCTTTTTAGCGGTGGCGCCAGTATGTTCGGCGCTAACAAAGCCGAAGAGGCTGCTCGTAGATCTGATAATACTGCACGTCAAATCGCACAAGGACAGTTTGCTGCACATAATGCAGGTCTATTAGAAGCAAGGGAAGCTGAAAAAGGTAGGCTTGGCTTTGGAATGTGGGATAAGGTCTTTAGCGCTGGTACAGGAGCTGACCTTGATTTTGGAAGACAACAAAAAGCTTCTTTGTTTCAACGTAATATATTAGATCCTCTTTCTGCTGCTAATGAACGAGATGATTTAAGAGCAAAAATGGGAATAGAGGGCTCATCTGCCGCACGTGGATTACGTCAAGAAGCTAATCGTGAGGCTCTTAAAAGAACTCTTGCAGAGAAACAAGGACAAATGATGGGTATGTTTGGTAGAATTGCACCAATAGATACTTCCACACTTTTTACATAAGGAGATAAATCATGGGAGGAGGAGGAGGAAAAAGCGCACCGGCACCTGTATACATGCCGCCACCGCCTGATAATACGTTTAGAGATTTCTTAAACTATAGTCAACAACAAGAAGCACGGGCACAAGCGCGAGCTGATCAAGAAAGAGCAGACGCTAAGGCCAGGGAAGATGCACGTAAAGCATCAGGTGCTGCAGGCTTTGGTGGTTTACGTTCAGGTATAGAATCACAGTTGCGACAAGGTTTAATTACGTATGATGATGCTTCTAGGCAACTACGTGATTATGCTGGTAAATATGAAATAAATCCAGAAGAAGATGTTAATAAGTTAACAGATGTTTATACTAAGGAATTATTACCCGGACGTCGCTCTACAGGAGTCTCTGCGGCCTATCAAGAACTCTTAGGACGTGAAGCTACGGAGTCAGAGAAGACGGCTGCCTTAGAACGTTTTAATCAAGGTTATTACAGCAGTGTTCAAGACTTAAAGGAGTCCCTTACCAAAGGCTCGGAATATCAAGATAAGTTCCAAACAAGCTATCTTGGTAACTATTACGATACGATGTATGGTAAAGAAGAGAGGGATGCAGCAGGTAAGAGAACAGGTACAAGAAGCTTTAAGTTTGATAAGTCACTTCTTCCTACTTACGCTGAAGGAACCTTAGGTAAAGCTGGTGTTGCAGTTCCAGACTTCAAGGATACCTTCACTGGTACACCTGCTGAACTTGAAGAGCAAACTCAAAATATCAGAGACACACGTAAGTATCTGTACAGTGCTGGTCTAACTAATCTCCAAGGGGATATTGATAAAGAAACACAGAAGTTAAAAAATAAAGGAGCAACGGATGTGGCTAAGATTGGATCAACAGGCGATATGTATAAAGCTCTCATAGGAAGTTTTAGTTTTAATTGAAGATATCTTTGTTATAATTATTTAGTGTAAAGTAATTTTAAAAATGACAGCTTCATCTGGTCAGGATACAGCAACTGATTTTGACATTAATCGTTTTGAGCAGCTTTTGGAGCGTCTCGAAGCATCTAAAGGTCGTCAACAACGCCAGAAGTCCGTTGAAGGACGTCGTGATATCTTCAGCCAGGGCCTTGCTGGTATGATGAGCAACTTCTAATTTCCTATAGGTGCTGTAAGCCATGAGCAGTAGCGTTCCAGCAGGACAAACTGATGCTGATGATTGGTTTGATTTAGACAAGTATCGTCAGGCGGCTGGCGTGGCTTACGATTTTTCCAAGAAAAAGATGGAGGATGCTGGTGGACAGGAACGAGAAACTATCGGTAAAGGTGCCGAAGAACAACGTACCTCAGCAGAGCAGTCACAGCGCTTTAAAGAAAAGGACGAAGAACGCGATTACGGCCAGGCCCAACGAGCTTATCGATATTGAGTTATTCGATGGGTGGGTAGATAATTTAGATGCGTCTACCCAAGAATCATTCTGTGCATTCGCCAAAGAAAATTACTCTGTAATAGAAGCCTATCTTTATTCACGATTCCTTGGTTATAAAGGAACCGTAACTGCGTGCGAACTATGGGTCAAACAACATTACGATAAACCAGATCACCGAAAGAAACTCTTGTATGAAATTGACGAGATGCAAGAGGACGTACGTAAATTACGAGAAGATGTAGAGAATGGTGTTGTAAAACGTGATGCGGGAGTAGCTCGTATTGCTTCTATGCAAAAAGAAATTCGTGGTCATATTGACCAAGTAGAAAAGTTTACGAGTATTAAAGATAGAAAAGGTTTATTGATGGCAGGTGCTGATAGGGCTATACGTGAATTAATGTTTATCTTCAAAGACGACCCAATTGAGATCCCCTTGGAAGAAGCAACAATGAGCGTATGGTCCAGAATGCAACTTGAGGAATGATTCTGTTAGACTGATTTTAAATTAAAAGTTTACAGTTATATGCCTAAAGGTAAAATGCCACCTCAATTTCTTGAGTATCTCAAGAAGAAAGATGCCAAGAAAGAAGATGGCACGGAGATGAATGACAAAGAAAAGCGTAAGGCTGCTCTAGATAAAGCAAGAAAATACAAAGATCAAAAAAACAGTAAAGCTAAAAAATAGAGTAGGATTCCATAACGTTGGAACATTCTTGTGCCTAGCTATACACACCTTGCTTATCGACGTAATGCAAAAGCCGCTGCGCGGAACCAACAAATACGTATACCCAAGAATGTAGATGCTCTTAAGTTTGCGCAAGAAGACTTTGGTTTCTTTTGTGAATACGTAGCTGACAAGCCTCCCGCTGAACATCACCTGGAATGGCATAAGCATTTCATAACAGAAGAAGACAGTAGTTGCCTTCTGCATATTGCTGGACCAAACGTCGATCTATTGGCACCAAGGGGACCACTTGCTGTTTCAATGCCAGTAGCAACTCCTAACGGATGGGTGCCCATTGGTGATTTACAATTAGGTGATTTAGTTTTTTCTGAGAAGGGACAAATTACAGAAGTAATTGATATATCCGATTACGCATCGTCTCCAACGTGGGAAATATCCTATACAGATGGTTCATCCGTACGTTGTGACGATCAACATCTATGGAAGGTGCGGCGCATAGGTTCTGACGCCAAAGGTGAATGGCGTGTTATGTCTCTTAATGAAATTCGTACACAAAAAACAATTGGAATGAAAGGAAACGGTAAAGTCAGTTCTCCAAGTCAACGTATTACTGCAACCTGTTCACCGGAAGAAAAACCTTGGTTGGACAGCAAAGGCTATGCTCGTTACTATATTCCCGTGACGGAACCAGTACAATATCCAGAAAAAGAGCTTTTAATTGACCCGTATTTACTTGGTGTTTTAATTGGAGATGGCTCCTTAAGCAGTGGAAACCTAACAATAACTAGCGCTGATCCAGAATTGATTGAACGTTGCGCTCAACTTTTACCTAAAGACTACACGTTCAAGAAATCTGCTAAGTACGATTATCGTATTTCGCATGTTAAAGGCAGTCTTTTCTGTGGGACACCAAATCCTGTAAAAAGAAATCTTGAAAAGCTTGGCTTGTACGGAAAAACATCAGTATCAAAATTTATTCCAAAAGAATACTTATTTTCTTCTGTTGCTGATCGTGAGGCGTTGCTACAAGGTTTACTCGATACGGACGGCACGGTATCTAGTTCTGGTTCTGTTTCTTTTTGTACCACATCTCAGCAACTTGTAGATAACATTATTGAACTAGTTCAATCATTAGGAGGTATTGCAACTAGACGTATTGCACAGTTTAATTCTTATACCTTGCCCAACGGAGTAAAAACCCGTACAACAACACCGTCTTACAAAGTAGGAATAAAATTACACCCTGAGATTAGACCGTTCTCCCTGGAGCGTAAAGCACTGAGGTATGCTCCTTGTACTAAATACCTTCCTTGCCGTGGCATTGTAGATATTAAACCTTCGTTTGAAGAGAAGGTACGTTGCATAGAAGTTCAGGATGAGTGTCATACATTCTTAACAAAAGATTATATCGTTAGTAAAAATTCGGCCAAAAGCACAGTCTTGGGTTTGCTTACGGCATGGGCTATTGGTATTCACACTAAAGCTAAACGTCCTCTACAGATTCTTTACTTGTCATACACAGTTGATATTGCACGATCCAAAAGTGCTACCATCAAACGCATCATTGAAAGTAAACGATACCAAGAAGTTTTTCCTACTGTACGTCTAATGAAGAACGTAACTAGTAATGAATACTGGTCAATAGATCATCGCTTTGCGGGTATTGACACAACTGGTGATGAACAGTTTACACTCTGTGCTGCAGGACTTAAGGGTTCAGTTACCTCCAAGCGATCTCATTTAGTAATGATAGATGACGCCATAAAAAGTTCGGCAGATATCTCAAATCCAGACATTAGAAAACAAATGCAAGAGAACTGGAATGCTGTGATCGCACCTACTATGTTTGAAGGCGCACGAGCAATATGTCTTGGTACACGCTTCCGACATGATGACATTCATGCGACAACTTTTAATGAACAAAATAATTGGATGCAGATTGTTCTTCCTGCAATTAAGAACAATCGCATAACAGGAGAAGAAGAATCCTACTGGCCTGCAATGTGGTCTTTGGAATACCTAAAGGAAAAGAAACGACAGGCACCTATTGCTTTCTCTTTTCAATACATGAATCAAATCGTTAGACAAAACGAACTTTCCTTGGCACCAGAACTAATAGTTAAAGCAGAAATTGCAACGGAGTTTGATACTCTTGGCGTTGGTGTTGACCTATCTGCTGGCGTCAAAGAAAAGAATGATTACACCGTTATGGTACTAGGTGGACGTATCGGCGATCAGATTCATATTATTGATTACAGACGAATACGAGTCATGGGAAATCTAGAAAAACTTGACGTACTTAAAGAACTTCTTAACGATTGGTCTATTCTTGGTAAAGATGAAAACAATAATTACTTCCCGACTTTTGCAACAGTTGACATATGGTCTGAAGCTGTACAGTACCAGGCATCCCTGGAAGCAGACTTCAAAAGAGTTTGTTTAAATCAAGAAGGTCTCTACAATATTTTGTGGCATCCCGTCAAAGGTTTCCGTGCAGACAAGCTTGCAAGGTTTCGCGGCATTATGGGCATGTTTGAAGATAGAAAAATAATCTTTAATCGGTTTAGGAACTTCACAAATCTCTTCGAGGAACTCACGAACTTCGGCGTAAGTAGTCATGATGATTGCGCGGATGCCCTTGTGTGGTTAGTAAACGGTCTAGCACGGAAAGGTCAATTACACCTAGATTTTTAATTCTAAAGATTTTATAAAATTACAAAGATTAGTTACAGCAGTAGATCTTAACGTATAGAATAAAAATGTGAGGAATTCCTCACATATCTACATGTTTCTTAACGTCCTCATGGTTTCTACTCTTGCCCCACGTTCTGGCGTGGCTGGGTGGGATCAGTTTTGTGAGTGGGTTACAGGCACCGAAAATCGTCTTTATGTCGGTTGGTTTGGTGTACTTATGATCCCTTGCCTACTGGCCGCCACCATTTGTTTTATCATCGCTTTTATTGCTGCTCCACCCGTTGACATCGATGGCATTCGTGAACCTGTTGCTGGATCCCTCCTATACGGAAACAACATCATCAGCGGAGCCGTTGTGCCAAGCAGCAATGCAATCGGCTTACATTTCTACCCAATTTGGGAAGCTTCTTCGCTTGACGAGTGGCTCTACAACGGGGGTCCCTTTCAGCTCATCATCTTCCACTTCCTCATTGGCATCTTTGCTTACATGGGACGAGAGTGGGAACTTAGTTATAGATTAGGGATGCGCCCCTGGATCTGTGTCGCGTACTCCGCACCAGTAGCTGCAGCAACTGCAGTGTTCCTTGTGTATCCCTTTGGTCAAGGTTCGTTTTCTGATGCAATGCCCCTGGGTATATCAGGAACCTTCAACTACATGTTTGTGTTTCAGGCCGAACACAACATCCTTATGCACCCTTTTCACATGTTGGGTGTAGCTGGTGTTTTTGGTGGATCATTATTCAGTGCTATGCACGGTTCTCTCGTCACATCCTCATTGGTACGCGAGACGACTGAAAACGTATCTCAAAACTATGGCTACAAGTTTGGTCAAGAAGAAGAGACCTACAACATCGTTGCAGCACACGGCTATTTTGGAAGACTTATTTTCCAGTATGCCAGCTTTAACAATAGTCGTAGTCTTCATTTCTTTCTTGCCGCTTGGCCTGTGATTGGTATATGGTTTGCTGCACTTGGTGTATCAACCATGGCATTTAACTTAAATGGTTTTAACTTCAACCAATCTATTGTTGATAGTCAGAATCGCGTGGTGCCTACTTGGGCTGATATTCTCAACAGAGCTGGCCTAGGCTTCGAGGTTATGCATGAGCGTAATGCACATAACTTTCCTCTTGACCTTGCAACAACTGAGTCTGTTCTCGTGGCACTAAAGGCTCCGGCCTTAAGCTAAATTTAAAATAAAATTATCGACCCGACTGCTAACACGGTCGGGTTTTTTATTGTAAACTAAAGGAAAGAAATCTAACACCTTGGGTCCGGAATACGCTGCCATCTTTTTGACTGCGGTCATTTCAGCGATCTCAGGTGGTTCCTGGGTGGCTAATAAACTGTTGTCCCGTCAAACGGAGAGGATCCAACAAGGCGTGGAACACATCAACACACAGAGACGTAGGATCGACAATCTAGAAGATGAAGTAAAGCGTTTACCAATGGATTACGTATTAAAGGTTGATTTCTTACACGAGATTACAGAAATGCATAGTAATTTTAGACAGATTAACAATAAGCTTGATAAGCTAATTGAAAAGCTTTTAGCAAAATGAGCTACATCCTTGAAGTACAAGAAAACGAAAACGGTGACCAGTACTTGGTTCTACCTGATGAAGTAGTCGAAGAACTTGGGTGGCATGAAGGCGACATACTAGATTGGGATGTACGTGGAAGTGGCATCATCTTAACTAAAGTAAATGATTCATCTGGCTATGAAGTTATAGAAGAGTAGAATATAAAAAATTAAAGCAATAGATAAATGTATTATCAATCGCAACCTGGCGGCTTTTACGGTGCACAACTAGGAAATGTTGAAGGCCTGGAAGCTATAGCGGGTGGCTTTAATCACGACCTAAGTTATCCTAAAATACCAGGCCGTGATGTACAGGGAATACCCAATGCCAATGATCCTGTAATGCGTGAAAAATTACGTCAACGTCTTCTTAATAATCCAGGTGGAGGAGAAGATCTCCCTGGGTTTGTAAAGAAAGCAGAAGGTCAATTTGGGGATCAAAACCCGTTAGCTTTTGGTTCTAGTAATCTTCCAAACGCTGTTGCTAATATGGGCGGGCAGTTTCCAATGGGTAATATGGGAGGTCTTGCAAATTCACCTTTTACACAAACTGAAGCTCCTTTTGGTGAAGTAGCAGGAATACTTGATGGTATTTTTGGTAGAAAATCTAAACCTCTTAAGCCAGGAGAAAAACCAACCATGGACGAATTAGGAACTAAAACAGGAGAAAGAATGATGGAAAGAAAAAGAGCAACTGAAGAAGCACTAAAAATGTTGAGAGGTGGTAGTTCTTCTAATGAAGTAAATCCTTTTGAAGCTTTACTTGCACAAAATCAAGGACCTAGTTCACCCGTTAAATACTATCCTGACGCGTTTGGCGGACAAGGGGGAATCTTACCTAATCGTGGTGCAGGCTATCCCGCAAATGTGCGTCCAAAGGGATCTACTCCTCTTGCTCAAGATTTTACTGAAGATTCTGATGGTATGGAACAGATATTAGCGCAGCTTCGCGAAAATCAATCTTCTTTACCAAACGGATTTATTAATAAATATGTCTCTTGAATCTGCTAGCATTTAACAAAGGTAATAATTAATGGACGCTAAAGCCCGGCTTAAAGAGATTGTTGATTCCTACATCGAGAAGGATGGAGGAGCTTCCGTTGATACCGGCATTGTCGCGTCCCACTTAGCACAGATGAAGTTGTTTGGCATCCGCCAGGGTGTTGAATTCTTTCCAGCTCAAGATAACTTTGGTAATCAACGCAAAGACTTTATCGACCGTGTAATTAAATTCAATCAAATAGACACACGCCTAGACTCCATCTGGGACTACTTCCTATGTGATGGACAAGGTCTTTTTTACATACGTCCTACAGAAAACAATTATCGCCTTTATTTCTTTAGACGTAATGAGTATAGGAGTTTCTACAACATTGACGGTGAGTTAGACGAAGTTGTAATTATCTATAGCTACAAGATACGTCAAGGTTTTGGCTTTCAACAAGACATTGTATCTTCTGATGTAACAGGCCCTGCTTCCATGGGACAAGGCGGAGTTAAACGTTATATTCGTCTTTCAATTAAACGTAAGACAATAGAAGAGACACACTCGGAGGCAGAACTTTCATTTGATACTAACTATCAAATGAACTCTGGGCGTACCACCACACTTAAAAATACGCTTGGCTTTATTCCTTGTGTTGAAATCTTTAACAATACCAAAGGTTTTTCAATGGAAGGTGTTGGTGAATTTGACGCCTTAGCCAACCATATATGCACGCATGATGACTTGGTGCGCACCATGCGGAAGAATGTTACTTTCTTTGGTAGCCCAACCCTACTTTCTTCTCGTCCTAAAACGGACCTAATGGAATCGAGTAGTGACACCGCTACTGTGCAACGTCCTTCTATTGCAGCAAACTCAGGCTTTGGTGGTGCAGGACCCTTAAGTAGATCTCAGTTTAAATCTGATCCTATCTATCGCGGTATCGATGGTCAGCTTCGCGTACCACGCATCATTGCAAACCTTGAACCTAACGATCGTGTTGGTTACATTGTTCCAGATGCAATCACAGGAGATCAAAATTCTTTTGCACGTCAATATCGAGAAGAGATACGTACATCTCTTGGTGGTGTAGACGAACTATCTATATCTGCAGGTGTAACTGCAACAGAATATAAATCGTTATTTGGTAGAGTATCTGCCACTGCAAAGAAGAAGGCAACTGCTATTTACACATATGGAATATGTCGTTGTCTAGAACTTATCTTATTCCAAGAAGAAACTTTATTCCGTAACACATTAGCAGCGGCTGCAGGAATCGAAAGACCCTTGGAACTTCCCGAGCAAGCTACTGATGAAGACACAGCAGCATATAACGAAGCTATGGGTATGTTTGAGGACCAAGTCAAAAAGATAATGATGGCTTGTCTTAAGACTCAACAAATACCACCTGGTGTATTAGGACTAATTCCAGATGGAGATGTGACGCTCCAATGGCGTTGGCTGGGTCCTGTTTATGAAGACTCAACACAAGATATTCTTAACAACTCAATTGTTGTTAGGAACCTACAGGAATTAGGTGTTGATAGCATTGAAGCACTGAAATACCTCTTCCCCTCAAAAACGGAAGAGGAGCGGGCCGAGATGTTATCTGGGTTCCCGTTCAGGATGGTGAATGAATTACAGAGTGCATACTCTCAATTCTCTCGCCTGGTGGGGGGTATGATGCAGACTCCTCACCCGCAATCACCGGACTTACCGATGGCTGCGGATCCAAGATTGGATCTAACTCCATATCTGTATCGTACATTAGAAGCATTACAAAAGGAGATGAGTTATGCAGGACGCTACCGTCCAATCGATCCCACAGATGAGCCAAGTACCAGCAGCCGTCGCTCCGAGCAACTACGTGGTGGCAGCACCACAAGCAGCTCCGGTCAGCTACCAGGCAGCACCTCAGGCTTATCAAGTGGGTACGAGCTACCCCCAAGCGGTACCTCAGGCGAACCCCAGTTACCAATCAAGCCCTACTCAATACGCCCCCCAATCCCAACCGGCGGCACCTCAGGGCAACCCATGGGAGTCGGCGTTCAACAAGGTAGTGGGGCTACTGAGCGCACCAGTCCAATCCCCGTTCCAGGGTCAACCCTCTCAAGCGGCACCTCAGTATACCCCGGCCAATTACGGAATTCCGTACAGCCAAGCTACGCAACAATCGGCTCCGCAGACTTGGCAAGCCAACCAGGCTTACTTGCCCAACTCTTCCCCAACCTCCTCGACGGCATCCTCGGCGGTTCAGGATCAACAGGCGATAAATACGGCGGTAGCAGATTACTACAATCTGAGCAACGAGACTCGTCAGGTTCTGGACGCGTTCGGGATGGAAGCGCCAGCAGTCCTGAACAACTACGCGCTAAACCTGGAAGCAATGGTGGACAGCGCCGTCGCATGGGGAAACCGCGCAGCTAACTGCATTACCGGTTACGCCAACTTTGCCGTTAATGAGCACCAGGAGAACCTCGCTTATAACGAGATTCTGACTAACCCTGATGTACTCAGCGACTACACACTTAAGTTCTTCGGTCCTGAAGGTCCTTATCCTGTGTACGAAAATGAAGAGCAACTAGCTACTCGTGGTTATCCCACTCAGCCTGCTGGTTATGCACAAGTAGGTCAGTTCCCTGCACCTCCTGCTGCTGCTGCTCCTCAAGCCCCTGGTAATTTCTGGGGTGAATTTAACGACACAATGACACGTGATCCACAAAATGCTTGGCGCATTTTGAATCAAGCACAACCTCAAACTGTTGCAAACAAACTGTTTGTAATGGAGTAATACATCAGCTTGTAATGAATAAATTACAAGCTGTTAAAATCATGTTAGATAAGACATATAATGTCTGAATCTTTCACCCTGTAAAAACATTCCCCGAGAACTGGAGGATAAAACAAAGTGTTCATTGATAACGATTTTCCGAAGATTCTAGGTGCGGAACTTTACCGTCCCCACCCTGCTTATATTGCGGAAATGGCTGTTGAGCCCGTGGTCGTCCACGACTTTACACGTCAACCTGGTCAAACTGTACAACTCGACCGCTACAAGTTCTGGGGAACCCCTGGCACTAAGGATAGCCGCGAGCGTATTGCCGACCAAACCATTGGTACCGCTAATAGCCGTAACATCACCAAGGAGAAAGTCCTTGTGGTGCTTAAGGAGTACACCGGTCCTGCGGACCCTGGTGATCCTACCCAACCTTCAACCTTTAAGATTGCTCGTGAGACTCTAGTTACCGCTCAGCGCATGTTGCTGGACACAGGTAACTTGAATATGTTCCATCAATCTATCGGTAGCCTCACACTGCTAGATGACTATCGTCGTTGGCGCGATCGCGTCTTCCTTGACGAACTAGCTAAAACTGAAGCTAATGGTAAAGCTTCTGGAACCCAAGGTGGTTACTACTTCTCTGGTAACAAAACTAAAGATGCATCTAATCGCATTTCTTACACAGCTACTGAGTATACAGCGGATCTCCAACAGTTCCATGTAGCTACTGACTTGCTGACCGTAGTTAAAGATTTGCGTAAGCGTAACGTACCAAGTTTTGCTGATGGTTTGTATCGTTGCATTTGCGACCCTACATTCATGATGCACTTGCGTCGTGACCCTGACTTCCGTGAGATTGCACGTTATGCCGGTAATCCCGGTCAAGGCATGTACATGGCTAACCCCATGATGCCTAACAACGCCAGCTTCTTCATGGGTCCTCAAGCTGGCCAAGCTTACTTCTTGGCTGGTGAACCTGTAATGCCTACTGGCGTTCAGTTTGAAGGTGTGAAGTTCTATGAGTCAACTAACTTCCCAACCAAGAACGTTACTACATCCTTCAACGACACAGGTGGTACCTACACTTCTCAAGAAGTTGCACAAGGTTACTTCTTTGGTCCTCAAGCAATTGGTGTTGGTATTGGCGGTCCTAACGCTCAAGTACTCATCAACAACAACGATGACTTCAGTCGTTTCATCATCTTGATTTGGCAACTGTATGCTGGTTTTGAAGCCTTGAACAAGGACTTCGTTACTACCGCATTCAGCTACGTCTCCGATGACGGCACTGTTTAAACATAATCACTGTAATAATCTCCAAGGAAAAAATAAATGACTTATTTGTCCGCTAAGAAAATCTACCCAGGCAACTGGATAGAACCCCTGAACGGTTGGTACAAAAACATTGATACCAACGACAACGGCTCTAATGATGCAACTAAAGGTGGCCCTACTTCCGTATTGTCGCTCCCCGGTTATCGTTATTTTCAACAACGTGGTTATGTCGCTGTAACTGCAACATCTGGTGCTGGTGCAGTATCTGCTGCTGATGTGATCGTTCCTTCTCCTTATCAGAATGACGACACACGTACCAATATTACTGGTATGGTGATCTCTGGTTCATCTACCCTACCTGCTTACGTGTACCGCACTGCGGTTTCCGTAGCTTCTGGTTGGGGTGATGGTCGCGTTGCTTCTGGCATCTATGCCGCAACAGGTAACGTATTATCATTCGGTCGCAGTAATGCTGGCTCACCAACCGCTGCATCTGGCATTGGTGAAGGCGTTATTCAAGCAAACCTAACCTCTACAGTTTCAGGTAGCCAAGCTGGTGAAATCTTGTTTGCTGCAGGTGTTCAAGGTTTTGGTACTAACCCTTTCCTTATCGCCTCTGGTGCTGCTGGTGTAACAGCCGGTAATGTAAACTACGCTGCTACTGCATCCACCACCATGAAGGTGTTTGCAAAAGAGACAGCTAACAGTACAGCTACTTCTGGTGGTTTCTACATCTCCAGTGGTGATTCACTTGCTGGTCGTACAGGTTACTTTGTAGTTGAAATATGCTACATCCAACCTGATGAAGCTCCTGGCTACGAAGATATCGATAGCTACTTACTTGGTCGCACTGTTAGCTAATTAGGGTAAACTAGGACCAGAACACTCTTCTGGTCCTTATGCTCTATCAGCACAAAAAGACAGGCGCACGCCTCAAAGTTATAAGCGAGTGGGATAACGGCGATTGGTTTATGGTCGAAGACCAAGACGGACGTTTATTTACAGCTTATAAAACTGAAATATCTCCTGATGAAGATGCCACTAAAAAGGTAAAGACTCTTCAGGTAAAAGATAAAGCAGCAAAAGAAGAGCCACGTACTTTCCCTCCTGATCATCGCTTGAATGTAAATTCAGCAACTGCTCAGATGCTCGCAGATCATATCAAGGGCATTGGTCTTAAGACCGCTCGTGAGATCAAAGATCTTCAAATGTCCTTATCAGGTGAAAGATTCAACAATCTCGAACAACTGAGACAGATTAAACGAATTGATTGGGAAAACGTTTTTGCTGCTGATTTAATACGTGTTTAATACTCATCTCCTATTTACCCCTGGGAAACTGGGGGTTTTTGCTTTTAGAATAAAAGAAAAATAAAATACAAATGGCAGGTTTAATACCGATAGGAAAAATTGCTAGTCCCGGAGAAGATGTCTTTGCGACTACTGGACCACATCTTGATGTACGTGTAATTCCACAATTTGGAAAAGATAAAGGTAAAAAAATTAACCCAGAGACAATAAGATCTTTACTTCAAAATATACAAGCTGCAGGGAAGCCTATCGTACAACAAGGCAAAGATGGTCAGTGGAGCTGGAACAATCCAATCACATCACGTTTTGGACCACGTTCTGCACCTACCGCAGGAGCATCAACGTACCATGAGGGAATTGATTTAGGCATTGGCGCTGGGACGCAATTAGCTTATAAAGGTTATGGTACCTTTACACCAAATAAAGGTTATGGTACTTTATCAACTACAGATCCAAAAGGACAACCTTATGATATTCAGTTCTTACATACAAAACCAGCGGGGAGCAGTACAATTGCATCAACTACACCGGCTGTAACTACACCTGCACAAACAACAACATCCACTGACGCACGAACAGAAGATATACTTAAAGCTTTCTTGTATGGTGCAGGATCTACAGATAAACCAAAGGAAGCACCAAAGACATTTGAACAACAGTTGAAGGAACAGTTATTAGGTAATGTTTTGAGTCAAGCACTTAATCCACAATCTTTCCTGTCATCCTACTCAACAAGTAATCCGTTTATACAAGGTAAGTCTGCAGCAACAGGTGATTTCCTTAACAATGTATTTAGTTGATTACATGCTTTTATAATAAATAGATAAGGAGGAATAGAAGTGCAACTCTCTGACTTCGACAAAAGCAGAGTTAGATACCATCTGGGCTACTATGTGGTTTCTGTTCCAGCGGGAGATTATGCTCGTTTAGAAGAATCTTTGAACACTGTTCCTGATTCTTACTTTTACGACAAAATTGCTATTCAAATAGGTCGTTGTGATACGGCTGAAAAGAAAACAGAAGTTGCCTCTTCTCCTTCCACACGTTTAGAAAGTATTGCAGGTGATGTGGATCGCACGATCCGCTCTAGTAATACCAAGGAAGCCTTGAAGGTTTGGGATGAAGTTTACCTTTACGAAACTAATCGTTTAGCTGGTATTCTTTACGTTCCAAACTACAAAGATCCTTTCCAAGCCAGATACCGTTACGAACGCTCTGGCGCTGAGTTTATTCAAGCACTTCCCGGACCTGCTGATACGGCAGTAGGCTCACGTATTTATCTTCATGAGGTTTGGCGCTAATGGCTTATCAAGGTGGACAACCAGGCAACAAACGAAGACCCGATCCAGGTCAGGTACAAAGAGCTAGAGAGCAACAAGCTGTTCTTAATAACTTAAGACAAGGTGGTGTTATCCGTGGGGCAGAACCGGCTAATCCTCTTGCAAGAATAGGAGCCTTCTTAAATCTTGGAACTAGCGAAACAAAACTTCCTAATTTAGGTGCTGCACGTTTAGATGGCAGAGAAGTTTTGCTTGGGAGAGGAGGGTATACACCGGATGCTGCTGCATTAGGTGAAATCAATGTTGCAGGACAACGTTTTTTCCCTGCTCAACGTGGAAAAGATTTAGTTTATACGCGAGAAGCTGGTAAAGTAGGCGGTCAATTTGGTAACCTTTTACCAAGAACTAGTACACAAACTCCCCTTGCTGATGCTTATGTACCACCAGGAGAGCGTAGCTACCAACAAGAAGTGTCTCGTACTGCACAATTAACAGCACAAGATCCTGAACTTCAACGTTACGAAAAAGCTCGTAAAATTGCTGCAGCTCAAGGCGCTACACCTGAAAGCGTTAAGACAGCAGAAGATATTGGCATGCAAATCTGGGCTAAAAAGTATGGTGGTCCAGGTGGTTTAGCTAGTAAAGTAAAGCCTGGCCAAGCTGGATATGATGTAATTCAAAATACCATAAACCCTGGTGCTGCACCACAGGAACTTAGCGCCTACGGTAAAGCTGGCACAGAATATGATTACCGTGATTATGGCGAACCCCAAAATCCTACTGTTGGTTATCAGCTGCAATCACCCATCACATCTGTGCCAGGACTTAATGCAACTACAGCACAACAAGTAAATACTGGAGCACAAGTACAAGCTCAAGACCTTGCAGATTTGTTTAAAAATGCGGTATTTGACGAAGAGTTAATGAAACAAATACAACAATATAATTAACTTTATATAATTGGCATTGCACAACATGTAAGTCCAAGAACCCAACTGGATAAGAATCTTTGATTCACGGAGACCAGTGTTGTTGCTTTAAACTGATGACTCTTTGTCCTAATTTTGTTAGACGCCTTGCAGCTACCGTTAGTTTGATTACGTCTGTTCAAGCCGTATTTGCACCAGGTCTCAAGGCCGAATCAAATTGGGTTAGAGAAAGTTAATGTTATGCCTTTAAATCCAAACGCTACTCTTGTTGCTGAACGTTTGAAAGGTGCGGGCTACACCCGCGCACAGATTGCTGGCGTCTTAGGTAATTTTCAACTTGAGTCTGGCTTTAATCCTCGTATAAACGAAGGAGGAGCAGTTGGTGGTCCCAGGGGTGTTGGTGGTTACGGTTTAGGTCAATGGACAGGTGACCGTCAAACTGCTCTTGTTAATTTTGCTAAAGGACGAAAAGCAGATCCAGGTAATACAGGCATACAAGCGGACTTTTTATTACATGAGTTAAGTGGTCCCGAGAAAACGGCTGCTGCTTCTTTACGTAAAGCTGTTTCTCCAGAAGAAGCGTCACGTCGTTTCTTAACTGATTTTGAGCGTGCTGGTGTTCCAAAAACAAATGAGCGCATGCAAGCCGCACGTGCTTTGTATGATAAATTAAGTTTTCTGGATAAGCCTCAACAAACAGCTACATCTTCATTTGCTGCACCACCTACTTCTACAAATAAAAGCGTAGAAGATATTTTGGCATCAGCCATCGGTGGCGCAGTAAAGCCAGAGTTAGAAGACAAGAATAATAAGGCGAAAACATTAGTAGAGATGATAATGCAATCCGTACTTCCTGGAGTGCTTTCTACAACTAGTCCAGCGATACCACCTAATCCTTTTGCGTTGTACTGATGGCTAGATTTTCTGACTATGTAGATAGCTCCTACCTCCCAGGGGAAGTGTATAACAGTGGCCTATCAGAATACCGCGAAGATCCACAATTTATTGTTGATTATTTAACAAAGAAGAAATTTAAGTTTGCCGATATCCCTACTACAGGTAGCATACAAGACTCCTTGGCAAAACCAGGGAGTTCTTTTGAACGTTTTTTAAATTTACAAAATAATCCAGAGTCTTTATTTACAAGTAAAATGCGTCTTCCTCAGAAATTTCAAGAGTTCCAAGCCCTGTCTAACCTTGGAACATAACGCTATAATTAATAAAAAGCGGTAAGTACATTGTCTTCTACAGCCACAAATAAACAACCCTTGTTGGTTGATAGACCATTATTTGATTCCGTCCGTGTAACTACACAGACTGTAGGTAGTGCATCCTCCAACACACTCTTTGTACAAGGCGGACAAGGGCCATCAATCTTGGTGGACATGGACGCAGCTCTTAGCGAAGACACCAACAATGGTGGTGTTGTTGATTCCATTACGATTGTGCGTAATGATTTCTATCGTGCTCCAGACTACACTTACACGGGAATTGCAAGTTCTGGTCAAGTTGTTTCCTTTGTGAGTGGTCAGATAATTCAGATCACAGCAGTTACAGGTATAGGTACAGCTCCTGCTAGCGGCGTTGGTTATTACACCTATACAGGAACATCAACATTGACAGGTGTTAATACCTCCCTCTTGTACTCTGGCGGTACAACTACAGGTTTCTTGTACAACGGCGTTAACTACGGATACAAACCTGCAGTTACCTTTGCGTTTTATCACACTCGTGGCACAACAATACCAATCCCTGGTTCTGGTGATTACAGATTGTTGTTTGCTAAGACAGTTCCGGCTGATAGTGGTGTAGTTGATTGTTCTGATGTGATGCCTCAACTTGCAACACCTGTTGTGCAAGCAGGTAATACCACTGGTTTAGGTTCGACCGCACCTTTACGTAACAAAGGAATTTATTTGGAACGTGGCGACAGAATTTACGTAGGTGTATTTCCAGATGGTCCGAACTCAAGTGGTTATATTCCAGGTGCTCACGTTATAGCGGAAGGCGGCTTCTTCTAGTCATGGCAAAGAAGAGTGGAAACTCTTTTGGCTCAAGTTCCTTTGGTGGCTTATCAACCGCACCCATAATTCCACCAGCGGGTGTGAAACCAATAACTACGGAATTTTCCCGTGGTTCAATTCCAGACTCTATTTACACAATAAATAGAGAATCTGCTTGGACACGTTGGAGGAAAGGCTATGAACTTGCAACCGCATCTACACATAACACTGATTACAGATATGAATTCTCCTACGAGATACCGGCTACTACAACAAGTGGTAATCCAACGCCTGTAATCTCAGGTGCTTTTGTAGGTTTTCCAACTACAAATAAAGAACTTGGAATGCACTGGGCGGTATGGCGATACGCTGGATCATTACGATGTGATGATTTTATTGATCCCGTTAGTACCAACAGACTTTATATCAGTAGCGTCACAGAAGACGCAACGAATTGGTATGTAACTCTTGCTGGAACCTGGAGCTCAGGCAACCCACTTCCCGCGCCCTTCTACATTCCTGTCACAGGACAGCCTAATGGTTTACGTCCAGCGACAACAGAGATTTTTGAAGATCGTGTTATTACTGTTGGCGGAAACATCATTACAAAAGAAACGTTTGATCCAGCAACACAAAAACGTTATGGTTATGTTCAAGCCGTTGCTACAAATATAGATCCTTTTACGGGAATACTTACGTTCAAGAAGGCTGGTTCTGTGTACGTAACACCGGATGCTGTGTACATAAGTCCATCCCCACAAGGATTTACAGTAGGTAGATACCTTATAACAGGAGCACGATACTGTTGTACTTGCCAGGACTTTACACATCGGGATTACTCCTTCCTTACTTCCAGTAACAACAAGCAAGCAATGCCGCGCAACAATATATCATCGATTAAACCAGGTCGTTTTGAATTAACAAAACGTGATGGCACCTTAGATAACAGTGCAATGACTACAGCATCTGTAGACAGAAACATTGAGGTATATGCGCCAGATACTTTCGGACTTGATTACACAGTCTCAGATAGCTCTATAACCGAAGCAGGAGCCACCAGAGACAATCCTGGAGTCTATCGTGAGTTTGGTTTCCTGTACACCCGTAGCACACCTGACGTGGCCCTCCCAGGCTCCTCTGCAGAAGGTTTACCTGGCTACAAAGACTACTCTGCAAGTATCACAAGTACAGACGCAAACTCCATTCCACAAGATGTAATCACATCTATTACAGATAACTGGACACCTCTTCTGGATGAGTTACGTTATTGCAAACACATCTATGCCCTTAGATTTAAAGATCGTGTGTTCCCCCCTGAACCATCTGATTTTCCAGTGGGACCAGAAAGTATGGTCAACTGGGAACAAAAGCTAGTTGCTAAAACAGAAAAAGAACAACAAGCAGCAAGATCATACTATGCAACCAGAAGATCACTGGCAATGATGGACGTGCCACCTTACAATTCCCAGTCACCAATGATATATCCGATGTTACAAAAACTATTTAACATTACAACAGACCGTATTCTTATTGCCAACTTTACTATGTATGACAAAGACGGTATAGCATATACGCCTTGAATACTTGTTGCTGTCTTCAAGAAAGCTTCTGTATCTATACTCTTTCCCCCGCGTTTAGAGAAATTAAAATAAGATAACAGCAAATTGAGTATGTTCAATTGTGAGCAGGATCCCCTTTCCCTTCTCCTTGAATTAACTCCTAAATTAGCTAAGCGACGTTATCGACAATCTATCTACGAATCCTGGGACCACAAATGTGGTTATTGTGGCAGGGAAGCTACGTCTTTAGATCACATAATACCAAGGTTTCGTTCTGGTTCTAACAACCGTAATAATCTGCTTCCTGCGTGCCAACGTTGCAATAATCACAAGGGCAGCGATAAAATGGAAGAATGGTATATTCAGCAAACATATTTTTGTGAACAAAAATTAACACGTATTAAATCTTGGATGGATCAAGGAAGTATTGATATTTTTGCTTATAATATTACTAGTCTTATACCTGAGCTAGCTGCAGGTTAATAAAAGTTTATTACGATGGCTCTTACCTATAATGCATTAGAAAAAGAATGGAAGAAAGTACCAGAAAAAACAGATAATACAAAATTAGTACTTAATCAAAAAGAAGTAACATCTGCCAGCCCTTGGACAACTGACGAGGGCTGGGGTGCTGATGGTAAATACTATAAACAAGGACAAGGACATTTTCCACCCCCAACAACAACAACGGTAAGTGAACTAGTTGACGCTGCTGACACCGCATTAAATACATTAAACACTAAGAAAAATACTGCCTATGACAAAGTTATTGCTACTGCTAGTACAGCACAAAAAGGAGACTATCTTTCACAACGAGAAGGAATTAGAAAATTAGATATTGATGAAACCACACGTAAAGAATTAGAAACAAGTTACAGACAATTTTATGTAAATGAAAAAATTGACAAATGGGATCCAGCACTCTCATCAAAACCTTTATATGGTGATTTTGACCCTAAATACTATAAAGAAAATAATAAAGATGTAGCAGATGCATGGAAAAAGCATTTCGATAATGATGATGTAGACGTTATTGAACGCTACGGAGAAAATGGATTCTATGCTAACCATTACACCAACCAGGGTAAAGCTGAAAAACGTCGTGCTAATGCAGTTGAAGTAGCAGAAGAAACTAAGAAATATACGGAAGCTAAGAAAACAGACGCTGAGATTCAAGCTATTCGTGATCAGCAGTTAGGGTTAAATACAGATACACAAGCTTCTCGTTTAATGGGAGAAGGAAGTGCAATAGCAGCTGCATGGGATAAAGCAAAAAAAGGTGATCCCTATTGGGCAAAACAAGCCAAAGAAAAATATCTTTCCATTGATAAACAAGATGAGTTTCTAACGTTATTCCGTCTTTCAGAACGACCAGAAGATAAAGAGATACTTAAGGGTGTAGTAGGCACCAAAAGTGGAATCACTGAATTAGAAGACGCATTTAACCAAGCCGTTGGAGCAGAAGCATTAGTAGAAACAAAAAAATTCGGTGCTTTGGCGCAAGATGTTTTAAAACAGACAATTGCTGAAATGAAGAAAGCTAAAGGACAAGAACAGATGCTTGGTTTATATAAAGGACTTGGTGGATTTAGTGAAATTATAGATATCAATAAACAGTTAAGTGATTCAATATTAGGAGATAGTGGTGTTGGCGGTATATTGTCCCAGATGGGAAGTACAACAGAAACAGAAGAAGACTTAGAAAAAAAACTAGAGAACATTACAGGTGTACGAAACAACGTAGTATATAACTGGCAGAAATGGTTTGATACAACACTTAAAGAACGTTATCAAAAAGATATTGAATTAGGTTATAAAACAGAAGATAGTGAGGAACAATTAAAAATTGATGGTGCCTTTGCTAAAAAATTTGTTGATGGTTATTTGACTCCAAGATTTAATACGTCTCGTTCAATGGATGAATTTCGTGAATACATTGATGTTAGACAAGAAGAACAAAACCCCTTCCAAACACAGGATGTTGTTAATGCTGTAAAAGTTGTTGCGGACAGAAGAACAAAAGACTATTTAGATAAAATTCAAAACACAGCAGCACGTGATTTTAATTCTGAATTTTATTTCAATCCCACTGGAGATAAAGCCAGAGAAGAAGACTATAAAAAACAAATGGACACAGTAACACAAGACTGGGAAGCTGCCAAAAAAGGAGATGAGTACTGGGCGCAACAAGCTTATCGTTTTGGTATTGACGTTAACGATAAAGATGCCTTTGCACGTATACACTTCCAAGTAAAAGGACAAGGTCAAGGGTATGATGGTGCTGACGATATCGTTAACGCCAGTAAAATCCAAGATGAGATCTATAAAAATATTCTTCCCGCCTTAAGTAAAGAAGCTAAAGATTTAGGATCTGTTTTTGGTATTTTTACTACACCAGAAGAATTTGCAGATAACATGCTTGAAGGTATAGACCCATCAAATAAAGAAGCTTGGGACAAAGTACTTAAAGCAAATGGTTTAGAAGACTTTAAAGGAACAGTAGAGGAACTTAAAGAAGAAATTAAAGAAGCATTACGTACAGGCTCTGCTCAAACAATACGAGAAAACATTAAGTACTTAAACGAAAAACGTAAACGTCCAACACAAGAAGAACTTGGTATAACTTACATTGAACGTCCAGAAGATTACAAGGCAGGTGTACCCAAATCAGATACTGCACTGTATACCACATTTCAAAAAGCTGGATACAAAGGAACAGAAGATGAATTTTACGAAAAGTTTTTCCCTGACACTGACCGTTCTGAACAAGAATACTTAACCAAAGCTTTAACAGGAGCAGACTTTAAAATAACAGGACTAACAACAAGTAATGATCCTTTTGAAAACTTTAATACAATTCAAGGTATGTTCCCAGAAGAGGAAGAAGACAAGAAGAAAGATGACGATAAAATAGAACCTCCTTCACGTTTCTTTCGTTTAGGATTAGAAGATGATGAAGAAAATAAAAACTATGATTACAAATCAAAGTCTGGATCAGATATTTTAGGTGAGTTTACCAAGAACTTTAAATAACTAACATGACTGAAAAGCACCAAAAAGCGGCAAGTGCAGCCAAATTAGCGAAAGATAAAATGGCTTGTAATAAGCCCCGTAAGACTCCTGGTCATCCAACCAAAAGTCATGTAGTTAAAGCTTGTGATAAAGGAGAAGAACGTATTATCCGCTTTGGTCAACAAGGCGTAGAAGGCGCTGGTAAAAACCCAACAACAGAAAAGGATAAAGCACGAAAGAAATCTTATTACGCTAGACATAATGCTCAAGATCCTAATCCTGACAAGATGAGTGCTAGATATTGGAGTCACAAGGTTAAATGGTAGCTAGCATAAAACAAAAACATAAAGTCAAAATAAAAAATTTCTGTGTATATTAGAAGTAATAATTATTGTTTTTATGTCGGATCTATCTTGCGCTGTTAATTTGATCCGTAAATATGAGGGCTTTAGTGAAAAAGCCTATCCCGATCAACACACTAGCAAAGAACCATACACTATCGGATATGGAACTCAATTTTATCCAGACGGTGCTCCCGTCAAAAAAGGTCAGTATTGCAGTCAAGAAAAAGCATTAGAATATTTATTTCACGAACTTGGGATTATTGAAGGACGTCTAGACAAGTTAAGCCTGAATCTAGACGGTTGTATGCGCCAGGCGTTAGTCTCCTTTATTCATTCGGTTGGCTGGGATTCTTTTCTGTACAGCGGAATTATTGACTGCTTAGAGGCTGATGATTTTCATGGTGCCATTGAGGACATTGGTCACTGGATCTTCGATGCCGACTACAAGGTCATTGGTGGTCTCCTGGACCGCAGGAGAGAAGAAGTTGATCTATTCCTACTACAGCTCAACACACCCTTCCGTTCGTCTCCAGACATCTTGTTAACAGCATTTAGAGTCTACAGTGCTGCACCACATCAAGTAGAAGCCATCCGTCATCTGGAAGAACAACTTAATCCGTACGTTTTATCGGAGTTTGCAAACAGATTTAGAGTATCAGATGACCCATGGCTTGGTGCTACGGACAGTGTCTTAAGCAGTGTGTTTGACTCTTACCCTTAGAATAGAATTACATAAGACACGCAGAGAAAATGGAGCACTCAGTCGAACCGTGTGAGCATCGGGAGTTTGACCTCCCTTTGGAGCTTCAGTTTGCAATGAAGAAAGCTGAACTCCAAAGCGCAGAAATGACTTGGGATGAGCTTCAGGCTGCTCTTTTAAACCTTTACTACACTCGGATGATGGAGTGGACAGCAGTCAAAGATATTATGGCAGGCGAAAATATCGAGATCACCTGGGGCCAACCAACTGATGTTGACCTGGCGGAGCTCGCGGCAGCTTGTATATCTGATGACGATGACGACGATGATGAAGACGATTACTTGCTTCAGCCGTTCTGAAAGGTGTCAATCAACCTACTAAGGTACCACTGACATTTCTTAAGATCTTCTAAAGGTTTACCTTTGAGCATACAGCGCCAAAGATATTTGATACAGCAGCCACGTAAGTAGCCACGAAATTCGTCTGTACTTAGTTGTGCCTCATGTGCTTCGATGCACTCAACCCTATCACTCGCCGTGTAGTGCAGAGGATGGTCAACAAGATCTGAATTCACAAACCAGAGGGTAATTCAAATGCCAGCTTAACGCATTAAGCCACGACGTTTAGCAGATTGTATTTTCATTTCATCATCAGCCTCAGGTAACTCTAGTACCAAGGTATGTGGCTTAGGTGATGCACCCAGTGCTACACCTTCTTCCATGGAAGGAATAAGTCCCGATACACCAGGCCGCTTCATTCCTTCAATGTGTAAAGGATTACGTTCAAGACCTTGCATTGGTGCTACCAAGCCACGATTATACATGTCTTGTAAGGGAACATCGTTATTCTGATTGGCTAGTGGTTGACCAAAGTCATCTTCGCCAATACAACGACACATCACCTCATCCATAAATCCGTCTAAAAAACCAGCTGCATTGTTATGCATAATATTTGAAAAGCTTGATTATCTCCTCTTACAATATTACTATGGCAAGTTTTTATGATCCCACTTACGATCCACTAAAGGACCCTGGATCCTCAGGTGTTGAAGTAACCGACTTACGACCAGAACAAGCTAGGGATGTTGATCTACGTCGTTTAGATCCAGAAGAGCGAGATATATTTTCAGACATTGCGCGAGACTTTGCATATACCCCAGGAAGAACAGGTTATAAACCAATTGATAACTCGCAGCAAGACGCACAAGCACGTCTTTCAAAATTCATGCAAGCAGCAAAGACTGCTGGTGAATACAAAAAACGTACTGCCATTGCAGAACCAGCAATTCGTGGAAGAACTCCTAGAGGTGCTGCTTCGATTGAAGGAGTTGAGCTGCCGAGTATGGGAGATAGTTATGGTGGTGGTGGCAGTAACTATGCTGACAAACCTAAGTCCTTCTCAGGTAGATCTTATAGTTATTAAACATGAGAAAACACAACCTCTGGCGGTTGATCTTGGTACTTACCTTTCCTATCTTGATAACTTACTTCACAAGGATTACCACGATAAAAAAGTAATTGCGTAATACCTTCATTAGCATAAATACGATTAAATAAAGGAGTGCAATTATTAATCTCCAATGTTAAATAGCCTTCCCACATCGCTTCTGCAGGAGTTATATTTACCATTATCCCTGAACGTGCATATGTTGACTTACCGACAGCTACAACGGTAATATCACGTGGTAGCTTTAATCGTTCCATAGCTACACCTAAGCAATAACCATAAGGTGGCAATAAGAAATATTCACCGCGCTTATCTTTAAGTAGTTCAGTGGGTCTAAGAATTTCAGGATCAAAGTTTTTTGGATCACAATCACCTGATTGAACATTACCAAAAATTAAACACTGTTCAGGTGATAACCGAATATCATAACCATAGGAACCAAGGCCGTAGCTGAGAATTTTGCGTTTATGTTCTTTGCTGACAAGATGGTCAGCAAAAGGTTCGATCATCTGCTCTTCTTCCGCAAGTCTTTTGATTTCCCAGTCAGCTAAAATGCTCATACTCGTTGGTAGGTCCTGGACTAGCTTACAGGATCAACTCAGGATGTGCCCCTTCTCTTCATAAATACTAATGAATTTTTCTATAAAGTCTGCTGTGTCATTCTTTGGCGGCATGTAAACGATCAACGAAGTACACGTCTTGTGTTTAGTGAGACCCTCACTGGTTCTTTTTAGAAGTGTTGGCGGTGTCTTCAAGATACACAAAGGGAACTTAAAGATCCTTGGATCATACCTAATCATGTCTGGAACGTTAGTAAAGAACAGACCTTCTGTAACTTCTCCTGCCAACCACTCCTTATAAAGACGATTGAACCAAACAGCATGAGATGACATTAACGATGGAGAAGATGCTCTAGTCATTTTCCAACGTTGACGTTTCTTATCCCAAAAATAGGCTCCTGCTGGAGGGAAGAGATACACCTTGCCGTACCAAGGTTGGCAATTTAAACCATCATCGGATGGTGTGTAGATTTCATCTGCACATACATGAGTGTTTGCAAACTCAGAACTTGCTGGATCAAGGTCAATACCTCCAAGTAAACCATGTGCTGCGGTAACAAGATCTTGGTTGGTAATGAATTCCCGATCTTCGGTGTGACTATGTATATTCTGTATTCCCATTAAGACTCAGCTGTTTTGTTATAGTCTATTTGGAAATAGCGAATGCCCTCATTGTCATTGATTACATAACCAGCATTCTCTACTGGATTAATTTTCTGTGCAGACTCAAGAATACGTCTAAATGTTTCTGCTAGATCTCCGTTGTTTTCTCTTTCAGATTTCTCTTGTGCCTTATGTATTTCAGAAAGTAACCAATAGAACATTGTGCGATCTTTATGTTCTGGTTGAAAGACCATTACACCTGGACCAGAAAGCTCCCAATGTTTACAGTACTGTTCTCCCATATCACCAAGAATCAACTTAAGTGTTGCGTCGAGCATCTTAGCTTTTGTTTCGTCCAACTCTGGACCGATAACAGAAGCAATTAAGTTTTCTCTGCGGTTCATTTTTCTATTAACCCTTGACGTACTAAAGACTCTAGCAGCTTACCAGTAGGTCTGTACAGCACTACCATTTTACCTAAGATGCCACGCTTCTTTACAAGTTTTCCATTTTCATCTTTAACCTTATCTAATTCACCTGAACGAATCAGATACTCCGCTACACAACGCAACCGCCTTTTCAAGGGAAGTTCTGCTTGTGGGAATTTACCGCATATTGTAGCTGGCGTAGGTTCCTGGAACGCAAGACGTAAACGATTCGCTAACGTCATGTGAGAATTCTCATCCTCTTCTTCATATTGTTTTAAGATTGTCAGGTATCTTTGTAAGCAACCATCATCAAAAGAACCTTCAGGCGGAAGAAAAAATTCCAACTGTAAAAAAAGGGATTCTGGAAGCATCTCATTGACATTGTCAAGAGTGACCACTGCAATATCTACATTTTTAAAGCGGTGTGCCATTTTCCATAACCTTTTCAGCTGTGGTTGTGCAATACATGGAAGGAAGATTGTCACGTAAATCTGCCTGATCTATTTTCTTATTTTTAGCAAAAGAACGAACTAAAGTGTTCCAGGGGATACGAAGAAGTGCTTTTTTACCAGGATTAGGAGATGCGTTGACGTAATGAAGGCCCTCTACCCAGCCCTTACTTGGATTGTTCTTACCGATAGAAATCCAATTTCTCACCGTCTGATCTGATATACCTAGACGCCTGCCACACTCTTCAGTAGAAATGTACTCGTCAGTATAGGCTTCTGGATTTAACTGATCCGTTTCGCCCTTTTGGTAGCGACTGTGCCACATTGAGGCCAGTATGTGCTTGATGCCTTTGAGTTCAGCAACAATATCCTGTAGCCCTTTAGGAATTCCGGTGTACATAACGACAAATAGGTCGAGAACATGCTAACGTTTTTAAAGATAAAACAACCATTATGGAAGACCAGATTCCGCCTAGCCAACCTTCAATTCCACAGATACCAGAGGGGTCAATCTCCCCTGCACAACTTGCAGAAATGAAAGCTCGTGCCATGGAAATGGCAATACAACAGGGAATTCAACAAGGAATTCAACAACAAACAGTGCAAACACAACAAGGCCCAAGGATTGTTTATGTGCGTCGCAACTGGACTGTTGCAGAATTACTTTTGTTATTTGCTGTAGCTTGTGGAATTGTAACAGGAATACAACAGATTTGGAACTATGGCGCAAATGTTTTACCTCGCATAGAAATCAGAGTAAAGTAAGGAAAACGATTTATAATTAAAGTAATAATAGAAAGTAAAACCAAATGGCAGATCGTAAAATAAGCGAGTTTCCAGAAATAGCTGGAAGTCAAATAGCTGAAGGAGATCTGCTTACCCTTGTACGAGTTTCAGAAGTTGATCCAACATTACGAAATAAAAAAACAACTTTTACAAGTTTAAAAACTTATTTAAATTCTTATTATATTCCCGCTAGTGGAGGTACTTTTAATGGTAATTTTACAATTACAGGCAATTTTATTGTTAGTGGATCCAGTGCTCTTAACACTCTTACTACTTCAAACCTTGCGACTTTTAGTGGCATCCTTGTTCAAAATAACGCCACTGTTAGCGGAATAATTAGTGGTACAACAGTAACAGGATCTTATTTACAAGGAACAAATCTTAATGCAATAACTGCTACAACAACAACTTCAACAGGAACCTCAGCTTTATTTACGAGCGGTAGATTTCAAGCCCTGTCTGGTACCACAATTACAGGCGGTCAAATCCTTGCAACGTCAGGTGTTTTTACTAACGTAAGCGGTACAACAATAACAGGTAGTACAGTTGCTGCTACAACAGGAACTTTTCAAACATTAAATGTACCGGCTCTTAATATTACTGGCACCGTACAAGTTGCAAGCGGCCTGACAGTTACAGGTATTGCACAATTTGCATCAGGTGTTCAAGTAACAGGAACACTATCTGGTACAACCATAACGGGAACAGATGCAAAATTCAGTACAATTTCCGGTGTTTCTGGTGTATTTACAAGCCAGCTTTCAGGAGCCACCATTACAGGTAATACTGCTCTCATCAGTAATACAACAAGTGTATCAGGTACTTTTACAACCAGGCTTTCAGGCGCAACAATTACTGGTAATAACGGTTCTTTTGGTAATATCACAGGTGTTTCAGGTGTCTTTACTCAGTTTTTTTCAGGTGCAACAATTACTGGAAATATAGGAAACTATACAAACTTTACAGGTGTTTCTGGAACATTTACAGACCGTGTATCTGGTACGCTTGTAACAGGTAATACGGTTGCTGCAACATTTGTTTCAGGTGTTTCTGGAGTGTTTACAAGTAACGTTTCAGGTGTAACTATTACTGGAACATCTGGTTTATTTTCAGTAGTTAATGGTGTATCTGGTAATTTCACAACTAAAGTTTCAGGTGCTATTGTTACTGGTAACGTAGCAGCATTTTCATCTGTTACAGGAGCTACCGGAACATTTACAACACGTGTGTCTGGAACACTTGTCACAGGAGACACAGGTTCCTTTACGTCTGTAACTGGACAAGTTGCTGTATTTACAACCAGTGCTTCTGGCGCAACAATTACAGGAAATTTAATTCAAGGCACATCAGGAGCTTTTGTTAATCTTACAGGCATTACATTTATTGCAGCAACTGGTAATTTTACAACCCTCAATGCAACTAATTTAAGTTATTCAGGAGGTTTAGTTTTCTCAGGTAATACCTCTACACTTGGTTCAGGATTCTTTAGCTCAGGTATCAGTGTTACAGGAACAGTTAGTGGACAGACATTTACAGGTACAACAGTTGCCGCAACTACTGGCACCTTTGTTTCCCTGACAGGCACTACGACTACTGGTACGACTGCTAATTTTGCATCAGGAGTTTTTACTACACAAGTTTCAGGTACAACGGTTATTGCTCCTACGGGAACATTCACTTCATTAACAGGCACTACGACTACTGGTACGACTGCTAATTTTGTATCCGGTGTATTTAGTACACGGATTTCAGGAACAACAATAACCGGTACAACGGTTGCCGCAACCACTGGTACCTTTACCTCACTAACAGGCACTACTACTACTGGTACGACTGCTAACTTCGCATCAGGTGTATTCACTTCACTTACAGGTACGACTACCACTGGTACGACTGCTAATTTTGCATCAGGTGTATTTACTACACAGCTTTCTGGTACAACAATAACTGGTACTACAGTTGCCGCAACCACTGGTACCTTTACCTCACTAACAGGCACTACTACTACTGGTACAACTGCTAATTTTGCATCAGGTGTATTTACTACACAGCTTTCTGGTACAACAATAACTGGTACTACAGTTGCTGCTACAACAGGTAATTTTGTTTCTTTTAATACTGCCAATATATCAGTTACTACAGTTGCTGCTACAACAGGTACTTTTACCTCCCTAACAGGTACTACAACTACTGGTACGACTGCTAATTTTGCATCAGGTGTATTTACTACACAAGTTTCTGGTACAACGGTTATTGCTCCTACGGGAACATTCACTTCATTAACAGGCACTACGACTACTGGTACGACTGCTAATTTTGTATCTGGCGTATTTAGTACACAAGTTTCTGGTACAACGGTTATTGCTCCTACGGGAACATTCACTTCACTTACAGGTACGACTACCACTGGTACAACTGCTAATTTTGCATCAGGTGTATTTACTACACAAGTTTCTGGTACAACGGTTATTGCTCCTACGGGAACATTCACTTCATTAACAGGTACAACAACTACTGGTACGACTGCTAATTTTGTATCTGGCGTATTTAGTACACAAGTTTCAGGTACAACGGTTATTGCTCCTACGGGAACATTCACTTCATTAACAGGCACTACGACTACTGGTACGACTGCTAATTTTGTATCTGGCGTATTTAGTACACGGATTTCAGGAACAACAATAACCGGTACAACGGTTGCTGCTCCTACAGGAGATTTTACTTCACTAACTGGTACAACTACCACTGGTACGACTGCTAATTTTGCATCAGGTGTATTTACTACACGGATTTCAGGCACAACAATAACAGGTACAACAGTTGCCGCTACAACAGGAAGTTTTACCTCAATAACAGGTACAACAACTACTGGTACAACTGCTAATTTTGCATCAGGAGTCTTTACTACACAGCTTTCGGGTGTAACGATAACTGGTACCACAGTTGCTGCTACAACAGGTACTTTTACCTCCCTAACAGGCACTACAACTACAGGTACGACTGCTAACTTCGCATCAGGTGTATTTACTACACAAGTTTCCGGTGCAACTGTCATTGCTCCTACGGGAACATTCACTTCATTAACAGGTACTACAGCAACTTTTACATCTGGCATTATTGCTAGTGGTACAGCCGCACTCCCGTCACTAGCCATACTTTCAGATCCAAACACAGGTCTATTTTCACCTGGTGCAGACACGCTGGCATTTGCTGAAGGTGGTGTGGAGGCTATGCGCATTGACAGCTCCGGCAGGCTCTTAGTTGGCACGTCTACTAGCCGTGGCGATACATTTAATACAACTGGAAGCGATGCACGGCTTCAGATAGAAGGAACAACTTTTAACACTTCTTCTGTTTCTTGTATTAGAAACACCAATGATTCTGCCGGACCATTTTTTATTCTAGGCAAAAGCAGAAGTCTTTCAAATAGCGGCGTGACAATTGTTCAAAATAGTGACGCTGTTGGGTCTATTTCTTTTCAAGGTGCTGATGGCACAGATCTTGTAGAAGCTGCTCGCATTTCTGCCGAAGTAGACGGCGTCCCCGGCGCTAACGACATGGGGGGCCGCTTGATGTTTTCTACTACTCTAGGCGGCCAAACTAGCTCTGTGGAGAAGATGAGACTTACTAGAGAGGGGAGAACATGCTCATATAGCCTGTCCGGAGTTGGTAGTATTAATCAATATCTTAGTAATGGATCTAATTCAAGCAGCGCTACCTCCTTTTTTATTGTTGGCGCACACGGAGCCACCGGCGTTAACACTGGGACGAATGCATTTTTTGTCGCCGTCAATGGCAATGTAACTAATACCAACAACAGCTACGGCGCCATCTCTGATGCCAAGCTAAAAGAAAATATTATTGATGCCAGCCCTCAGTGGGACGACCTTAAGGCGCTTCAGGTTCGTAAGTACAACTGCAAGGAAGGCCAAACTCACACGCAAATCGGTTTGATTGCCCAGGAGGTTGAACTGGTTTCCCCTGGATTGGTGCACGAGGTACCCGACCGCGACGCAGAAGGCAACGACCTTGGCACCGTAACCAAAAGCGTCAATTATTCGGTGCTTTACATGAAGGCCGTCAAGGCGTTGCAGGAAGCAATGGAGCGGATCGAAGCGTTGGAAGCTGATGTAGCCCAACTCAAAAGCGCGTAGTCACCTTCACTCCTGCGTCTGACACTTTTGTTATAATATGGCAGCGCAGCAAGTGTAACTTCCTGCCCTCGGCCACAATCCCCTGGAGATCATGACCACCACAGTGTACGAAATCCGTGACTATGCGTATGAGCCAGGATGGGTTCATTACGTTTCGGAAACAACTACTTCTATTGCAGACTCCTGGACAGCAGCATCACCTCTGGACACAGAAGACATTCAAAGATTTGGTGCGTCAACACCGCCAAAAAAATTTAAGAGTAAATTAGAGGCTAAGCCTTATCTCGACGCACTAAAAGCAGCACGTTTAAAAACCTGGACTAAAGATGGCTATTTAGATCAAGCGCGTGGGCGGTGTCGTCCTGCATGGAAAATTTATGCAGCTCTCTAAAGCGACTAGTCAACGCCACTACTATGTCTAGCTAAACCATTTTCGTGACACCACGAAATTGGTCTGGCTTCATGTAATGTTTTTACGCACCACAGGTCTGGCAAGCACATTTTTTGTTTGCTAGACTTGTTTTTTCACAATTGTAACAAAAGTCTATTCTATGAAAATTCTAGTTAGGGCAAGCAATGTCTATTGACGACACTTCAGTGACAGGAACTCAACCCTCCTGGCGCCAACTAGCTGTTATTCCTGAGTCGGCACTCAAGGCATCCGTACTTAAAGCTTGTGGTGTGGTACCACCTGCTGCTGGAGTAAGTCGTACATTTGACGGTGGTAGCTTTCGCGTGTTCGCAAATGTCCTCCCTAGCACACACAATACCGAGGGTGTGTGGTTTACGTTGTACCAGGACACAGGCTCACAACTGTTTACTAACCCTAAACAATTATTAAAAGCAGTACGTACATCACCAGGTACAGCTACAGGTGATGCCATAAGAACTTGGTTTACGTTTTTTACCTAACCTACATCCTGACTAGACAACACTAGACTTAATTTTATTATTACCGAACGGTAAGTTTTGGCCACATAATCGGAAGATATCCGACTTTCTACCCGAACGGGAACATCAAATGACACCACAACAAAACGCCGTCCTGTTAGCTGCTGTTGATCTAGTAAATGGTGGAATGGATATGGAAGAAGCACTGGGTTGTTATGTAGTTATTTCCAAATACGTTTTGAATACAATTCCACCAGACGCTAAGGAGATTGACGAGCAGGTTGAAACAACTAATCTTTAAGTAATGTAAGCACTGAAGTCAACCAGTTTTTTTGATAGCTTTTAACTCTCCTTGGGGCGCCATCCACATATTGAATACGTGTTGGCGGCTCTTGTTTAAACTCAACACGGTATTTTTGAGCAACAAATTTACCAACATTACTCATTTGATTGCGTGGTAAATTCTTTTGGAATAACTCTAGATAAGCATCACTTATGGTTATTTCCTCGTCCCCAGGGGGAAGAAGAAAGTCTGAGTTAACACGCATTGCGTTATTTCTAGCTAAATCTGAAAACAAAATACGATCCCTATCTTCAAGGCACCCTAACTCTTTAATAAAATCTACAGATTCTTTTAACAAGTTAAGTATGTTTGCGCCAGAAATTGCAGGTTGTGGTTCAGCTTTTTGTTTTTGTGTATTTTCAAATTGTTCAAGAAACCAACCATCCATCCACACTGCGAATGGTGCATTGATCCAGCGAGCCAAGTCAATAGCAACCTGGGGGTGAATCCAGGTTTCGCCCCCATCAATACCTCCGGCGCGGGACTCGATCAAAGCGTGGACCGAAATTCGGGCTTCGGTCGAAAGGGCTTCCAAATACTCGTTAGCCCGGTCCGACTCGCGGTATTTGGTCCACCGTTTGCCGTTGGCTCGGCACATTGCCGTGGCGTTAACGTAACTATCGCTGGTGCGTCGAGAGATCGGAGTGTCGTTCCATACACGAACAACAAATGAGTCAGAGGGTGTTAGGCTATCCATGAGAAGGTAAGGACGGGGTAACAGCCGTCCTTTTTTTATGGTAGCAAAGACAGGGATTGACCAGTAGTGCGTAACAGCGTAGTGTAACTTACTAGTTTATATATTGATGTATAATAAGAAAAAAGAATTTTATGACTGACGTTACTCCTGCTACACCTGAATGGAATATTGCTCAACTCGAACGTCATCTAAGCGATGGTGCTGTATATACCGCACACTGGACAGTAAATTTACAAGATCAAGGTGAGAGTGCTGGCTGCTACGGCAGCATTGGTTTTACTGTTGCTGAAAATCCAGAGAATTTTATTCCTTACGAAAATTTAACCAAAGAAACTGTCGTAGGTTGGGTGCAGGATGCCCTGGGAGAAGAACAGGTTTCTGGTATTGCCACAACATTAGCTGCTCAGATCGAACAGAAACTACATCCAACAAATGCACAGGGTATCCCCTGGAACAATTAATTCTGCTATATTTTAAACAGTTATCCACACATCATGGCTTGCAAAAAATCTGAGTTGGTTAGTGCCATTAATTCCTTTGGTTCGGCTCGTGCTACCGGTGATCACAATCTAATTGATTTTGCTGTTAATCTCATTGGTCAACTAGTAGAAACTCTTGAGTTTGCTCCAGAAGCAGACCCTGTTGAGACAAACGAAGTTGATGTTGTTGATTGATTAAATCATGGCAGACAAACTTACCGATGCAGCTAGGTTCTATAAAGGACTTAAAGAACAAACAGATGCGTTTAATTGGCTGGAAACTACCATTCCAGCTGATAAACTAAAAGAATTCTTTGTTAAGTACCGTACGAATGCTTCTGCTCAAGACACTTATACCAATGATTGGGATGGTATTACAGCAGCAGCTAAAGTTTCTGGTGCCAAATATCCAGAATTAGTAGCAGCACAATGGGCATTGGAATCAAGCTGGGGAAAACATGTCTCGGGTAAGAACAACTACTTTGGACTTAAAGGATCAGGAACTAATCAATCTACGCAGGAATTTATTAACGGCAACTGGATCACAATTACTGATGGGTTCCTTGATTTTCCTGACCTACGTACTTGTGTTTCCTATCTCGTTGACCGATGGTACAAAGACTACGAAGGATACAAAGGTGTTAACAACGCACCAAATCGTAATGCAGCAGCAGAACAACTTAAAGAACAAGGCTACGCAACAGATCCTGGATACCCCACGAAAGTGATTCAGATAATGGATCAAAAGCTTGAGGCACCAGGGGGTGATGTACCAAAAGTAAATCCCCTACCTGTTCTTTACATGAGTCAAAGGGATAACTACAGAGACGCAGGTAGAACATGCTTTAGTTCTAGTTGTGCCATGATGTTGAAATATCTGAAACCCAAAGCAATAACAGGTGATGATGACTACATTAAAACTGTGTTTACTTATGGTGATAGCACGGATAGCACAGCACAAATTAAAGCTTTGTTTAAGTATGGCGTAGAAGCACGCTTTAGTGTTAAAGGTACAGTCGAGTTAATTAAGAAGCAAATCAACAATAACAAACCTGTTCCTGTTGGTTTTCTCCACCATGGTCCTGTAAATTCACCACGAGGAGGTGGGCATTGGCTTTGTATTATTGGTTACGACGATACTGGTTATATTGTCAACGATCCCTGGGGCGAAATAGATTTATTGTCTGGTGAATATGTAAGTACTAATGGTGCTAAACGCAAATATAGCTACAAAAATTTTAACCCTAGATGGCTAGTCGAAGGGCCAGGTTCCGGTTGGTGTCTTCTCACCTGAACTCAACGTTGTTTAGCTTTACCTACAACTAAAGCTAAGATTTCAATTACCCTATAGAACTGGCGAACAAGACCGTCATCTTTTGGTGTTGGAGTCAAAGCTGTAATAACACTAGCTGCTGCATGGATAGCAAGAGCTACTTCGAGGTACTTGGAAAAATTCATGAAATTTACTTGGTTACTTTTATTTTACAGTATTGATTTGTAAAAGAAAAAAGATTTGTGTTCTTCTGATATTTCCCACCTTATATCTTCATGTTTTGTAAACCATTTCTTCCACACACGAAACTGTTTATCAGAAACAGTTGACTCACAACGTAAGGCGATTGATTCCCCCTTTGGTAATTCATCTACCCACTGACGTACTTGACGTATTGCAATTGCTTGTGTTTTAGGACCAAAAGTGCCGTTTAAACTTTTATCTAATTTAGCTACTGATTTTTTCTTACGTCGATTCATCCAATCATTTATTTGTCTTTTAGAACATCCCACAGCTAAACTTGCAAGCCATACACATCCTTTCTTTGTAGGTATCCAAGGAATCAACCGCATCTTCAGTAGGAATCCATCTGGTAAAACAATAGTTATAGTTTTCTTCTTGCGAGATCTCATGACCTATTTGTTAAAGCTGTAAAGATTGCTGGAAAAGGATCTGTATCTTGATGTTGTGCTTCCCAAATACCTTTCCATTCAGACAAAGAATGATCATGGGAAAAAGCAAGTGTTTCAGTATTAACAGTTTCTATAAGTATGTTATCTCCTGATTCTTGTAAAAATAAACTAGTTTCATTCGACTGTTCTAAAGATATAAATAATTCTAAACTTGGAAATTCAATAACAACACCTACTTCATAATTAACAGGTTCATTACGTGTAGAAGAAACACAGATTAAATAACTTCCTGCTGGTAAAGGATAATATCTTTCATCGCCACGATCCAATCGACCTGCTTCAAAAGTATTATAAAGATCAGACTGAGCACTCATCACAGAGTCTAAGTACGGTATATAAACTTCTCCATCAAGCTTTAGTCCATCACGTACGGAATCTTCATCAAATATTAATTCACCTTGGATTGGAATATGGTTTAGATCATAAGCTGATGTCTGAATATAATTAGGACGTGGAGGACCTTTAGCAATAATAATCCAAGCGGGATCAGTAATTGTAATTGAAAACCAATTAGTATAAGCGCCTCCACCAAAACCACCGTTAGAAAATTGATTGGTGTCAGCATAACCAACAATTTTATTCTTGGGACCTAAAGAACCTTTTAGATAACGTAAAGAAGTAGAAGAAAAGGTGCCAAGGTTTAATGGATTGTTTAAACTACGACGATCTTGAGCTACAGCAGAAGTGCGTGCCATTATTTTATCAATGTTCCGTTTGTATATTCTAATTCTGAAAACTCAACCTTCATCGTAGTAAGGTGCGTCTTTCACACATAAGGGATTACGTATTACTTGCTTGTGGTACCGCTGAATTAACTCTTGTTCTCGCCCTTCTTTCTTTGCTTTGATGAGTGCCATTACATGCGTAGGTTCAAACGTACGTATAAACGGTGTTATAGAGGAAGGTGGTAAGCCAATATTCCAGCTTGAGACCAGATGTAATGGGTTGGCGCACCAGGGGTTACCACAAGCCCTAGACACTGTCATTGCACCTATATCACCCCAAGCACACTGGTAGATCACCTTGTGTGGTGTGACATTTTCTATCGCACGTCCAGTGAATCGTGAGCGATAAGAAGGAAAGCCAATGCGTTTAGGACTTCTGCTCCCAGGTAAATCTATTTCCCAACACTCATCAAGATCACCCACCTCAATGTTTTTCCACAGTTGTTCGTACTTGTGGTTGTAGTACGGATGAAGAAAGTTCGTATTGAAGCCACAGGTGTTGGACAGGATCTTTACGACACAGTGGTAACACCAGTGATTTTGTTTGTCCCTGATGTGGTGGTGGTGCGGACAAGGATAACCTTTGTAATACCCATGTTCGTCAAGCTGCCCTTCGTCGAGGCTGTCGATACCTGGGACATAACGAAAGTTAGTCTTCAACACCTTCTTGAGAACGTTTGTCATTAGACGTCTTGCATCCAAGGAGGATTAGGTTTTTTTGTTGTGCGTTTAGGTGCGGTGCTACAGAGCTCCTGACGGTTGTCCTTGTCTTTGTTATAGGAATGATGGGTGATGGAACAAAGATCAGGGCTTCGGCCTGTACGTAGGTAGTAGACGACCCTGTGCGCAAGGTATACGTCGGCGTCAAGTGACACTAAATAGTGGCCAGAGTGTTTGTGCTTGTGTGTGACGAACTTCTTTTTACGGGGGTAGTAAAGGCCACTGGGATGATCGTCAGTTAACTCAACTAACTCTTGGATTCTCCAAAGAGGAGGCATTGGTTTGTAGTTGCGTCCCATGGGAGAAGCGTAGGTACAAAATAAGTATAGCGTTGCTTAGAGCTGGGAAAACTCCAAACTATAGGTATAGCCATGTTTTTATTAGTTCTATAGGGTTTCCGACAATTCGATGCAGAAATGTCGGTTTGTATACGCATTTAGGTGAGTCTCATGAGAATCGGTATAGTGAACGACATTTTGATGCAGAAATGTCGGAAACTCCATGAATCTAATGAAAATCGTGCTATACCTATAGTTTGGAGTTTTCAACAAGTTTCAGGCCAAAAAAAATCCCCCCTTGCGGGAGGAATCAATACTTATGTACTACCTACTTTAGGCTACACACCTCTTTTCGTTCACGTTCCTTCCTACTTTTTCTCTTCTTCTCCTCCTTCACGATCTGCTGCCCCTCTGGTGCAACCTCATGACCTACCCCATTCATTACATCCTCAAAGATGCCGCCAAACTGAGACGCTATTGTGTCCCAACTAAACTGTGCATCTGTTACACGGTCGTAACAATCCTGTGCAGTCTTTTCCAGCAGCACTGGTGACTCATACAGTTCACACAGAATCTCAGTCAGGTGTTCCGTGCTAGGGCACGGCATCTCACGGCAGTAGTTCGTATCAACATCAATGTGATTACATTCAATTAACTTACCGTAACCCTCAAAGATCTCCTTGGTTGCCGTATGGTTCGGTACCACTTGAGCTATACGACATGCCGCATGCTCGAAGTTAACAAGCTCCCAGCCCCCACCTTTACACGTATTAACACCAACGTCAGCACAGTTATAGATCGACCGCAGCATGTCCACAGGTACGTTAGGAGGATTAGGATTATTAGCTGTCATAATGATCCTTCCATTTGGATCTAAGCCATTCTTGACCATCTCCCTACCAAATAACGACATCAAATCCCAACCCTGATCCTTTAACCCCATGTGCATATACAACTGTGCATTAGGTCTACCTACCGCAAACTTGGCAAACGCAGCGATCGTAATATCCTGCCTCTTCCTAAACTGATTGCGATTCCCATTCAAACAAATAAAGATGTCCTCCTTTAGTCCCAACCTTTTCCTTGCTTCCCCTTGATCCATAGGATAAAAATCCTTGGTATCCAACCCATGGGGAATAACAGCAATAGGCTTTGTCACACCGCCCTTCACAAATTCGTGTGCACCAAATTCTGTAAATGCAACCAACGCATCCCAATCATTGATATGTGGATCAATACCACCTACCCAATTCATTGAGTCCATAGTGAGGTACCCAACGAACTTAAACTTCCCAGCTTTATGTAAATCCTGAATCTGTTTATATTGTTCACTCACAATCCATGGATCATTCAAACTAAATACGATGTCAGGTTGTTCCTTTTCGACAATCTCACGAATCCGTTGCTCGCCAAAAGGAGCCGTCTGATGCCTGTTGGAGGCTGGGTACATGCGGTACAGAACTTGCTCATCACATGGGTCACCCCACCAATTAGAAGCCATGCAAACAATCTCAAAATCATCGCGTAGACGCGGTAATATTCCACCACTTACCCTGGCAAAACCGGTCATTGCCACCAGATCGGCGCACCAAAGAACCTTAGTTTTCTTTTTGCTCATGTTCAAATGTGTTTAACTGTATGTAATATATCGTATTTATAGCGTAGTTTGACGCTCCACCTCTTGTTTTTTTACGTCTGTTGCACCCAACTTTTCTTTTATGTATTCCACCGCCTTATGTGGGGTCACACCTTCTGGATTACAAGTATATAAATCAACAGCAGCATAGCCTTGCTCCGGCCACGTATGAATAGAGGCATGAGATTCCGCAAGTAATGCCAATAGTGTGACGCCTTGCGGACTAAACTTCTCTCCAAAAATACGCAATAAGGTAGCGCCAGACATGCTTATGGCTGTCTCCATCACCTCCTGCAAATAGTCGTAGTCATCCAGAATCTCACGGGGGCAACCGTACAGATCAAGAATCATATGCTTACCGTGTCCCACGTTTTTTCTTCACCAATCTCTATTGTCTCATCAGTTTCCTTAATTAGTGTTTCTCCATAATGTTCTAACCATTTAGCCTTATTCAAACCCACTTCAATAATAGAAGGATAGTCTGAATGTTTCTGAGAAGCCTCGGCACGACAAGCAACATTACCAAACAACCAAGTATTACCTTGTTTAAATTTATAAACATTTAACCCCAACTGGTGCTTACATGCATCCAAGAAATTATTCTCAAACCTAGAACGAGACATTATATTGTTACCAGATCCAGTAGAGAACTCACAATAGTTTGGATATAACTGCCAACCAGCATTAACATATACTGTACTAGTTTCTCGCGGTGCAAGTTTTTTTTGTCCTATTTGACAAACAGCACCTACATCAAAAACAACACAATGTTCCATCCAATCCAATAATGAATTTGATTTCAAGATCTGTTCTTTATTGTGTTTAGCAAAAAACGGTACTTTCGTTGTTGTTTCCATAAGATATTCACGCATCTCTACTTCCGACATATCAAGTAACCAGTTAACCAACCCTGGAAGCAAAGAAGCAAAATCTCCGTACGGCTTACCTTTATCGTTCATATCAATAAGGATACGTTGCTCTGCCGAACTACCTTTAAATGGTTTATCAAATGGTATCGTCAGGCGTCTACGAGCCAAACCAGAAGTAGGGTCTGTTGTCTGAATAGGTTCGTTAGCTGTAATCATGACGAGACCAGAAAACTTAAACGGATTCTGGGACCCAGATTGAAACTTACGTTCTTTACGTATTAAGTCACCACCAGTCAAGCCTTTTAACATGGCTACCGAACCGCCATATCGTTCAACATCATTAAACAATACCAACTTCTTCTTATATAAGTTCGCTGTCTCGAACCTATTCTTCTCAATGTGCTCCAGGCTAGACGTCATAGCATTGTCTTGTCCTACCAGTGCATGTGCCAAGTTTGCATACGTCGATTTACCTGATTTACCTGGACCTACAACTTCAACAAACTTCTGTATCTCTGAGTGACTAAGTAGTACAGCACGAAGCCAAGCCCTTAACACTTGAACGCGACCCCAATCATTAGCTTGTGTACCCTTCAACCACTTAATGATATGTTCACAATCTGCCCCTGGATCATATTCATATGGCAACTGTTGTGTCATATGTAATTTCCAATTAAAAGGCAGCAGTTCTCGCGTTTGTACATCCAAGATGCCATTAGTAAATAACAAATAGTCTGAACCTTCATACCAATCGTCATCCAGAAGGGAGATGCGTAGTTGTTCTACAACATCTGTAATCATGGACATGCTGTAACCATTAGGCAACAGCTCACCTTTCACATATTCAATCTTATCTTTTACCGAGCCTTTCATTTCGTTATCTGACAGGCTACACCACACGCCTTTAGAACGGTATTCATATAGATAGAAGCAGCCATGTTGTTCGCTGTACTTAAGGTGCTCACCATAAAGTGCCATTATGTTATCGGCAATTTCATTGGCAGCCCTGTTCCTAGGTGATTTATCACCATCACCTTCTTTTGTGCGTCTAGTCCTTTTCTTTTTTTCCTCTTTGTTTGACATAGGAACAACTGTTATCAGTTGATCTTCCACTTGTTGTTGCTGTGTATACTCAAATGTGCTTTGCATTTCCGCAAGTTGTTTTGCTATATGTTCTAAGGTTGAATCGTCTACGCTCATGGCGCGGTGTTCTTGAGACGGTGACCACCCTTGTTCTTTTGCCATAAAAATAAGAGATCCGACACCACGTCCACCCTGCTTATTAAAGCCAAGCCAACGACTGTGACATACACCTTCCTTATATTTAGGCGATTGTTTAGACCATTCATCCCATTCATCAAGCAAAGATTCGTCTAAGGAATGTAATGTCTGACCTACCGTTAACCAGATGTCATAGTCATCGGCAGCCTCTGGTGGCATACCCCATGTAGCCTCTTTTGCCAATTGGATATCTCGTTCGAGACCCATCTCAGCTTCAATAACAAACCCTGGGCCTACGACGCGAGAAGTTTCGACGGATGGCTTACCTTGCCTTGCATTCTTAGTGATGATTCCAGATAAGATCCATTCAGGTAACTCAGGCAAGTTATGTACCCACTCGAATCCCAACCCGTCTTTTGTGAAATAACCCTCAGTCTCTGGATGCATACCCATCAACACCCCTTGGTGTTTAGACCAAAGGATCTCAAGTTTTTCTTTGTTGGTTTCTGAGTGCCAAGTGTACTTATTTCGTATGAAGTGCTTCTGGTGATCACGACTTACTTTGTATAGACGGCGTTCACGACCTACTTTTCCACTACATATAGTCAGGGTTGGTGGCAATGCTTGAGCGTATGGGAGCTCTGCTGTTTTTTCAATGAGATCGAATACGCTCGGTCCATCAACATCAACCCAGCACAACCCATAAGGATGATTGTAGAAAGGACCGCCCAACAATCCGATAGCCTTACATTGTCCCGAAGCAAGTTCATCTTCAATCTCTGTGATAGTAAAGGGTTTCAGTTGCCACCCATGTGTATACGGATCTTTATTTGGTCCTAACGGAGTAAGAGGCCAATCAATCGGTATTAAACTAATCTTAATCTCACCTGGCCTTACTGCCTTTTGACTTGTACTGGTCATGCTACTGCCTTTGTTTGAATGACTTCCACTTTAAACTGCTTCTGGTCGAAATACTGTTCTTTTATTAATTCATACATATGTAGGTGCATGGGTGTTGGCAAGCAAAACACATCCCCTTCCACCGCACTATCCATGCGGTTAAGTAGAGATTGTGACCACTCGCCCACGCTAATCACGTGGGTGTTCATGGCTCTTTTTTTCGGT
>Ga0222712_10000254_pt1 | contig 75287 bp, 103 predicted proteins | sample C33_657DmetaG_FD_165043 | JGI IMG/M metagenome (GOLD analysis project Ga0222712, IMG submission 165043) | Estuarine water microbial communities from San Francisco Bay, California, United States - C33_657D | ecosystem: Environmental > Aquatic > Marine > Unclassified | place: USA: California... | reverse complement strand
ATCCAGTTTATGTAAGCGCAGTTTTTATTAGAGGTTAATTTATGAAAGTATTTATTTTTAATGATGATGATGGATATATGGCTATTGGAACTCCATGTTATCAACCATATATGAACGATGAAGAAAAAGATATTTTTTTAATACAAGCTATACAAAAATCTGTTCCTAAAAAACCAGATGGATCTGATAGACCAGTATTTATTAAAACTCAAGAAGAATTAAAAGTTGCTGATGTTTTTATAGATGCTTTTTCAATAAATGAAATTGATGGATCTATTTTTTTTAATAGACCTAGAGCTATAGAATTAAAGAAAAAAGAATTTCGTTTACGAAGAAAACCATTATTAGAAAAACTTGATGTTGACTTTATGAAATCTTTAGAAGTTGGAAACACTATTCTAACCACTGAGATAATTTCTAAAAAACAAATTCTTCGGGATATAACAAATATTGATATGTCTCACTGCGATACTCCAGAAAAATTATACAATTATATACCAGAAGAATTAAAGACAGTGTAAAACATATTATGTCCGTACAACATGCCAATAGAGGAATAGTAAAAAAAGATTTACAGTTATATTATAACCGTGAATTTATTAAAAGTTTTAGAGGAGAAGCTACTACAAATATAGTATCAAATACTACTGATTTTTCTGGACTTTCATACGCTGGCTACAGCACTGAATGGACAAGCGATCCTACTAGATTTACTAAATCTTATAACGCTGCATTACAAACTCCAATAGGAACTGGAGCGACATTATTAACAGAATCTGGAACTACTGGGTATCATCATTTAAGCCGTTTAGGAGGAGGGGGAACTGGAGGACATAGTATATCTTGTTATGTTTATCCAGTTAATGGAAATATAACTAATTTTACGATTGGAATGTTAGGCGATGGTGGTAGCACAGCTATATTTAATTTAGTAACTGGCGCGGTTGTATCTACAGGAGTAAGAGTATCAAATGCATTTATAACTAAAGTATCAGGCTGGTTAGGATGGTATAGAGTTGGTGCTAATATTGGTGGAAGAGAAGGGGGATGGGTTGGTGCTGTCGGCTTGGACGTACAAACTTCATATACCCCAAGCTTACCTTACAAATCTATGTATGTAACTGGACTTCAATATGAAGACACTAAAACATATTGTACGCCATTTGTTGTTGGCTCTAATAGATCTGCTAATACTGTTGCTGGTGGCGGTGGTTTATTAGATGTAAGTGGAAATAATTATAATATTAATCTCAGCGGTGCTAATGTTTTATTTGATAGTGGAGGATTTTATTTTAATGGAAATACGGCGGGACCGTATATTACTCCTATATCTAATTCTACTTTAGATTCTTTGAGTAATAATACTCATACTTATGAATGTTGGTTTAAATTGTTAGGAACTCCTGCTGGATTATATGATGGTTATTTTTTTGGTAGATCAGGATTTCATGAAGGATTCACTCATTTAAAATCTTCTTCTAATGTTATTTATGTAATTACTTGGTATTTTGACAATACAAATGCGGCGTTGGGAACTACTCTTTCATTAAACACTTGGTATCATGGAGTATATGTTGCTAATGTGGAAAATGCAACTAGACAATTATATATAAATGGATCGCTAGTAGATAGTAATACTTTGACAAAGCAATTAAGACAATACACTTCTGCATATTATATTGGCGCAGCGAGTGTGGATTATGCTAGTAATAGTATTGTTTCAACTGCAAGAGCTTATAATCGTGCATTAACTGCCACAGAAGTATTACAAAATTTCAATGCAACTCGCACAACCTATGGAGTATAAAATATGAGTACAGTAAATAATGGGCCGCAAATAGTTAGGAGTGGATTGATTTTAGCATTGGATTCATTCGCTACTAGTCGTAGAAAAATGACTCAGTTAGGATGTGGATTGTATAATGGAAGCACTGATGGGGTCGTTGATTTAGTTTCAGGCACTAATTATCCATTTACAAATAAAATATATAATAAAAATAAAACTTATTATACTGCATTTGCTATTGATTATCCAGAAGGTTCTTATGGTGGGGACGCAGCGAATAGACAGGGTATAACACCGGGATTGAATGTTAGATCTGGAGTGAAAACTTATGATGCTAGTAGAGCTTTGCATTTATGGGTATGGGACGAAAGTGGTGGAGCTTGGGTTGCTGATAGTTTTTTTGGAGGAGTAAGATTAAATGGTCATTGTTATGATAATTATTCAGGTAGCGGAATAACTACTACTGAATTGGCGTCATTTGTATCTAATTATAATACGATAAAATCTTATTACTCAAAAGCTACTTTTATAGTAATGGGCAGTCATAGAGCAGATACTTACAATTCCACAGTAAGAGATATCTTAACTGATTTAGGAAAACCTGCTGGATTTTTAGAATCTGATTATATAGTTGCTCCTGAGTGGATATTGATTGGACAGCCGGGATTGGGACAAGGAAATGCTTTTGGATGGGCGTATGAAAACTATACAACAAATCCTTCTCAAGTAGCTCATATAAATTTTGGTTTACCGAGAATAAAAGGTGGACCAATGGTTTTTGATAGTGCGTCGAGTTCTTATATCAATTTTGCATCAAATATCAATTCGGGACAAACAGCCGGTACATGGGAATTTTGGTTAAAGTGTTATAGTTTACCTACGTCAGGTAACTATCAGCAAATTTATATTCAAGAAAATGTTGTATGGTTTTCTTTATACGCTAGTAGCGGGACAGTTGCTTTTGGAAGCGATTTGGGAAATGGTAGTGGTTGGTTTGATAATAATGGTGGATTTAATACTGGCGCTAGATCTACATCAACCATCTCCGCAAACGTATGGTATCATGTAGTATACGCATGGAGCGGAAGTGCTATCAAAGTCTATTTGAACGCAAATTTAGAATCAACCACATCAACATTACAAGCTGCAAATGGTCGTCAAAATGTAACTAGCATTGGGTCTGGTACAACTCCTAGAGGACTTGGTTATCGTGGGTCTGGTACAGCGCATTGGAATGGAGAAATGGGTGAAATAAGAATATATAATAGAGAGCTGTCTGCATCAGAAGTCTCTGTTAATTATCAATCAGCAAAAACACAATATATATAATATATGGCACTTCAATATAGCCCCAAAATTACAACCGATGGTTTAGTGATGTGTTTAGATGCATCAAATAATAAATCATATCCAACAACAGATTTGCCTGTAAAAAATGGATTGGTCATGTGGATGGACGCATCTGATGATACTACATTTAGTTATAGTTCAGGTACAACCGTGAGTCAGTGGAGAGATAAAAGTGGACTTAATTATCACATGGTTCCTGTTTCTGCTGGGCCAACTAGAAATGCTTTTTTAAATTCAAAAAAAGTATTAGCTTTTACTAATACTCAAGATATACAAAATTTATCTATTGATTTAAGAACTTCAGCTTATAGCGTTTTTGTCGTTGATAGATATACAAGCCCATCTTCTGGTACAGGGAGAATATTGACATCGAATTCAGGATTAAATAATTGGTTGTTGGGCCATTGGGCGAGCGAAGTTAATAAATATTATGCAAATGGATGGATCTATTCTACTTACGTTGCGCTTGATACAAATTGGAAATTATATTTAGGTGACTGGGGTGGGCCGTCTAATGATTTAGCAAATTTTTATGGTGCAGGAACTGCAATTGCAACAAATAGCGCAGATGCGGCTGCTGGTCCTTGGGGATTAGGAATAAATGCTAATTCAGGCGAAAGATCAAATTGCGAAGCAGCAGAAATTATTGTATTTAATAGACTTTTATCTGCTACAGAAAGAAAACAAGTCCACACATATCTTGGACAAAAATGGGGTATATCTAATACTGATAGAAGTATTATTGATTTGAGTGGTTTTAATGATAATGGATTATTAGGAAATGGAACAGTATCTAATATGCCTCTATTTGATTATTATAACAAAGGAGCTTTTAAATTTTTTGCTAGTAATAAATATATAAAATTAGGCAACAACACAACTATCAATCAATTTACTGGCGACTTCACGGTTTCTTTATGGGCAATGGCCATGGCAGAGAATTCTAATTATGGAAATCTGATAGGAGATTATTATACGTTTGGAGTAGCGACTACTAACGAATGGCAAATAATGATGAATAATTCTTCCGCTTTTTTGAATGTTTTTAGAGCAGGAGCTGGATATATTATCAGTAATACTGCTTCTGGGTTTTCGGCTAACACTTGGATTAATGTTGTTTTAACTAGAGTGGGATCTGCTATTACTTTATATGCTAATAATACTGTTATAGGTACAGCAACTTATTCGTCAGTTTTTGGTTCGGCAACTGGAAGCGTAAATATAGGTATAGATGGAAATAATGTAGCAGAACCATTTTCTGGTTTGATATCTAATGTTTTAATTTATCAAAAGGGATTAAGCGCAGTAGAAGTTGCGCAAAATTACGAAGCTCAAAAGTCAAAATTTGCAAATACAATTGTACAACAAGGACTAGTATTAAATCTTGATGCTGGTAATCCATATAGTTATGCTGGAGCAGGAAGTGCTTGGTATGATGTTAGTGGAAATAATCTTATATTTAATTCTCAAGGAACAACTCAAACCCCATTTACAACAATAGGTGGATCTCCGTGTTTTGATTTCAACGGTTCTGGTTATTGGGAATGTGGAACAAACTTTAATTTGGTAGATTTGGGAGGTGATTGTACAATTATCATATGGTTTTATTGTGAAACCACGGCTGTAAGAAGAACAATATTTGAAAAAGCGGGTACATCATATCAATCTTATCAACAAGAAATAGCTGTAACATGGGAGACTGCTAATGATTTTAGTTATTATAGTAGATTTAATCCAAGTTATGATTACGCAAGCACTGCTGCTAGTACAGTAAATGCTTGGAATATGGTTGGTATAAAAATGTCAACTGGTAAAACTACCGCTGCTAGAACTGGATTTTATAGCAAAAATGGATCAGCATGGAGTGCAAGTTATAATTCTCAAAGCAATGTTGCTTTAGTTGCTGCTGGTGCTATAAGAATAGGTAGTGGTTATGCTGGAACTGTTACTGATGGTTATATTGGTAGTGTTCTTTGTTATAATAGAATGTTAACTGATGCAGAAATCTTACAAAATTACAATGCTACAAAAGGAAGATTCGGATTATAATAGTGTAAACAATAATATAATTTATGGAAATCATAACAATCGAAACTCAACCAACTGCCGAAAAAAACGTTGCATTAGTAAATTGCCGATTTGGAGATATTAATTTAATGGGAATTAATAGAGGCATTTCTTTATGGGCAGAATTATTTAATGCGAATGGTGGATTGTTTGATGGTTGTTATGTGCAAATCGATGGGCCAGATTGGACGCAATGGCCTGCTGGATTAACTCAAGAAGAAGATAGTGAATATGTAAATGCTATTATCTTAAAAAATTTAGGATTGCAAAAACGTTTGAAAGCTCCATATTTTACTTCTTATCCTAATTCTCAATCTGTAGTTCAAGATTCTAATGTTACTTTCAGTGGCGTTGTTAATGGTTATCCAAAAGAATTTACTTATCAATGGTATAAAAATTCAGGAATTATACCTGAAGCTACTGGTAATACATATTCAATAAATAATGTGACAAATAATGATGCCGCGACTTATCTATTGAGCGTTTCTAATACTCAAGGATCAGTTAGTGGATCAGCTTCTTTGACAGTAATTCCTTTTGCTGCGCCAGTTATAACGGCCCAGCCAAGCGATCTTTCTTTAAGTTCGGGATATTTTGGTCAAATGTATGTTGTAGCAAATGGAGTTCCAAATCCAAATTATCAATGGAGAAAAGATGGCGCTGATATTGTAAGTGGAATTTATTCTAGCTTGGTATTTACAAATGTTAAAGAACAAGATGCTGGTATTTATGATGTAGTTGTATCTAATAATATAGGATCTATTACAAGTTCTGGCGCAACATTAACTATAAATTCAGGAATGCCTTATATGAATATGATGATGGCGGCTATTAGTGGTGCAATAATTTAATATATGCCAATTACTAGAAATAGAGTAATATATGCAGGAACAGATGTATTAGTTTCAGATTCGCCATCTTGGAGTGGACAAACTGGAACTAAATCTTTGAAATTATTAAAAAGAGTTCAATCAACTAGTATATCTATAAGTAATCCTATAACTAGACCAAAACAAATTGGCAGTTCTGATTTTGCGTTTGAAAAATATATTACTATTCCAGAGATTTCTGTTAATTTAAATTATCTTGTTTCTGATAACTCTAATGAATTGCTTTTAGGATTGAATGCTACTGGCAACGAGTCTTTCTTAAAAAATATGGCAGTTACTGGTCAAGATAAGAATTTATTTTTTATTTTAACTGATACCAATAATCAGGATGCGGATACATTAACTAATATGGTTGGTAATGATATATTTGCTGTTGGCAATACTTTTTTAACTAATTATTCTTTATCTGCGGAGGTTGGATCAGTGCCAACTGTTTCTACTTCTTTTGCTTGTTTGAATATGACTTTTCAAACTTATAATGGAACTGGAACAAATGGAAGCGAAGTTCCAGCAATCAATTTAACAAATGGAATAAAATCAACACAAAAGTATTTGCTGACTGGAGCTAATATGACTCCATCGAACTATCTATCTAATCAAAGCTCTAGACCATCAGCTATAAGACCTGGAGATATAAATCTTCAATTGCCACAAACATTTATGGGAGGTATACGATATTCTGGAGATGTGCCAGCAACTATATCTTCTTTACAAATAGACGTTCCAATTGAAAGAAGAGATTTACTTGGGTTTGGAAGCAATTATCCATACGATAAAAGAATTATGTTTCCATTGATTGGCACGGTAAGCTTCAATGGAATTTTCGATGAACCAGTAACAGGAGACTTTAGCAGTATTTTTGAAAATGATACTGATTATGATTTAACGTTTAATTTAAAAAATTATAATGGCGCGACTGGTTTAAGAGTTGAAATTTTAAATGCAAGAATAGAAGATCAATCTTTTGATTTATCTATTGGAGATAATATGACTTTTCAATCTAAATTCTCATTTAAGATTTTTGAAACAGATGGAATGAGAATAAGTGGCGCGGCTAGGCTAACTTAAAATTCAATTGTTGCGCTCTTTGTTTCAATTTTCTTAGGAATATCTTTTAAATGCTTTTTGCCATTTGTTTTCTTTTTATAATCATCAAAATATTTGCGCTTAAGAGGATCTTCGCCGCCAGCTAAAGCTGCTCGTCGATCAGACAGTTCTGAAGAATAATCAAGAAGATCGCCGTACTTACCTTTCATGTTTCCAGTTTTATTTACAAATGCTTTGTTATCAAATGGATCAACAACTTTAGCGTCTCCTAGATTTACTTGAGGAACATCATAGATACGCTCCCAAAAATCTTCGTTTCCATTTTCGCCGCGATATGGCTTATAATCCTTCATAGACATAACGATGTCTACAATCTTGCCATTCTTTTTATTTCTGAATTGATAAACCATATTTATGATATCTTAAATATATAAATTTTTAAAGAATTTCTTAAATTTGGTGTAATAATGTTTGAGTGAACTATGGACCTAAAATAGTAACGAATGGATTAATTCTAGCATTAGATGCTGGAGATAGAAATAGTTATATAGGAAGTGGAACAAGTTGGAAAGATTTAAGTGGTAATAATTATAATGGAACTTTAATCAATAGTCCTGTTTTTAGTGCAAGCAATGGTGGAAATATAATATTTGATGGTATAGATGATACTATAACAATACCACATAATTCTGTTATTTTAGATGCATTAAATACTCAATTTACAATATGTTTTTATATTAAAAATACAAGTCCTGCTGCGAATAATATTACCAATTATCCTATTTTTTATAAAATTGATACAGCCGTTTTTACAAAAAATAGTGTGTGGTTTTATAAAAATAGAATTGGTGGCGTATATACATATCTTTGGAATGGTCCAGATCCATCATCTACGAACAAAGCATTTTTTCAATTTCCATCTGAAACTGTTTCTGGTGCTGGAGATCAAATAATACATCAATATGTTATAAGTCACGATGCTACAAAATATTATGGATACAAAGATGGAGCATTATATACATCTGGTAATTTAACCGCTGCAAACAATATAACAAATACAGATAATTTTTATTTGGGAAGTTCTAGTACAAGTAGTTCATTTTTGGGAAATTTTTATGCTGTTCAATTTTATAATAGAGCATTAAGAGCATCAGAAATACTTCAAAACTATAACGCCTCAAAATCAAGATTCGGATTATAATATGGCAATAATAAGAGGACCAAAAATAGTAAGAAATGGTTTGGTATTAGCGTTGGATGCTGCTGATAGAAACAGTTACTCAGGCATAGGTACTAGTTGGTATGATTTAAGTGGTAATAATAATAATGGTACATTATCTAATGTTTCATTTTTTAATCAATGGCCTTATTCTTTTGATACAAATGTAACTTCTGTTACAGATCCAAATTATTTAACATGTACATCAATTACATTTGCTGATACAGCAACATATTCATTTGAATTTTGGATTAAAAATCGTACCACCCCAGCAGCTACATTCCATAGTTTAATGGGTAGAGGTTCAACAAACCCTTGGTTATTGATAGAACATCTTAATACTACAGGTGCAAATTGGAGACCTTCATTTAGAGAAAATAATGCAACTTTCAATAATTTTAATGCAATAACAGATTATAATATATCAAATCAATGGGCGCATATCATTTTTACGGTTGATAGTTCTAGAAATATATCATTTTATTTGAATGGTAGTTTAAGACAAACATTATCAACAGCTGTTTCGACTACATTTACTACAACTAGAATTTTGGGTGGTTATTTTTCATCCGCAGGTGGGTATTTTTCATGGCAGGGACTTGGATCAATTTGTAGAATTTATAATAAAACTTTATCTTTAAGTGAAGTATTACAAAACTATAACGCAACAAAAACAAGATTTGGATTATAATATTATGGAAGAAATTTTATCAATATACGACAATAGAAAATTCATGATCTTTAATGTTAGTGAATTAAATATCATAGATTTTACACAAGTGCAAGAAACTTCCGCCGACACTGTTCGCAAAAGTGTCGATGGTAACAAAACTTTAGTCAAATGGGATGGCGATATGCCGCAGTGTGTAAATAATTTAACTACAAAAGAAGGTCCATATACATACGAAGAAATACTAGTCATATTATCTACGCCAGAATGGAGCGATCCAAATCCTGAAATTATATAATTTATGGCGGCAAAATTAGGACCAAGTATTATAAAATCTGGATTAGTTTTGGATTTAGATGCGGCTGATATAAATAGTTATATTGGCAGCGGAACGTCTTGGAAAGACATGACTGGCAATGGAAATAGTGGAACACTTGTTAACGGGCCATCTTTTAGTAGTGCGAATGGAGGATCTATTGTATTTGATGGTGTAGACGATTACATAAATTTAAGAAGTGGTACTATTTTAAATAATTGGAATCCTGATGGTACAGATGCTGCTCTTAGTTATAGAAGTTACACTTCTGCAAGTATTTGGTTTAAAACGTCAACAATAAGTACAGGTGGTTTAAATAAAATGATATTTTCTGATAATTCTATTGAATATGGATTTTATCAGAATAATTCTAGTTTAAATTTTATAGCATATGGTAATAGAGGAACTACTATTGCTGCAAATACTTGGTATAATGCATGTTTAGTTGCTGATATTGGTAGGCCCAATACTGGAAGTTACACACAGTCAGGCACGACCACGATAACTTGTACAACAACTTATCCAGTTACAATCATTACTGGAAATACTATCAGTATATTTTTCACATCAGGCGCTGCAACATCTGGAAGTTATATTGTAACAGTAACAGGATCAAATACATTTACTATAACAGCGGCTAGCCCAGTAACAACAAGTGGAAATTTTTATTTTAGTACAAATACAAATATAAGTTATATAACTGCTTATTTGAATGGAATACAGGTAGGATCTCAATTATCAGCGAATACTTCGAATGGAGTAAATGACAATCCTTTTAATTTAGGAAGAGATGGGGCTGGAACATCAACAAGTTATTTTTCAGGTAATATAGCAATTTTACAATTATATAATAAAAATTTAACTGCTACAGAAATACTGCAAAACTATAATGCGACTAAAAGCAGATTCGGCTTATAAAAAAAATTAAAGCGCAGTTTTTAGGCTGCGCTTTGTTTATTTATTCTATTTGTATTTGTTGTTCCAGTTTTTTATTTTTCGGAACAGTGATTGTTAGTAAACCGTTTTTCATTTTAGCTTTTATTGCATCATAATCATACTTAGATTTATGAACAAAATCGTCGTATGTTATTGTATACTTTTTATCATCAACTTTAACTATAATAGCATCGTATTCCTTAAAGATCTTAATGTCTTCTTTGGATTTGCCAGCTAGTTCAATGTTGATGTTAATGCCTTCTTCATTGACAGTGTATTTATAATATAATCTATTGTACATAGTAATTGATGTATAGCAAGAATCGTGCCAACTTTTTATATGCTTTTAAAGCGTATTTTAAGACGTTTTAGAGTATTTATGGCACAGTATACGTCACATCTGACTACTTATGGCACATAGGATTGTCTCAACTGTCTTTTCATAAGTAAACTGTTTTTGAAGTTTTAATCCTTCTGGATTTGGAGTTTTAGCGTATGAAACAGATTTAAGAATAGCGTTTTCAATTTCTTGATCAGTAATATCGAAGAACTGTCCTTGATTGAAAGCTTGTCCTTTATTAAAGAATACTCCATCATAGCAATCTTTAAGGCTAGATGGTTCAATAAGTATACTGTTACTACTGGTGGCCCAGTCTTTGTGTGCTGTTACGTTCATTACAATGCTCCACTTGCCAAGCGCAGTGGCATTGAATGATGGTAGATTCCAGCCTTCTGCCCCACTCAATCCGCCAAGATCTATATCAATACTATTTAAATAATCATTGACTTCACTATTTGTTTGCATATATGGAATGAAGTTTAAATTATTGTAATGCTTTCCTTCCAGAAGCTTTAACATTTCATTCTGAAATTTAGCTTTGTCTAAAAATGGATTTGTGATGGCACAACTTAGTTGATATTTAGAATTATTTCCAAAAAGTTTTAGCCATGTTTTAATAATACGAGCAGTATTTTTTCTACTTTCAAACTTACCAAGAATTCCAAAATGAATTTTATCTTGAAGATAAATTCTATTGGTTACATGAAAATCATTATCAAAACCTAATGGAACATAAGTAACATTTTGAATTCCATTCAATTCAAAAATGTTTTTTGTATAATTTGAACTTACAAATACTCTGTCTTGTAGACTTAATAGATTTTTTTCAATCGCCGTAACTTCAGATACTTCATGAAAAGTGAATAGAGATTGATTTTTAGCGTACCTAGTTTCGCTTCCAAAGATATGCCATAACTTTAAAGAAGGAGTGTTTCTGTCAATTTTTTCATATCTACTGTTGGTGGCAGATTGAAGATATTTAATAAAATCTGCATCGATCTTATCGTAAGCTTCTAGTTCAGCTTTATCTCCAATAGGAAAAAAGATCAAATCTATATTCTTCTTATACAATTCACGAAGAATATTTATAGAAACATTACCAAAAGATAATGCGTTAATTGGAGCGTTGACTAATAATTTCATATTTGGATCTTATATTTTTTGAGATAGAATTTAAAGCTGCGTTATGTATATTTATACATCCTTGAATACTCAGATTCATTGATTTGCTGATTTTGCGCCAAGGGGTTAGCTTCTTATTTCCTGAATAGCGCATTGAGAATATTTTTTGTATTCGCTTGTCTGGATGCTTTGAGATTTCTTCATTGAACTCTTTAAGAACTTGATCTTGAAAGTTTACTACAGTGTGTTCGTAGTTGTCTTTTATGCACTCAAAATCATAAGTATTGTCATTCAATTCGACGTACTTTTTATTCTTGTTAGAAGCGTTTAAACACATCCATTTCGCTTCATTTCCTAAAAACGTAGAAAACTTTGTACCCCTATTCTCGTCGTATTTGAGAACTGAATTATATATAGCGTACTCTTTATCATTTATAATCTCATCTCTTAAAGAGTCGTTATTGCAGTTTCTAAGAAAAGAATTTACTATATCCAAATAAATTCCTGAGTGCCTGTCAATAAGTTCTTGTAGACATTCATCTACTTTCTTTTTTCTTTTGATGTTTTTGATTAAATCTAAATCACTTAAAATCTCCATATGTTGACCATCCTTTTTCATAGAATAACTTGCTCAAGTGATAATTGCAAGTTTCTTTTTCATCAGTAAACGTTTTCCATCTAATTATATGATCAGAGTTACGTTTTACAATAGGATCGTTTAATCTTTCTTGAAAATTAGAAGGTTTTTGCCCCATTCTGCTTAGGTGTATCATAAAGCCGCCGTTATCTTTAATCCATTTAACTTCATTTTCATAACGTACATCAGTTATGACAACGATGATTTTATTATTAATTGAGGACTTAACTTGTTTTTCAATCTTCTTTATCCAATAATCAGGATCAATTTTTCTACAAGTATCAGTTCCCCAGCAGACAAGCATTGGGCGAATAATCTCTTTTTCAGAATTTTTGTCTGTAAAAGCTGAGATATTTAATTTTTCTTTTAAGAAAGGATCAAGATCTTTTTTTAATTCAGTGGCGAATGATATATTCAATGCTGGAAAACCAGACTTATTTAACTTATTTATTAGATGTTTTCCAAGAGTGTCTTTTCCACATCTTGCAACTCCACCTATACCGAATATTAATGGCAGTTCTTTAAATATCACTTTTTTCCTTCTTCGTATTAAAAATTTATGTGTCTTGTTCATTCTCTTAGGTTTCGCTCTCTTAGGTATACCTTACCGATTTGTTAAGGTTAACCTTGTTTTTATTAAGATTTAGACTTAGATATTGCGTATGATTTTCGTAAGATGAATTAAACTCTTTCGCTTCGCTCCAGAGTTTAATGAGAATTTTCTCCTTTGTCAAGGAAAAAATCACTCAAAGACTCCAAATCTTTTGCCAATTTAAAATGACCAAGATCGTTTAAAATACTTGATGTATAAAAAACAAATGTTTCATTTTCTTTTTTATTTATGAAATCAACACTGGTTATGAAAGACAGATTGGTAGCTTGACCTTTTTTATTAAGAATGTTTTTTAATCCGAGGCATGAAGCTTCTTCAGGCGAATTTGCCATAATCATACATTCTAAGTCTGCACATGTTACTAAATAAAAATGCTCTTGACTTTCTACGCTTCTAATCATAAGATTAGTATATTCTTTAAATGATAAATGTCAATCAAAAAATACTATGGTTGGCTGACTATGATTTAGATCAGGCTCCAGGTGGCGCACAAAGAAGCGATAAGATAATAATAGATCAAGGCAAGTTACTTGGCTTTAATATTCTAAAAGTAAATCATGAAACCTTTGGAAAACATATTAATATACATGATTATGATATACTAGTTACTTCAAACGTTTGCGCTGTTTTCCAAAAGCATTCTTGGATTTTAGACGAGATAGCTAAGCATAAGTATCACGTTCGAATCGAACACGATTCAAATGATTATTTAGATCAAGAAAATAGAATAAAACTATTCTCATTTTGTAAGAAGACATTTTTCTTAACTGATTATCATTTTTGGTTCTTTAAACAACTATATGGAGATATTTTTAAGAATGTAGAAATCGTTCCTGATCCAATTGAAGCGGATAAGTTTTACGATTATGGTCATAAACGTGAAGATAAGATTTTGTATGTTGGATATATGCATCCATTGAAGGGTACAAGTAATTTCTTTGAATTAGCGTTAAGAAATCCAAATACAAAATACGCTGTTGCTGGATGGAGCGATTATCAAACTTATAATTTTCTAAGCACTAATATTCCAAATATTGAATATCTTGGCTTGATTAAATACAAACAAATGCCTCAAGTTTATAATAAATACAAGACTCTTTATTACGAACCGAATCTAAGAGAGCCTTTCTGTAGATCTGTAGCCGAAGCTATTTTTTGCGGAATGACTATCATGACAAGCAAACAATCTCAAATTGGATGCGTTCATGATATCGAAAAATATGGAATAGAAAAATTTAAAGAAAATTGCAAAAATGCTTCAGTTGATTTTTGGAATAAGATATGAACAAAATATCTATTATATGTTCAAATTATAATTCCGATCTATGGATAAATGAATATTTAAATTATGTCAACACTCAGACTGCTAAAGATTTTGATATAATTTTTGTTGATGCTTGCTCTACAGATAATTCATTGAGCGTTATAAAAAATTTTAAATTTAGAAATGGAATAAATACTAAAATTATAGAATCTGAAAGCAGAATAGGTTTATATACTGCATGGAATATTGCTATTAAAGCTGCTTCCACAGACTATATTATGAATTATAATACTGATGATATGCTATTTGATTATGCCTTGGAAACTTATGAAAAATGGATAATAAAAGATCCTGAAGCGGATATTATTTTTGGTCCTTTTGGTCTTGTTAAAACTAGAGATATTTACAATTTTTCTTTATATGCAAAATGGCCTAAATACAATCATGCTCTTTTAATGTACGAATATCTATGCGGACCATTTCCTTTGATTAAGAAAAAAGTTTTTGAAGAAATAGGTTATTTCGATGAATCTTATATAACAGCAGGTGATTATGAAATGGTTGCCAGAATGTCTAAAAACGGATATAATTTTCAACAAATAGAACAATGCATTGGATGTTTTTATGAACGTGGCGATTCAATCAGCAATAGAGATAAAGATTTATTAGATTATGAAATTAAAAAAGTGAAAAACACATATAAATAAAATGTTATTTAACTTATCAAATCTAATTAAAAATTATAAACTAAATATAAAAGGCGCAATTCAAGCAGGAGCGCATCACGGATCTGTAATTGAAGATATTTACGCAAATAACGTATCAAATATATTATGTTTCGAACCTGTTCCATTTTCATTTGAAATCTTGAATAAAAAATGTTCAGATAAAGCTAAAATTTATAATTTAGCATTAGGTAATGAAAATAAAAAAATTTTGATGAATGTTGAAACAGCGAATGAAGGAATGTCCAGTTCAATTTTAGAGCCAAAATTGCATTTAGTTAAATACCCTCATATAAAATTTCATTCAAAAATAGAAGTTGAAATGACAACGCTAGATGATTTTTTACAAATAAATGAAAAATTAAAAGAAATTAGATATAATTTTTTATGTTTAGATGTTCAAGGATACGAACTAGAAGTTTTAAAAGGAGCTGGAAAAACTCTAAAACAAATAGATTATATACTATGTGAAGTAAATAAAGATAAAGTTTACGATAAATGCTGTCATGTTAATGAAATAGATGATTTTTTATCAACATATGGATTTGATAGAATTTTAACTAACTGGGAAGGTGTTATATGGGGAGACGCTTTATATCTGAAACAATAAATTATGGAAAATATATTTAATAAATTTGATAAAATTTTTTGTATAAACTTAGAAGAAAGAACGGACAGATGGCAAGAATGCCTTCTTAATTTTGAAAAATACAACATCACCAATTACGAAAGAATAGATGCTGTCAAAATACAAGAACAAATAAATCCAAAAAGAAAAGGACAAATAGGATGCTGTTTATCATATGCAAAAACTATAGAAAAAGCTATTCAAGAAAATCTTAATCAATTTCTAATCTTAGAAGATGATTTTTACTTTACTGATGAAAAAGATATTTTAAATATTAAACTAACTCAAAGCTTTAACGAATTGCCAAATAACTGGGACTTATTATATCTTGGAGGTACTGTTGGTAATTTTTATGGAATACAACCTATACATAAATTTACAAATAATTTATATAAATTAAATTGCGCCCACACAACACACAGCATAGCCGTATCCAAAAACGGAGCATTAAAAATAAAAGATTCTTTCTCAAATAAAACACATTGGTATATTGATTTAATTAATAACTATGAAGCAATAGATGTTTTTTTGGCTAAAGACTTTCAAAATAAAAACAACTGCTTTATTACTTCCGATTTATTATGTTTTCAAAAACCAAGTTATTCCAATATTGAAAACACGACTCTTGATTATACGCAATGGATGATGCAAAATTTTACATTTTTTAAAAATCAAATAAAATGAAAGAAATTCCTCTCTTAGATTTTGAATGTATTCAAAATAAAATTAGTTTTTTTGAAGAAGCTAAACTTTTAAATTTGAACTATGGGTATAGACATATTTTAAATCTTAACGATATAAATAAATATGAAACTTTAATTATTTCTGATAGAGCTGCTTTGCAATATCTTAATATCCTGCAAAATAAAAACATTTATCTTTGGATAATAGAGCCAAAAGTAATAAACCCAAATATTTATGAACTAGCTTATTCCAACAAACAAACATTTAAAAAGATATTTTCACATCATAAAAAAGTTTGCAGCGAAATCGAAAATTGTTTTTGGTATCCTTGGGGTGCATATTTCATTCCCTTAAATGAACATGCAATTTACGAAAAATCTAAAAATGTTGGAATGGTTTGTTCTTCTAAAGTTTGGACTGAAGGACATTCTTTTAGGCATCAATGCTTTTTAAAAGTAAAACATTTATTAGACGGTTATAAATATGGTGATCCAGTTGAACCTAAAATGAAATGGCATAAAGATTACAGATATTCTGTAGCTGTAGAAAACTGCTATGAGCCAGGATATTTTACTGAAAAAATACTAGATTGTTTTAGAACAGGAACTATTCCTATTTACAAAGGAGATCCAGAAATACTAAGATATTTTAATAAAGACGGTGTATTAATTTTTAATACTTTAGAAGAACTTGAAGAAATCGTATCTAAAGCAGACGAAAAATTCTATCTTGAAAGATTAGACGCTATACATCAAAACTACAAACTAGCTGAGTCTTATTTATATCCTTGGAAATATATAAAAGATAATTATTTAAATGAATTATAATAGTCAATATCATCAAGATAAATATTTAAACGAAAACGTTTTTTTTAATAAAAAAAATGGCTTCTTTGTTGATATAGGAGGATCTGAACCTATAAATCAAAATAACACATATTTTTTTGAACAGAATGGATGGAATGGAATTCTTATTGAACCTAGATTCAAAGAATATGAAAACATAAAAAAACATAGAAAATGCCATGTTGAAAATATCGCTATTTATGACAAATGTGGAACATATGATTTTTTAGAGTGTGATGGATATATTAAAGGGTTAAGTGGTTTACTATGCGAACAAAAGCCGCAACATCTTAATAGAATTTTTAACGATCTATTGACTTATGGAAAGTCAGTTGAAATAAATAAAATACAAACAATGTCAATGGTAGAATTGATTAAAAAATATAACATTAACTATATAGATTACTTAAGCTTAGACACTGAAGGAGCTGAATTAGCTATTTTAAAAACAATTGATTTTAATAAAATAAAAATTAAAGCCATTTCTGTTGAAAACAACTATGGAGAAAATTTAATATATAATTTATTAACTACAAACGGTTTTGAAAAGATAACAGATTTAGGCTGCGACGAAATTTATATTAATAAAACTATATGAAGACCATTCTAATAACAGGATCGCTAGGTCTAATAGGATCTAAATGCGCTGAAGAATTTTTAAAAATAGGATACAATGTTATTGGAATAGATAACGATAGCAGAAAAAAATTTTTTGGTAACACTTGCTCAGTTGAAACTACTCTCGCATATTTAAAACAATTTACTAATTATCGGCATGAATGGATTGACATTTGTAACACAGAACAAATAAATGAAATATTTAATTTATACAACTCAGATATTTCTGCAATTGTACATTGCGCCGCTCAACCTTCTCATGATTGGTCGTATAAAGATCCAAAACTAGATTTTGAAATTAATTCATATGCAACACTTAAAATTTTAGAAGCATTTAAAAAATACGCTCCAAATGCCTTTTTCATATACATGTCTACTAATAAAGTATATGGAGATAATCCAAATAAAATACAATTAATTGAAGAAGAATATAGATACGAACATAATGGAAAATATATTAATGGCATAGATGAACAATTCAATATAGATAATTGCACTCATAGTATTTTTGGGGTTAATAAATTATATTCCGATTTAATTGTACAAGAATATGGTAATAATTTTAAACTAAAAACCTGTGTTCTTAGATGCGGATGCCTAACTGGAGGAAACCATAAAGGAGCTGAATTACATGGCTTTCTATCGTATTTATCTAAATGCGTTAAAAATGAAATCGAATATAATATTTATGGATATAAAGGCAAACAGGTTAGAGACAATATACATTCCTATGATGTTTGGTCTTTTATAAATACAGTTATAAACGGTCCCTCCTTATTCGGAGAAATTTTTAATCTCGGAGGAGGACGAGAAAACAGCGTTTCAGTTTTAGAAGCTATTATAGATTTAGAAAAAATATATAATAAAAAATTAAAATATAATGCAATTGATAAAAATAGAACTGGCGACCATATCTGGTACATTTCTGATTTAAATAAAATCAAAAAGTTCTACCCCAACTGGAATAAAAAATATAATTTACATAATATATATTTAGACTTCTAATAATGATAACATTTCAACAGCTTGGAAATTATGGAAGATTAGGGAACCAACTTTTTCAATACGCTTTATTGAAATCTGTTTCTTTAAAAACTAATAATCAAATTATTCTACCAACTGATTTTTTCAACAGAAACTGGCATAACCAAAAATGTTTATTAAATAATTTCAAACTACCTTCTATAAATTATTTAGATAAAAGTTTTGACTTTACTTATGTTGAAAAAAATCATATGGAATACGATGAAAATGTATTTCAAATAGAAAACGATACAAACTATCACGGGTTTTTTCAAAACACTAAATATTTTATAAAATACATAGATGAAATTAGAAAAGAACTAGAGCTAAAAGATGAACTTAAAAATAAAGTTCTTCAATATTTAAAACAATTTAATAAACCAACAATATCTTTACATGTAAGAAGGGGAGACGGCTCTGATGGAACAAATCCAGATTTAGATATATTTACGAATGATTTTTCGCAAAAATCTTTATTGTATCAATACTATTCTAAAGCTTTAGAGACCATACCCAAAGAATGCACAATTCTATTATTCACGGGAGGATCGCGTTTTGAAGATAACAAAAAAGATATTGAATGGTGCAGGAACAATTTCAATGACAAAAGAATTATTTACGATATCGATTTAAACGATATAGAAACTTTTTGTTGCATGACTCTTTGTGACTATAATATCATTTCTTTTTTATCGACGTATAGTTTATGGGGTGCGTATTTAAATAAAAATCAAAGATGTATAGCGCCATACAATTTCTATCCACATTTAAAAATAGAATGTAAAGATTTATTTTTTCCTAACTGGACCTTATTATAATGAACAATTTAACTAACAATATTTCTATAATAGGCATTGGCAAACTTGGAATTTGCCTAGCTCTAAATTTAGAAAAGAACGGCTATAATGTAATAGGCTGTGACATTGATAAAAATTATATTAATAAAATTAACAACAAACAACTATACTCTGATGAGCCTTTTGTAGAAGAATATCTACAAAAATCAAAAAATTTTATTGCTACTGATGACATAGATGAAATTTTGAAAAACAAAATAATTTTCATTACTGTAGCAACCCCAAGTTTACCATCTGGTAAATACGATCATTCTCAAATAGAAAAAGTTATAGAACAAATAATAAAACGCGGATTTCAAAAAAATAAGAAATACTTAATTATTAATTGCACAACAATGCCTCAGTATTGTTCAGATTTGCAAGAAAGAATCAAAAAATTTAATTATGAAGTTTGCTATAATCCTGAATTTATAGCTCAAGGCACTATAATGAAAGACCAGACTAATCCAGACATGGTTTTAGTTGGATGCGAATCTGAAGAAATTTATATTTTGTTATCAGAAATTTATTCTAAAATTTGTATTAATAAACCAAGTTTTCATAAGATGAATACGACAGAAGCTGAAATTATGAAAATAGCTTTGAATTGCTTTTTAACTACAAAAATAAGCTATGCTAACATGGTTGGAGACATAGCTAAAAAAGTTAATTGCAATCCCGATAAAATTCTAAAAGCTATTGGTTCAGATTCGAGAATAGGAAATAAATACTTAAAATATGGATTTGGTTTTGGTGGGCCTTGTTTTCCTAGAGACAATCGTGCATTTGGATTATTTTGTGAAGAAAACGGTATTTATCCTCATATCAGTTATGCAACAGATCAAAGTAACAAGTCTCATCTTTTATATCAAGTAAATGATTTTAATCTTAAAAATTCTAAAGATAAAACAATTATATTTAATTCGATTACCTATAAACCCGAATCTTCAATACTAGAAGAATCGCAACAATTAAAGTTTGCTTTAGAATTAACCGAAAGAGGATATAAAGTAGAAATTCAAGAAAGAGAAAAAATAATTAATAAACTAAAAGAAATTTATGGAAACAAATTTATCTACAACATCAGACCAAATAGTTGAATGGTTAAAAAATTATTGCTTAAATAATAATATAACAAGTTTGATTGTTGGTGTTAGCGGTGGAGTTGACAGTGGTCTTGTAAGCACATTATGCGCTAAAACAAAATTACCAACTTATGTGATAAGCATGCCAATACATCAAAAAATAGATCAATTAGAAAGAGCTACAAATCATTGCAAATGGTTAACAGAAAAATATTCAAATGTTACCTTCATAGAACAAGATTTAACTTCTATTGCTGATATTTTTAAAAATACGTTACAAGCATTTTCTAATCCTCTTGGCAACGCTAACACTCGTAGCAGATTAAGAATGGTGTGTTTATATCAAATAGCATCACAATATAATGGAATAGTAGTTGGAACTGGAAATAAAATCGAAGATTTTGGTATTGGATTTTTTACTAAATATGGAGATGGCGGTGTAGATATATCTCCAATTGCAGATTTAACAAAAACTGAAGTTAAAACAATGGCTCACATTCTTGGGGTTCCAAATTATATTGTAAACGCTATTCCAACAGATGGTTTATGGGAGGAAGATAGAACTGATGAAAATCAAATCGGAGCCAGTTATGAAGAATTAGAATGGGCCATGAGTACAAATAAATCACATAAATTTACAGAAAGACAGAAAGAAGTTTATAATATATATCATAGATTTAATAAAAAAAATCAACATAAAATGCTTCCAATACCTATTTTTAAAAAAAATAATTTATGAAAATTGCTCTGTGCATTAGTGGGCAACCTAGAGGGCTTTCAATTTCAACAAAGGAGTGCTTAGAAAATTTGATCAAGCCTTTAAATGCTGATGTTTTTATTCATTCTTGGTACTCAAAAGAATGCGATAACAAACCATTTAGCTCTACACAGCACAATCAACAGAACAATGTTGGAAGATGGACTCCAGAAACAGATAAAATAATAATAGAAAGCATAAAACCCAAAAAATATAAATTCGAACATCCTAGAGAATTTTCAGAATTTAATCATTTAACTTCGATTCCTGAAGCCATTCAAACTCAAGTAGCTAGTTTATTTTATGGAATAAATGAAGCCAATGAATTAAAAAAACAACATGAAATAGAAAATAATTTTATATACGATATTGTGATTAGAACTAGGCTGGATTTACTTTATAAGAATGCACTAAGTATTGACTTATTAAAAAATCTTGAGCTTGATGACAACACAATATACGTTCCTTTTTTTTATCAAAATCATAGACAAAATACCTCTTATTCGTTAAAAAATAAAGAAACTTACGGAAGTTTGTCAGATATTTTTATAATAGGCAACTCTAAATCAATTGATAAAACATCTGATTTATTTTTAGAGTTTGAAAAAATACATGATTTAATCTTTCCAAATGTATTTTGTGAATGCTATATTGGCTATAATGTAAAATATAAACATAAAATTCAAGTTAAAATGATTGATTATTATATGGATATAATGCACAGAATAATAAAAACTAATTAATATGAAACTAATCATTTTTGATCTGGACGGCGTTTTAGTTGATGCAAAATTCATACACTATGAAACTTTAAATACTGCTATAGAAGTTATAGCTGGTTCAGAATATGCCATAAATGAATCTGAACATTTATCCACATATGAAGGATTAAAAACAAATCAAAAACTAGAATTACTAACATTAAACAAACAATTAAATGTTAAGTTGCACAATGACATATGGAATTTGAAACAAAAATTAACAACTGAAAAAATTTCAAATTTACAAAAAAATGAAAAATTAGTTTCTTTATTCAAAAAATTAAAAGGAGATAATTATAAAATTGCATGCTGCTCTAATTCTATTAGAAAATCTATTTTTATGATGCTTTCTAAAATAGGAGTTATTGAATACATGGATTTGATATTATCTAATGAAGATGTAGTTAATAGCAAACCTCATCCAGAAATATACTGGCAAGCCATAGCTAAACTTAATTGTCTACCAGAAGACACTTTAATAGTAGAAGATTCACCAAATGGTTTATTAGCAGCGTACAGAAGCACAAAAAACGTATTAAGAGTTAAAAATGTTGACGACGTAACTTATGATAACATAATGAATAAAATACAAAACATAAACATGAAAATAGATTCAAAAATTCCTAAATGGAAAGATAATAAATTAAATGTTTTAATTCCAATGGCTGGCGCTGGCTCTAGATTTGAGAAGGCTGGATATACATTTCCAAAACCATTAATAGATGTTAATGGAAAACCAATGATTCAAGTTGTTACAGAAAATATAAATATAGATGCAAACTTTATTTACATTGTTCAAAAAAAACATAGAAGCAAATATAATTTAGATACTTTATTAAACTTAATTACACCAAACTGTACCATAATAGATGTTGATGGGATAACAGAAGGCGCAGCATGCACCGCGCTTCTTGCTAAAGATTTTATAAATAACGCGAATCCTTTATTTTTTGCAAATTCTGATCAATTTATAGAATGGAATTCAAATGAATTTTTTTATAAAATGAATGAAACCGATTGTGATGGTGGTATAGTAACTTTTAAGTCTACCCATCCAAAATGGAGTTTTGTTAAAGTTGATAAATTTGGATTAGCCAATGAAGTTGCTGAAAAGAATCCTATTTCAGACATAGCGACCGTTGGAGTTTATTTTTGGAAACACGGTTCTGATTTTGTCAAATATTCTGAACAAATGATTTCAAAAAATATAAGAGTTAACAACGAATTCTATATTTGTCCAGTTTTTAATGAAGCTATAAAAGATAATAAAAAGATAAAAATTTTCGATATTCAAAAAATGTGGGGTCTAGGAACTCCTGAAGATCTTAATTTTTTCTTAGAAAATTATAGCAAAACAGGCAAATGAAACTTAAAATATACATAGTTACTTTCGATGGAGAAAAACATTTAAATCATAATTTAAACAGTTTATTTAATAGCCAGTATTTTAAAAAAGAAAATATAAACTGTGAAGTAAATATCATTAATAATCATTCAAATTTTAATATTAATGAAAAATTCAAAAATAAAGTTAGTGTTTTGCATAATGTTTTAAGACCTGATTTTTCCACTGGTCATTTAGCAAGAAATTGGAACCAAGCTATAATTAATGGATTTAAAAATTTAAACAGTCCTGATTGTGATATTTTGATTCATTGCCAAGACGACATAGAATGGAAGCATAACTGGTTCGAAACGCTAGAAAAAATTATGAATAAATATACTTTTTATTCTTGTGGCAATGGAGACGCTTTTTGCGCTTATACATCAGAAGGCATTAAAAACATAGGTCTTTGGGATGAAAGATTTTGCAATATTGGATATCACGAATACGATTATTTTACAAGAGCTTGTATTTATAATCCAGACAAAAGCTCAATTAATGATTTAGGTGATTACGCTGGAGATAAACAATGGAATTCGCAAGAATCATGTATTACATTTGTTCCAAGAGATGAGATAAAAAATGTTAATCATAAAAAATCAGAACAATATGATTCTATTAGCGAAAAAATATATCAATATAAATGGGGATTTAATCCAGAACCTAGAAATTTCTCTATAATAAATAAAAACATTAAATCTACAGTAACAAATAATTTTATATTTTATCCTTATTTTGAAAAAGATATTTATGGACTAATTTATAAAAAGTATATTATTTAAAATATGAACCAAGAAATAAAAAAATTTTGGAACGCTCGCCCCTGCAACATCAGACACTCTCAAAAAGAAATAGGCACTATTGAATATTTCAACGAAGTAGAAGAAAGAAAATATAAAGTTGAATCTCATATACCAAAATTTGCTGAATTTAAAAAATGGAAAAATAAAGATGTTTTAGAAATAGGATGCGGAATAGGAACTGATTCAATAAATTTTGCAAGAAATGGGGCTAATTTAACTATTATAGAGCTATCCGACAAGTCTTTAGAAATAACAAAAAAACGATTTAAAGCATTTAATTTAAATGCAACTTTTATTTGTGGTAATGCAGAAGAACTAAATAATTTAATAGGAAATAAGAAATTTGATTTAATTTATTCATTCGGTGTTATTCACCACGCCGAAAATACTGAAAAGATAATAGAACAAATCAAAGAAGTATTAAAACCAGATGGAATTGTCAAAATCATGCTTTATAGCAAATTCTCATGGAAAGCTTTAGAGTTTTTCTTAAAAAACGGATATAAATTTGGCTTTAACTATAATAAAACAATACGATATTTTGCAGAAGCTCAACTTAATTGCCCTGTCGCTAAAACTTATTTTAAAAAAGATTTAATAAATATGTTTGCAGACTATAAAATTTGTTCTATAAAAAAAGATCACATATTTCCTTATATAATTAGCGACTATACAAAATACAAATACAATAAGAAATTTATTTTTAAAATAATGCCATCAAAAATATTCGAAGGTTTGCAAAAAATTCTAGGCTGGCATTGGCTGATAGATTTGAAATTGAAATCAAAATAATCTATTGAATTCATAAAATAATAAAATATTATTACAAATGAAAAATATTTTAGTTTTAGGAGGTGGCGGTTTTATTGGTGGTAACTTAGCAAAGAAACTAAAAGAGGATGGCAATTTTGTAAGAATAGCTGATATCAAAAATCATGAATATCTTGATCATTCTATTATTTGCCATGAATTTTACAAAGGAGATCTAAGAGATCCTAGTTTTGTTAAGAAAGTAATGAGTCACGATTCTAGAACATTTGATGAGGTGTATCAACTTGCTGCCGACATGGGTGGAGCCTTATATATTTTCACTGGAAATCATGATGCAGATGTTATGCATAACTCTGCATTAATAAATTTAAACGTTGCTAAAGAAGCTGTAGAACAAAAAATTGGTAGATTATTTTATTCTTCTTCTGCTTGCATGTATCCAGAACATAATCAATTAGATCCTGATAATCCAAATTGTGAAGAATCTTCTGCTTATCCAGCAAATCCAGATAGTGAATATGGATGGGAAAAGTTATTTAGCGAAAGATTGTTTTTGGCTTTTGAAAGGAATTATGGAATTAAAGTTAGAGTAGCTAGATTTCACAATGTATTTGGTCCTCATGGAACATGGAAAGGCGGCAGAGAAAAGGCTCCAGCAGCTATGTGCAGAAAGGCTTCTGAAACTCCAAATGGTGGAGAAATAGAAGTATGGGGAGACGGTCAACAAACAAGAAGTTTTCTTTATATTGATGAATGTATAGAAGCTGTTTTAAAGTTCATGAGGCAAGATAGTTTTTCAGGTCCAGTAAATATTGGATCTGAAGAGAAAGTCACAATCAATCAACTAGCTGAAATGGCTATTCAAATTGCTAATAAAAATATAAAAATTAAAAATCTATATGGTGAAGAATTTTTCAAAAAATATGGTCACAAATGCCCTCTAGGTGTAAAAGGTCGTAATTCTGATAATAGACTTTACAGACAAAAAATCGGCTGGGAAGTATCTCAGCCACTGAAAGTTGGACTAGAGAAAACTTTTGAATGGATAAATAAACAAGTTCAAGGTTGAAATGAAAATTTTTGATTCAAAAAAGTTTCTTGAAAAAGGTGGTTGGTTCATAGGTAATTTTGAACCTTCTGTAATAAAAACTGATTTATTTGAAATTTCTTATAAGACCCATAACAAAGATGAGTTTTGGCCGAAACATCATCATAAAAAAAGCGATGAAATAAATTATTTGATTCGCGGCAAAATGAAAATAAACAATGTAATTATAGAAGAAGGAAAAATTTTTGTAATTGAAAAAAACGAATCTATAAAACCTATTTTTCTTGAAAATTGCGAAATGATTGTTATAAAAATTCCATCAACTATAAATGATAAACATATAGATGATGAAATCGATACCGCATGAAGTAAACGCAAAAGATTAAATAAATCAAAAGAAAACAAAACTAAATAAATAATAAATACACAGACCATGAATGAATCAATAAACAAGTCTTGTTTTTTAGCTCCAATTCATATTGATAAATTTGAGTATGGTTACAATTTAGTCAAAACATATAATGATTTATTTAATGACTGCAATATATACTTAGTATTTTCAAACCAAGAACACTTTGATACATTTAATAAAATTTATAACGATAAAAATATTAAATATAGATCAATAATATATACAGATGAATATGACCCTTTTTTAAAAGGAATTATCACTCTTAAAAAATGGTTTGGATTAAATTATATATATAAAAATACAGATAACCAAAATGTTGCAGTAATTGATGTTGATTGTTTGTTTATTAAAAAAGTTGACTATAATTTATTATTCCATCAATATTTAAATAATAAAAAAATACATGCAAATTTTATAAAAGACGAATCAAGTAATTATATAAAGAATATAATAATAAGCTGTGTTAAATTTTTTAAAGAATCAGATCAAAAAACATTATCTCATTTGACTCATAATTTTAAATTGTATTTTTGGTTTAATAATATATGTATTTACAATAAAGAGCTTTATCTAAAGTTTTTGGAATACATTAATTATGAAAAAATTAAACATGAAATAAGTTGGTTTGATTTTGACTATATTGTATATTGTTATTATTTATTAGTAACAAACAAAATTGAATTAAAAGTAATAAAACATTCATCATTAAATAGCAGTTTTATTGAAGACCAAAATAATATAGATCAAGAATTATTTACAAAATTATTTGTTGAATATAATCCAATGTGGATTAAAACTGAAATACAAGAATCAGATATGGAAAATGTTTTTATAAAACTTCATGTAGATCGTAATTAAAAATAATGAATCTTATATCACATAGAGGAAATATTGACGGTCCACGACTAGATAAAGAAAACTCGCCTAATTATATAAACGAAGCTATTGAAACGGGTTATGATGTTGAAATCGATATTTGGTTTGTCAATAATAAATGGTATTTAGGTCATGATAACCCTACATACGAAATAAAATATAATTTTTTATTTGATTCTCGATTCTGGTTACACGCTAAAAATGGCGAAGCATTTTATAAATTACTTAATGATAAAAATTACTATTTTAATGTATTTTGGCACACAAACGAAGACTGGATATTAACAAGCAAAAAATATATATGGACTTATCCAAATAAAATTTTATATCCAAACAGTATTTGTGTTTTGCCAGAATTGGGCTATGTTGGAGAACTTGATAAATGCTACGGAATCTGTAGTGATTATGTGCTAAGATATAAAAATTATGAATAAACAATTTTCATTTATATTTCATGGTCCATATAGAACCGAACATCTTGAAATGATAGAAGATTGCAAAAAATATGGAGAAATAATTTTATCTACAGATAAAAAATATACAAGCGATATAGCGAAAAACATTTCTTTTTATGATAAAATATGCCTTTTTGATTCTGAAACCATCGATGAAATATATAATTATCAAAACATGTTTCGGCATGCTCGCTCTGTTAACGAAGGATTAAAATTAGCAGATGGTAAATATTGTATTAAAATTAGAAGCAATCATTGTTTTTCAAATTTAAAGTATATAATAAATAAAATTTTAACTAATGATAAAGATAAATTTATTTGTGATAACTTAACAATTAACCCAACAATGCCTTATCATTTATCTGATTCTATAATTTGTGGAACAAAAGAAACAATGAGAGGCATTTATACGACTTTAATAAATTCTTTACTAAACAATGATTTCATTTATGAGGGAATCGATATAAGAACAAGAGCTGAAGTAGCATTTTTTTGCTCTTACCTTAAATATAAAAAAATCACTATTCAAAATAATTATAATGTTTTTTTTGTTGATATTGATGCAGATAATAAAGTTTATTATTTTCCAATGAACAGTAATTATATTAAATTTTTAGATGACAATGCGGATCTTTTAGATGTTAAAAATTTATCTCCATTCAATATTAATTTTAACTATGGAAAAATTAATATAAATGAAACTTATTCTAAACTAACAGACATGAAACCCAATTGGTGTTAAAATAAATAACGTATATGAAAATTTTTCTAGCAGGTCATAAAGGGATGGTCGGACAAGCCATTTTAAAAAAACTTATCGAAAGAAACGAGAAAGATGTAATTTATACTTTTACAAAAAACAAAATTGATCTCACAAATCAACAAAAATGTTTAGATTTATTCAAAGAATACTCTTTTGATCTTGTTATTGATTGCGCTGCAAAAGTCGGAGGAATTCACTCCAATAATACTAAAAGAGCCGATTTCATATATCAAAATTTACAAATACAAAATAATATAATTCATTCTTGTTATCTATCTGGAGTAAAAAAACTTTTATTTTTAGGCAGTTCTTGCATTTATCCTAAATTTGCTGAACAACCTATTAAAGAAGAATATTTATTAACTTCTCCTTTAGAATATACAAACGAACCATATGCAATTGCCAAAATAGCAGGAATTAAAATGTGCGAAAGCTATTATAAACAATATGGATGTAATTTTATTTCTGTAATGCCAACAAATTTATATGGCCCAAATGATAATTTTCATCCAATGAATTCACATGTTTTGCCAGGTTTATTACATCGTTTTCATTTAGCAAAAATAAACGATGATCCAGTTGTAGAAATTTGGGGTACCGGTAAAGCTAAAAGAGAATTTATGCATGTTGATGATATGGCAGATGCGTGTTTACACTTAATTAATAATTTAGAAGCAAAAGATTTATATTCTCAAAATATTTCTCAAATAAATGTTGGAAGTGGCTTTGAAACGACTATCTACGAATTAGCTGAAAAAATTGCAGTTACAGTTGGATATGAAGGATCTATTAAATTTGATTTATCAAAGCCAGACGGAACAATGCGAAAACTATTAGATTGTAATAGATTAAAAAAGCTCGGCTATGTTGCAAAAATAAAATTAGAAGATGGATTAAAAGATACTTATAATTGGTATTTAAATAATCAAGATAAATTAAAGCTATGAAAGTAATAGTAACTGGCATATTAGGTCAAGATGGTGCAAACATGGTCGAGTATCTTCTAAAGAATACTGAAGCTAAGATTTTTGGCATGATTCGGCGCACATCGAATCCTAATTTTGTTAATTGTAGATCTTTTATTAATAATGAAAGATTTCAATTGGTTTATGGAGATTTGGCTGATAGCGTTAGTCTAGATAATCTGGTGAGAGATATTCAGCCTGATTATTTTATTAATTTTGCTGCTCAAAGTTTTGTTGGATGCAGTTGGGAAATTCCTCTTCAAACTTTTGATGTGAATGCCAATGGTGTAGCGAGATGTCTAGAAGCTATTCGTAGATTTCAGCCTAAATGTCGTTTTTATTCTGCTGGATCTAGTGAAGAATTCGGAGATGTACAGTATACCCCACAAGACATTCATCATCCCGTAAGACCTAGAAGCCCATACGGTGCGAGCAAAGCTGCCGCTCGTCATCTTGTTAAGGTTTATCGTGAATCTTATAATTTATACGCTGTACATTGCATTCTTTTTAATCATGAAGGAACTAAACGCGGAGAAGAATTTGTTACAAGAAAAATTACTAAAGGCGTGGCTCGCATTTATCACGCCATTAAAAATAATAAACCATTTGCTCCAATTGAGCTTGGAAATTTAGATGCAAAAAGAGACTGGTCTGATTCTGAAGATTTCGTTGAAGGAGTTTGGAAAATCATGAACCAAAAATCACCTAAAGACTATGTTCTTTCGAGCAACGAAACGCATACAATTAGAGAATTTATTAATAAATCTTTTCATAGCTCTGGTATACAAGGCATTTGGCATGGACATGGACAAGAGGAACAAATGAGCGTATCTACTGAATATGCTATTAAAAATGAACCTCAATCATCAGTTTTAATTAAAATTAATCCTAAATTTTACAGACCTGCTGAAGTTGATCTTTTATTTGGCGACTCAACTCCAGCAAGAGAAGAATTAGACTGGAATCCAAAAATTTCGTTTGACAACCTTGTAGAACGTATGGTAAAGTATGACATAGATAATTTTAAAATCTAGTGTATAATACTCTTTACCATGAGTGATAATTTAAATATTCTTTCGCCATCTTTTCTCGCCAAATATAAAAACAAGCAACCCAACTGGGGTTTTAATGGACTTGGATATATAGTATACAAGAGAACGTATGCTCGTCTAAAAGAAGATGGAACTACTGAAGAGTGGAATGAAACCGTAGAACGTTGTATTAATGGCGCACAAAAGATTGGCGCACAATATACTCCAGAAGAAGCAGAACGTATTTATGATTACGTTTTTAATTTGAAGTGTAATTTTGCTGGCCGAATGCTTTGGCAGCTTGGCACTTCGACAGTAGATCGTTTTGGAGCTAACTCTCTTCTTAATTGCTGGGCTACAGCAATGCGTGAACCAAAGGCTTTTCTTTTCCTTTTTGAGAATCTTATGCTTGGTGGCGGCGTTGGTTACAGCATTCGTCGCGAAGATGTGCATGAGCTTCCAAAGATCAAGAAAAGTGTAACAGTTATTCATGAAGCAACTAAAGACGCTGATTATATTGTGCCAGATAAACGCGAAGGTTGGGTTAATTTACTTTCTAAAGTTCTGGATGCTTTTTACGTTACAGGTAAGTCGTTTTCGTACTCGACTATTCTCATCAGAGGTTACGGCGAGCCAATCAAGGGCTTTGGCGGAAAAGCTAGTGGCCCACAAATCCTTATTGACGGAATCGATAAGATCACAAAGATCTTCCAAGCTCGCGAAGGCAAAAAGCTTCGCTCAATTGATGTGTTGGACATCTGCAATATTATTGGCAGCGTTGTTGTCGCTGGTAATGTACGTCGTAGCGCAGAAATTGCACTAGGCGATCCAGACGACATTCTTTATCTTCGCGCTAAGAATTGGGGTTCTGGTAACGTTCCCAACTGGCGAGCCATGAGCAATAATACTATCTATGCAGATAGTTATGATCATGTTCTTGAAGAGATCTGGAAGAATGGTTACGAAATTAATAAGGATTCTGGTTATGCAAATGGCGAGCCTTATGGATTCTTTAACCTTCCTCTTTCTCAAAAGTTTGGCCGCATTAAAGATGGACCTATCTCACAAAATCTTCTATATCCAACTGATACTGATAATTGCGAAATGACCAACCCATGCGCTGAGATCAGTCTTTCAAATTATGAATGCTGCAATCTTTCAGAGCTATATCTAAACAACATTACCTCAAAAGAGGAACTAATTGACTGTGCAAAACTTCTTTATAAGACTCAAAAAGCTATCGCTGCTCTTCCATTCATTCATGAAGAGACTAATCGCATCGTTCACAAGAATATGCGCCTTGGTCTTGGCGTTACTGGTGTGTGCCAGTCTCTTGATAAGCTTGATTGGCTTGACGATTGCTATGTTGCTCTACGCAATTTTGACAAGTCTTGGAGCAAGCATCGTGGCTGGTCTGAAAGCATCAAGCTCACGACTATTAAACCAAGCGGAACATTAAGTCTACTTGGTGGAGCTACTCCCGGTGTTCATCCTGCCTTCAGTCAGTATTATATGCGTACAGTTCGTATGTCCAGTTCTGACGCTTTGGTTCAAACCTGCAAAGATATGGGATATCATGTAGAATTCCTTGTGAATTTCGATGGAACAGAAAATCGCGATACTGTTGTTGTTTATTTCCCATGCAAGACCCCCGAAGGATCTATCCTTACAAAGGATATGGATGTTATCAAGCAGCTTGATATGGTTAAGAAACTACAAACCATCTGGTCAGACAACGCTGTTTCTGTAACTGCTTATTATAAGCCAGAAGAACTTGAATCTCTCAAGATTTGGCTAAAGGATAATTACGAACATAATATCAAGAGCGTTAGCTTCCTTCTATTTAAGGATCACGGCTTCAAGCAAGCTCCATATCAAGAAATTGATCAGACAGCTTATCTAGCAGCTAATGCTAAAGTTAAACCTCTTACAAACATCACAACCAACAGTTCAGAAATGCTAGACATGGCTGAATGCGCTGGCGGTGCGTGTCCAATCAGATAAAAGTTGAAAAACATTTTCACAAATATAACATAAATCACATATACAAATATGAGCAAGACTACAGCTAAGACTACAGTAAAGAACACTTCAAAGACTGCCGCTAAGGTAGTTACCGCTTCAGCCAAGGCCGCAAAGCCAGCAAGCAAGCCAGCCGCGCCAGCAAAGCCAAGCGGCGGTAAGAAGAAGTAATATAAAACACAACAACGAGAAAGCCGCCCTAAAAAGCGGCTTTCTTTTTTCTAACACTTAATTATCTTGTGTAATAAATGATATGAATTTAGTACTAGATTTTAGCCAAGAAATAGCTGCGAAGAAAAGACAAGGGCCTAAAAGCTCTGCTCAAACTCCAGCTAAACCAGAAGAGAAAAAGAAAGGTTCAAATATAAACGAACCTGGATCTGCTGGAACAACTCCAGAAGCTAAAGAAAGAGCTAAAGAAGTTCTAAAAAGAAAAGATGATAAACAATTAATTAGTCAAGCTGAGATCACTTTCAGTGAAAAAGTAACAAACACTTTAAAAGAAAAAGTTAAAAATCATAATGCAAAATATTCTAAAAAAGTTACACTCAGCCAATTAAAAAAAGTTTATAGAAGAGGTTTAGGAGCTTTTAGTTCAAGTCATCGTCCCGGTAAATCAAGAGCGGCTTGGGCTTTAGCGAGAGTGAATACATTTTTAAGAATGCAAAGCGGAGGTAAAGTCAAAGATGCTTATCGTCGCGCAGATCAAGATATAGCTAACTAATAATATGAATGATAAGATAGTAGATATATATCATTACGATGATTTTGACGAAGAAGAATTTGTTCAAGCTTTTTCTGATTTAAAAGAATTTGGTGTAAATGAAGATGAACAAAATTTAAATTACAGAGAAGAACTATTCGATTAAAATGAATATCGTTTCCAAACTATTAACGTTTCAAAACCAAGTAAAAATATTACATTGGCAAACGACATCTTACTCTGAGCATAAAACTTTAGATGGTTTATATGGAGATCTTTCTGGGCATATTGACGAATTCGTAGAAATATTCATGGGCAAATACGGTAGAATAGTAGCGCAAAACAATTTTAGCCTAGCTCTTCAAAATTATGCCACTCTATCTCCAATGGATTTCATGAATCAAATAGCAGCTTATTTAATTGATGAACTTCCCACTATGCTTGATTCAAGAAAAGATACAGATCTTTTAAATCTTAGAGATGAAATGCTTGGATCTGTAAATAAAACCAAATATCTATTAACTTTAAAGTAAAACAATGAATATATCGGTAAATTTTAGCAACGAGATTCGCGCCGCAAAAGACAAGAAAGCTTTAAACAAGCCTTTCAGAACCTCAAAAGGGCCTAAGAAGTTTTCTGTTTACGTTAAAAATGAAAAAGGCAATGTCGTAAAGGTGAACTTCGGTGATCCAAATATGGAGATTAAGCGCGACGATCCAGCCCGTAGAAAGAGTTTTCGCGCTCGCCATCAATGCGACACTAATCCCGGCCCTCGTTGGAAAGCTAAATATTGGTCCTGCAAAATGTGGGAATCTAAAAAATCAGTTACCGATTATACTACAAAAGGATCTATAGATGACGTTGTTCATCAATGGGACGGCATCACTCTTTGGGAAGAAGCTGATCTTCTTAAAATAGCTCCACATTTATCTCAAGCTCAAGAAATTACTGAAGAAATTGAGAACGAGTCTGAAGAAGGAAACGAAGAAGCTGCTGAAATGGCTATGGCTCAATTGGCTTACATAGCAGATAATTCTAAAGATCTTCTTGAAAAGCTTCGCGCCAATCCATCTATGACTGAAGAAATTGAACCTTGGGTTCAAAGCAAAATCACATTGATGGAAGATTATCTTTTCGCTGTATACAACTATCTTGTTTATTCTCAAAAAGAAGACGAAAAAGAAATGGAAGTTGAGAATGAAATGGAAGCTGGTATGCGCGTATTAAATATTAACGCTTCTTGTAAACACTACAACAGCGAAGGCTTTATTAAAGAAATTAAAGATCTCCCAAATGATATGGGCAAAGTAGTTGCTTATGAAGTCATTAACGAAGGAGCTAATTTCAAAAAGGGTGATATTTTAACAAAAACAATAAACCAAATTAAAATCCTAGAAGGTAACAAATAATATGAAATCTAATCTAAAATTCGATAATAAAAATTTCGTCGCTGAAGTTTCACTTTCAAGCATGATAGAAGAAGATGAAATGGAAATGCACAGCGAATACATGAGCGAATGTATGCTCAAAGATGAATCTTTAACCAACACCGCTGGCATGAGTACAAGCGATGCTAAGTATATGTGCGGAATGTCGTACATGAAGAATCGCCCAATGCTCAATGAAATGGCCGGTCAACTTACAGAGAAACAAAAGACTCTTCCTCCAGCCCTTCAAAAAGCTATTTTAAAGAGAATGCAAAAGAAGGGTAATTTGAATGACGAAGGTAAGAAAGAAGCTGGTGAATCTCCAGAATCTGAAAAGTCTGAAGCCGCTCAGTTAGCCGTTTTTCCAGAAACTCCCGCCGCTCCATCAGGAAACATTACCCCAGATGCAGCCATCGAAGGTTTGAAGATAGATGAAAAGCTAAAAGCAGAGCAAGAAAAATCTGCTCCTAAAAATCCTGATCTTCAAAGTGCTGGCTTCGATCCAAAAGCTTAATAAATAATAAATTAAAAGAAACCGTCAGGAAACTGACGGTTTTTTGCTGTTGACTTATGAAGTTTTTCATGCCACTATCACGGTGTGGCAAAGAACAAAACAACTAAAAAACTGAATAAAAAAGAAATTCTTTTTAAATTAGTTTTTAGACCTGTTAAACCAAGTAAAGAATTCATGACTAAAGAATATACTTTACTAAAAAGAATTCTTCAGAAATTTCCAAGTGAAGATTTTTGGCTTAAAAGTTCTTTTCAACAAGTCAACTCTTTAGCTATTCATATCGCTATGGATATGAAAGATATTGAAAAAAAATATCGCGATTTTCACTACGAACCTCAATACAAAAATGTTGAAATAAACATTGGCGAAAAGGCTGGACAAGACTATAATATAGCAGTAAAACCAAAAACAATTAAAGACTTTCTAAAATGAGTAAAAAGAATAAAGAAGAAGTAGATAGCGGCAAAATCACTACGTCTCAAGACCAACTAAAGAGTTTCTTGAAGAACAACAAAGAGTCTCATTATAATTATGAACCAACTATAGACTACAAGGTTTCAAGCGGCAGTCTTCTGCTTGATTACTTTCTAGCTGGTGGTATCGGAACCGGATTACATCGATTCTGCGGAATCAATGAAGGAGGCAAAACAAGTTGCGCTCTTCAATTCATGAAAAACTTTTTAGATCAACCTAAGAAGCGTAAAGGCTTTTATATCAAAGCTGAAGGTCGATTGAGTAATGAAATGATTACTCGCTCTGGAGTTAAGTTCGTATTTAATGAAGAAGACTGGGTTGAAGGTACATGTTTCGTTTTTGAATCGAATATTCATGAAACTGTATTTGATGCAATGCGAGAACTAGTTGGTAAGAACGACGAGAAGATGATGTATTTCTTTCTGTTAGATTCTGTGGACGGTCTAATTAGAAAAGGAGATCTTGATAAAACATTTGAAGAGTCGCAAAAGGTCGCTGGCGGCGCAGTAATCGCAGCAGATCTTATGAAGCGCATGTCTATTGCACTTCAAAAGCGTGGGCATATTGCAGTATTTATTTCTCAAGTTCGCGCTGACATCAAGCTTGATCCATACAGCAAGGCTCCAATTCGTCAAACCACTGCTACAGGTGGTAATGCTTTGCTGCATTTTGCTAATTGGATTTTTGAATTCGATGCCCGTTTTAAAGGCGATCTAATTCTTGAAGATCCTAATGCTTCTTACGATGAGCAAAAGAATCCATATCTTGGACACTTTGTGAAGATCGTTGTTAAGAAGTCTCCAAATGAAAGAACTAACTGCACTATTCGATATCCAATTAAATATGGAAGAAAGAATGGCACTTCTAATTGGGTAGAAAAAGAAATCTTTGATTTTCTAACTATGTGGGAAATCGCCATCAAGAAAGGTGCTTGGATTAGTTTTGATGAAGAATTTCTTAATACTTTAAAGGAAGCTGGCTTTACAGAATTTCCTGCTCAAATTCAAGGAGCAGCTAAGTTTGAACAAATTGTCAACGACAATGAAAAACTTAAGAATTTCTTCTTTAAGTATATCAGCGAAAACCTACTAAATTTTGGCGATGGAATTTCTATCTCTGAGTAATAAAAAGAAACGTTGCAAAAACGCTCGCAACTATCTAACCGATTGGAAAGCTGATAGTCGCAGTAAATTTCAAACTGAAGTTAAGAAATTTCTGCGAGGCTATTGGCAACACAATATTGTGTTTGAAGAATTTCCCATTGTTGGAACTCGTCTTACCTTGGACTTTTATAATGCTAATAAAAAAATAGCAATAGAAGTTCAAGGTAGGCAGCACACTGGTTTTGTTAAATTCTTTCACGAAAATAGAATGAATTTTCTTCACCAGCTAAATAGAGATAAGAAAAAAGAACGTTTCTGTGAACTTAATGAGATAACACTTGTAACTATATTTGAAAATGATATAATAAATAAAGACCTTTTCGAGAGTCAAGGTGTAATATTATAACATGAAGAAGGATTCACAATCAGAGAGTTTTAAACAATTTAAAATTCCTGAAAATTATTTCAATAAGCTATATGAGTTTACTGGTTCCGATGAATCCTCTAAAGGATTTATAGTCGCTTACGTCTCTCAAGGTGGATGTCCAATGATTTATACGAAAGTTGCCAACCCAATCGTAGAAATGGGACTCGTCAAAGCTTTGGAAAAATATTTAAACGAAGTCAACAACGAGCAAAATTCCATTGACATGAGCGACGAGCCATGATAACGTGCGGTTGGAATGATTTATTCGTATGATTTAGAGACTCAGTTGCTTGCTGGACTGATTAAATATCCAGAAAGATACGCTGATGTCGCGTCTTTCATAACTGAGAAAGATTTCTGGAGCGAAAGCTCCAAGATAAATAGAACTATTTTTTGCGTACTTCGTCAAGCCATAGATAATGGTGAAAAAATTGACGATGTAGTTATCTCTCAAAGAGTAAAGAATTTTGGAGTAACTTTTGAAGACAATATCAATCCGTCGGATTATATTGAATCATTGTCTCTCAAAAAGCTTTCTCCAGAATCTATAATTAGCGTTGCTAAAGAATTAAAGAAATACACCATTCGTCGAGAAATCGCGATGTGTGGCGCAGAAATCAACAAGAAGATGAAGTCTATATCTCCATCTTCTGATTACAACGTCATTATTGAAACTGCTGATAAACTTTATAATGATCAAATTAATTTGTACGAAACCGGAGCAGATCAGCCTGAGAATATTTTCGATGAAATGGAAGCTCTTATTGAAGAGCGCGGAAATAATCCAGTTACTGAATTTGGATTTGTCGGTCCTTATCCGAAGACTCAGGATATGTATGGTTCCCTTTTGAGACCGGGAAATATTACAGTTATTGTTGCTCGCTCTGGTGTAGGTAAAACTCAATTGTGTCTAGATTTTACAACTAAAGTATCTGAGCAATATAAAGTTCCAGTTCTTCATTTTGATAATGGAGAAATGAGTAAAGAAGAACTAATCTTTAGACAGTGCGCTGCTTTATCTAAAGTTCCAATGTATCTTCTTGAAAGCGGTAACTGGCGTAAAGCTGGTCCAGAAGTTGTTGATAACGTGAGATTGGTTTGGCGATCTCTGAAAGAAAGATACAAGCATCTTTATTATTATAATGTTGGCGGAATGAGCGTTGATGCTCAAATAAGCGTATTGAAGCGTTTTTATTATTCAAAAATTGGTCGAGGCAATCCTCTTATTTTCAGCTTCGATTATATTAAAACAACAAGCGAAAATAGCGGCAACAAAAATGAATGGCAGCTTGTTGGCGAAATGGTCGATAAATATAAGCGTTGTATTCAAAGAGATATTAAGAGCGACAAAGGTCCATGTATTTCAATGATGACTTCAGTTCAGTCTAATCGCGCAGGTATTGTAACAAATAAGAGCGCGGCTAACGTAACTGATGATGAAAGCATTGTCTCCCTGTCAGATCGAATCACTCAGTTTTCATCTCATATGTTTATTCTTCGTCAGAAAACATTTGATGAATTACAGAATGAAGCTGGTTACGGCACTCATAAATTGATTAATATTAAAGCTCGTCATTTGGGTAAAGACATTGCTGGAGCTATTAATCCAGTAAAACTTCCCGATGGAAGCCTTAAAAAGAATTTTATTAACCTAGAAATTGCTAATTTCTGTGTCACTGAAAAAGGTGATTATAGAGATATCGTCGATTCTCTAAGCGCAACCGCAACTGTAGCTAAAGATAACGATGACGACGTACCTAACCTCGATTAATAATCAAGCAGAACTCATTGAAAAAACTTTAATCGATCTTGGGTATCAACTCTCAGATCGTGGCAAGTATTGGCAATGTAACGCTGTTTATCGTGATGGAGATAATAGAACCGCTCTACAAATTTGGAAAGACACTGGAATTTGGAAAGATTTCGTAGCAAACACTTCTTATCAACCTTTTAAAAGACTTCTTGAACTTTCTTGCAAAGACGATTCTCAGATAGAAGAAATCTTGCACTCAATTAAGAATAATAATGATCCTTGTATAGAATCAATCAGAACACCTAAAATGGAATCAGATCAATTTTTCGACCACGATGAAGTAAAGACCTTACTTCCTCATTATGATTTTTATAATAAGAAAGGCATTAGTTCTGAAATTCTGGAGATTTATCGATCTGGTTTTTCAATGTCTGGAAAAATGAATGGTCGTTTCGTGTTTCCAATATTTGATGAAAACAAAAAAGTGATTGGAATTAGCGGCAGACATTTGCTTTGGAAACCAAACGCTCCTGCTCCAAAGTGGAAACACATTGGTAGAAAAGGCAACTGGATATATCCAATTAATTTACAACCTGAAGATGATAATATATTTAAAAAGACTATTGAAGAAAAACGCTCAATCATTCTTGTAGAAGGTATTGGCGATAGTCTCGCATTATCTCAACAAGGATATTATAATCATCTTGTAGTATTTGGTTTGGAAATAAGTTCTAAACAGTTATCTTATTTAATGTCTTTGTCTGTAGACGAAGTTGTCGTTTCTACGAACAATGACGCTGATAAAACTGACAATCGTGGACTTCAAGCAGCTATAAAGATATTCCTTAAGCTTATTAAATATATTGATATCGATAAGGTTAAGATTAAACTTCCTATCTGCAAAGATTTTGGCGAAATGTTAGAGAAAGGTATTTCAATGGAAAGATGGGAGAATAAGAAGCGAGATAGAATAACTCAAGTAGAATACATTATTGATTATGTATATAATAACGATAAGGATAAGAAAACTATTTCTATCCTTAAAAATTATTTAGAAAGTCTAAAGCTTTGAAGGAAACTTTATCAGCCAGTAAAATAAAGACACTAAAATCCTGCTCTTGGCAGTATTGGTGCAAATATGTATTGAAGTTACCAGATAAAACTAATTCTGGAGCTTTGATTGGTGATACTGTGCATATCATTCTTGAATGTCTTGGTCTTCCTCGGCACAAGAAACATTATGATTTAATCATAAAAAAGAAAAACATCTTTGCATCTAAAGCTATTAAAAGAATGGTTCATAAACATATTAAGAGAAAAGATCTCAATATGGAAGCTGATTTAGAAAACATTTGTTCGATGGCTTTGAACGGATTGATGTACGATTTTTTTGGCAACAAATACGGCACCCCAACAGAGGTCATTTCAGAAAAAGATTTTGAGATTACAGTTCAAGAAGAAGACATCTGCTACAAAATAAAAGGTTTCATCGATAAGCTTTTTATTTATGGCGATCATGGAATTGTATTAATTAGAGACTTCAAGACTAATAAAAAGAAATACGAGGGCAAAGAAGTTACCGATAATCTACAAGATTATATGTACACTCTTGCTATTAGAAAGCTTTATCCTCACCTCAAAGATATCAAAATGGAATTCTTGTTCTTGAAACAGGATTTAAATGCTGATGGAGTTATGCCTATGGAAGCCAAAGACAAGTACGAGCTTCTTGGCTTTGAGCATGAACTGACTGGTTATCAAAAATACGCCGATTCTTTTACAGAAAAGACGGCTATATCTAATATGGCAGCAAATCAAGGTATGCCTAAAGATGGAAGTTTTGCTGGTAAACTTCTTTGTGGATTTGCTAAACAACCTAATCAAATCAAAAAAGACGGCACTCCAATGTGGTATTGCACTTATAAATTTGGATTTGATTATTATGCAATTGTAGATAAAGATGAAAAGATTAAGAAATCAGCTTTTACTAAAAAAGAGTTGCAGAAAATCAAATTAGCAGAAGGAGAGAAGATAGTAAAAAATAAATACGATGGATGTCCTTGTTTTAAACCAAAACCAGTTGAAGACACAGACGATTTCGACCTTGACAAGTTCTAAGTTCTTGCTAAGGTTTATGGAGAATGCTGCCATTGTTCAAGTCACACTTTAGTATAGGAAAATCTATACTAACTTTAGATGATCCCAAAAAAGTTACTGAAGGAGGATCAGATAGCGTATTTAAAATCGCGAAAGATAACGGTCTAAAACAAATCATTTTAGTCGAAGACTCTTTGATTGGATTCTTTGAAGCGTACAAGCGCAGCAAAGAAATGGGTATTCAATTAATATTTGGCCTAAGACTTTCAATGAGAAACTCTGCTCTTCCAGAAGATGAAGGCAGTCAACATAAAGTAATTATATTTGCTAAGGATGATATTGGGTGCAAGCTACTCAATAAAATCTATTCAAAAGCCTTTTGTGCTAATTCTGGATTTCTAAGTTATAGCGACCTGAAGGAGTTGTGGAATGAAACGTCTCTCAAGCTCGCTATTCCATTTTATGATTCATTTATTTATATAAATAATCTGTCTTTTGGAAACGCTATTCCTGATCTTTCTTTCACTAAAGCTACTTTGTTTTACGAAGACAATGCTTTGGCTTTAGATTATATACTTCAAGAGAAGGTAAAAGAATTCTCCATTAATAATGACATGCCAATGGTTAAAGTTCGCAGTATTTATTACAATAAGAAATCCGATGTCAAAGCTTTTATGGCATACAAGATAATTTGTAATCGATCTTTCGGCAAAGATCGTTCACTAGAAAAACCAGAGTTGCCTCATTTTTGCAGCGATAAATTTAGCTTCGAAGCTTGGAAGGAAGAAAATGCTACGATTTAATAAAGAACAAAAATATATTTGTTTCGATTTTGAAACCTGTCATCTAAATCTGCTTGATGATAGCAACAAGCCTTGGCAATTAAGCTATCTTATCGCTAAAGGTAGCAATATAATCAAAGAAGTAGACAATCATATCTATTGGCCTGATCTAAAGCTTTCGGAAGGCGCAAAGCTTGTTACTCATTTTGATGAGCGTAAATATCATTCATTAGCCGCCGATCCAAAAGAAGTTCTGGAGGCTTTTGAGGATTATATTTATAATGATGAGTATCTTATTATTGGACAAAATCTATTGGGCTTTGATGTGTACGTTCATAATACATATAGAAGACTAATGGGTAAAAAAAGCGACTTCTCTTATGTTAAGAGAATTATAGATACAAACTGTATGGCTAAAGCTATTAAAAAGAATCTCAAACCTCAAAGAGATTCTAATTTTACTTTTTGGCAGTATAGATTAAATGATTTCCGCGAAAAGGGATTAAAGACAAGTATTAAAACCCAGTTGAAAGAATATAAGATTGACTTCGATGAGAATATGCTTCACAATTCCATGTACGACGTTCAGATGAATTTTAAGATTTTTCAGAAGCAGCTTTGGCAAATTGAAATATGAATTTTTTACAAGATATTAAACCTTACGACAACGCTATGCTTCCCGGCGTTCGTTTGCCTCAAATCTCTATTGAAGGCAAATATTATGATTTGCTGAAGATTCCTATTTCTTCAGACAATTTTACTTTTCTAAAGACGCTTTGTTATCGCAGTTTAAATAATTTGGGATTAAACAATAATCAATATATAGAGCGTTTGGAGATGGAGTTGGATATCTTCAAAGAACTTGACTTCGTTGATTATGTACTTCTCAACTGGGATATTCTTAATTTCTGCCATGAGAATAATATTCCCACTGGTGCTGGTCGTGGTAGTGCTGCGGGTTCTTTGGTTCTGTTTGTTGTGGGTGTTACGAAAGTTGATCCCATAAAATACGAACTCTTCTTTGAGCGTTTCGTCAGTCGTTCCCGCGCTAAGAAGATCGTTAAAGACGACATTACTTATCTTGATGGCTCGCTTCTTCCTGACGTAGATAACGATATCAGCTATGACAGACGCGCAGAAGTAATTAAGTATATTGAGCAAAAACATCTAGGCAAAACATCGAAGATCTTAACTCTCAATACTCTTTCTAGTAAGCTTTGTATTAAAGAGTGCGGAAAGATTGTTGGTGCTTTATCTGAAACAGATGTTAATGAAGTTAGCGACAATATTCCCAAACTATTTGGACGGGTTTTTGATTTAGAAGAAGCGTATAAAGCTAATGATAAATTCAAAGCTTGGGTTGATCAAAATAAATTCGTATTTGAAATAGCTAAGAAGATTGAAGGGCTGAATAAGAATACTGGCGTTCATCCTTCTGGTATTGCTATTTCTTATTATAAGATCGAAGAAGTTTGCCCAGTTCAAAAGACTTCTGACGGTGATTTAGTTAGCGGCTATGATATGAATTATGTAGCCGAACTAATGGTTAAGTTCGATGTTCTTGGCTTAAGAACTTTGACTGTAGTCAGCGAAGTTTGTAAGAGACTGAATATTGAAATGACTTCTATTGATCCAGAAGATCCTTTCATTTATGAAAGCTTTCAGAATCTTCGTACTCCACAAGGTCTATTCCAGATTGAAGCGGAAACCAACTTTAAGGTATGCCGTAAAGTTAAGCCCAAGTCTCTTGAACAGCTTAGCGCGGTAGTTGCTATTGCTCGTCCCGGTGCATTGGACTTCGCTGATCAGTATGCTACATATTCAGCTTCAGGAGTATTCCAGCTTGTTCACGATTTCTTTAAAGAGGAGCTTTCATATACTGGTGGTATTCCTCTTTATCAAGAGCAGTTGATGAAGATGGCCGTGCGTTTGGGATTCACTCTTGATGAGTCGGAGCAGTTGCGACGTATCGTTGGTAAAAAGAAGGTAGATCAAATGCCAGCATGGCAAGGAAAGATTCGTCAGAAAGTATCTGAACAGAATCTTGATCCTGCGATTGGCGATGTATTGTGGAAAGTAGCTGAAGACTCAGCGAACTATTCGTTCAATAAATCTCACTCTATCTCTTATGCTATTTTGGCTGCGTGGACTGCTTATCTAAAATTCAAGTATCCGCATGAATTTTTCTTGGCATTGCTTCAGTTGTCTAAATATGAGCCTGATTCACATCAAGAAATTAACAAGATTTCAAAAGAGCTAGTATATTTTGATATCAAACTTCTACCTCCTGATCTAGCAAAGTCTGCATTAGATTTTAAGATTGAAGATGGTAATATTCGTTTTGGATTAAATTCTATTAAAGGCGTTTCTGAAAAGACATTACAAGCCCTTCAAAGCTTCAGAGAAACAAACACTCCAACAAAGTTTGATATTTTTATTGCCGCTAAACAAGCTGGCATTAATATCGGTTTGCTTTCTTCTTTGATTCAAGCTGGAACTCTAAGTTCATATACTCACAGACGATCACGTTTGGTTCTTGAAGCTCAAACCTTCAATATTTTAACTGATAAAGAAAAGAAATTCGCTTGCAGTGTTGGACCTAAATACGACTACGATATTTTAACTATCGTAAGTGAATGCGCTTTCAAGGCTCAATCTCTCAATGAAAGTGGTAAACCATTCATGAATGAAAAGCGTAAAGTCACCTTTAGAAAAAAGTACGATGAGTATAAAAAAATCTACGAGCAAAACAAGAATCATGAGAAGTTTGCTAATTGGGTCTTTGAAAATAGGCTCTTAGGTTATACTCCAACTATTCGACTAAAGACTATTTTTCAGCAATCTGAATGTACGTTTACAGATACAATGGAATTTCAATCTGTTTTTAAAGAAGACAGAGTAAAGATGGTTGGAGTGATAGATGATGTTTACAAGGGTAAGACTAAGAAGTCTAATTCTACATTCTATAGATTCCAATTGAAAGATGAAGTTGGCAGCGTAAGTGCGATGTTTTTAGATGGTGGAAAACACCAAAGATTAACAGAGTATCTTGAAGACGGTCTTAAAATTCCAGACAAGGAAAGTATTGTGGTTTTCACTGGCAGAAAGGGTGACGATGTGCTATGGATAGAGAACATCGGAATCTTGGACGACAAGATCTACATGAAGTTGTCTGACATAGAATGAAAAATTTAAATTTAACACCAAGAGCGCAAAAGCTAATCAAAGAAGCTTATAAAATAGCTGTAGATCTCAAGCATACAGAGATCACGCATCTTCATTTATTTATAAGTTTTTTGAATCTTAAGCAGAGTCAAATAGAAGAAGCGTTTGGAAATTTTGGCATAGATTCTTTAAAGATAAAGAATAGTGCTATAGTATTTCTAAAAGCTAATGTTCCAGCACAAAAGAAAGCTACGTTAAAGCCTTTATTATCTGAAGGTGTAACTAATGTTTTTAAATGCGCCAAAACTATATCTTCCAAATTCGATCATAAATACATTGGATTAGAACATGTATTTTTAAGTTTATTTGAAGTTCCTAATCAGACTTTTGAACTTTATTTGATTGATTATAATTATGATTTTGTTAAAGTCGTGGACTATGTTGAGCAAAAACTAGAAGATGACGATATGTTGCCAAGCGTTGAGGAGGAAATAAACAGTCCTAATGAAGCGAAACAAACTTTTGATATAAAGAAATATAAGGTTTTAAATACTTATGCTAATAATCTTAATATACAAGTTGTTAATGGTAAAATAAATAATCTACATCTTAATAAAGAACTGATTCAAAAGATCTCAGAAGTTCTTTGTCGTAAGAATAAGAATAATCCACTTATTGTAGGCGAAGCTGGTGTAGGTAAAACCGCTTTAGTCGAATCTTTAGCTCAAGCCATCGTTAAAGGTGAAGCGTCTGACCTGCTTAGTTTAAAGCAAATCTATAGTTTGGATATTCCAATGATGATTGCTGGATGCAAATTCCGTGGTGAATTTGAAGAGAAAATTAAAAATCTTCTAAAAGAAATCACAGATGATCCATATATTGTTCTATTTATAGATGAAATTCATACAATCATTGGTGCTGGCAATCCAGAAAATGGAAATGATGTCGCCAATATTCTAAAACCTTATTTAGCTAGAGGAGAAATTAGCTGCATTGGTGCTACCACTTTCGACGAATACAAGAAGACTATATCTGATGACCCAGCTTTATCTAGGCGTTTTCAGATTATTAAAATTGAAGAACCCACTAAAGAACAAACTTTTAATCTAATTAAGAATATTAAAAGTGGATATGAAAATTTTCATGTCATAGATTTTTCTGACGATGTTATTCATTTTATTATTAATAGTGCTGAAAAATATATTGAAGGAAGATTTCCTGACAAAGCTTTAGACATTATTGATCAAGTAGGAGCTAAAGTTAAATTAAAGAACTTTGTAAAGTCTCCTGAAATGCTTAAGATAGAAAAGAAACTCAGTAAATTTGTAGATTCTAATAAGCAAACAATAGAGAAGAAAAAGATTTCTTCTTTAGAAGAGTTGTTGGTTGAGTATGAAGAGTCTACAAAAAAGATGATTACTAATTGGCGTAACAATAGATATCAAGTCACAAACACCGATATTTTAGAAGTCGTCTCTGATAAAACTAATATTCCAATTGATGATTTGAAATTACAAGACTTTGATAAAGTTAAATTGCTTAAAATTAAGCTAAAAGAACAAGTATTTGGTCAAGATAATCAAATTGAACATATATATAAATCTTTAATCAGAGCGAAAGCTGGTTTCCGCAATCCAAATAAACCCATTTGTTCAATGCTTTATGCTGGACCAACGGGTGTTGGCAAGACAATGACTGCAAAGATAATTGCTGAAACATTATTCATTAATAAGAATAATTTTATAACAATTGATATGTCTGAATACACAGACAAGACCGCCGTAAATAAACTAGTTGGATCTAGTCCCGGTTATATTGGATTTGATAAAGGTGGAGTATTAACTGAAAAGGTAAGAAAGAATCCATATTCTTTAATTCTTTTTGATGAAATTCAAAAGGCTGATCAAGATGTTTTGTACTCTTTGTTACAAATCCTTGAAGAAGGAAAGATAACAGACTCTTCTGGAAAGATGGTTGATTTTTCTAACACCATGATTGTTATGACAACAAATATTGGTGCTGAAGTTGTTAATCATTCAGCTATAGGATTTGGAAAACAGAAAGCTGGCAAATCTGATGTGCTTTCTTCTATTAAGAAGCATTTTCCACCTGATCTACTGAATCGCATTGATGAAGTAGTTATTTTTGACGCTCTTGAGCAAGAACAAATTAAACTAATCATTGATAAAGAATTACAATTATTTAAGACAGATCTATTAGAGAGAAATGTTAATATAAAATACTCTCCAGAAATAACGAATTTTATTTTTGATAAAATACAATTTAATAACTTTGGCGCACGACAAGTTATCAAAACTATTCAGCGAGAGCTACAAACACAAGTTGCAGAAAAAATGCTTGATTCTGATAAAAAATTAAATTTGGAAATTTCTGTTAAGGATAACAATATTTGTGTAATTTAATTTATATGCCACTTCCTAAACCATCTAAGAAAGAAACAGAACAAGAATTCGTTAGTCGTTGCATGGGTGACGATATGATGAATAAAGATTTTAAGGATCAAAAGCAACGCGCTGCTGTTTGTTATTCTCAATATAAGATTCGTCACAAATCCAAGGGCGAAACTAGTTGGGATGATGTTCGCAAAGGCGACAGTTTAAACATTCTATAATATATGAACGATCATAATCCTATTTACGGTATGAATCCAAATCCTCCAGCTTCAAACGATACGTTTGATTTTGCGATGCCAGATATTCCTGAGCCTCCTCAATCAGAAAAACCCGAACCAAAGGACAAAGATGCAGTTGGTTTTAAATTTGGCTTTATTGGTGCTGGTCAAGGTGGCGGCAAATTAGCTGAAACATTCTCTCAAATTGGTTATGCTCGCGTTGGTGTAATTAATACTGCTGATCAAGATCTTGCTACTATCAATGTACCAAACAAAATGAAGTTTGGCGAGCAGCAAGGAGCAGGAAAGAATAGAGAGTTTGCTAAACAAGCTTTCTTAAATAGTAAAGAAGATGTAGTCGATTTTATTAAATCTTCAATTGGTACGGATATAGATCGTATTTTTGTAACAGTTGGTGCTGGTGGTGGAACTGGTGCTGGTGTTTGCTCCGAACTCGTTAAGACTGTTAAGGAATATCAAAATACTGTAAAGGCAAGTTCTCCTTATGTTGGTCTAATTCTCGCTTTGCCAAAGCTTTCTGAAGGTAAGAAAGTTAGTCAAAATGCTTATGAGACACTAAAGGAAGCTTGTGAACTAGTAGAGCAAAAGATTGTTTCTCCTCTTATTATTCTTGATAATGAAAGAATTAATACTCTTTATCCAAAGCTCTCTGTAAATAAGTTTTGGCAAGTAGCAAACGCAAATATTTGTTCTTTATTCCATTTATTTAATAATATTATTACTAAGAATAGTCAATATAGCACATTTGATACAAATGATTTTAGAACTGTTCTCGATTCTGGTATTATGGTTTTTGGTGCAGCTAACATTACTAATCATAGCAACGAAGCCGAAATCAGCAAAGCAGTTCGCGAAAATCTCAAGAGAAATGTTCTTTGCGGCGAGCTTGATCTTTCTACTGGTAGCACCGCTGCTGCTGTGGCTATTTGTGATGAAAAGACGCTAGATAATATTCCTCAAGAATATTTAGACAACGCTTTCAATCAACTTAATAGAACTTTGAAGACTAACAGCACTGTTCATCAAGGTGTTTATAAGGGAGTAAAAGAAGGACTTTCTATCTTTACAGCTATTGGTGGAATTACAACTCCAAATGGTAAACTAGAAGCTCTTCTAAAAGCTAGTCAATAAGTGTAATTAAATATATGGCTAATAATCAAGACATAGAATTTTGTTATTTTAATACTGGCACAACTATCACCCCAACAAGTGACAGAGATATTTACATCGTTTCTGCTTTAGCTTCATTTAGCGGAGATTTTGGAACTGTTACTGTAGGAGCAAATCAATCTTTGAATCCTGCTTATCCAATTAAAATTTCTAGTCCAGTTGTAAGTGGAACTGCTAGAAGTTTATTCTATTATTTCGATTAATTTCATTAGAAATATCGCAGGATACTCATAATATCCTGCGATATATGAATCTTCAGATCTATAAGCCAAACCCTAAGAATCAGGGTTGCGCTATCAGTTTTCAAATCTCACAAAAGCCAAGCAGTGAGCCACAGTTTTATGTAAACTGTATTGCTCAACACTCTTGGAATGATCAGACTAAGACAGGCTCATTTGCTGAAAGTCGTAACAATCCTTCAAAGACTATCGCTATTAAGTTCAACGAGTTTGAACTTGGAGAAATGATTAATGCGTTTCAGCAGAAGACTTCTTATTCTGCTTTTCATTCTAGCGAATCAAACAAGACTCAAATCAAGCTTGCTCCCTATGAAAAGACTAAGGGAACTGGCGAATACGCTGTTAAGTATACTGCTTTTGGCTTGTCGTTCACTCGAAATGGAGCAGACACTTTTAAGGTTCCACTAGAGCCGGGAGAAGCCGTAAGATTGATCGCTTTCATTAATAAGTTTTATTCTATTCTTGATGATTCGCGAAAGCTACCTGCAAAGACCGAGCAAGCTCCAGCAGGAAAGCGAGAAGCTGTTACTCAAGAAGCCGTTCCAAAGGCTAAGAAGCCAGAACCAGTTGCCGCTGATTCCGAAGAAATGGATTTCTAATGCGTAAAAAACGGGTTTTAATTCATAGCAATTTTTGCAAAATGTTTACCGGATTTGGTAAACATAAAAAAAATCTATTATCTTATTTACATAAGACCGGCAAATACGATCTTATTGAACTAAGCAATGGATATACTTGGGAATCTGAACAATTAAAATTTGTTCCTTGGAAATCTTATGGCACTTTGCCAGAAGATCCAGAGATTCATAAGGAAATTGCTATTGATGAAAGACGTAAAAATGCTGCTGGTTATGGCGCAGAAATGATTGATCATGCAGTAAAAGAATTAAAACCCGATATTTATTTAGGAATAGAAGACGTTTGGGCTTTCAATGGTTTTCAAGACAAAGAGTGGTGGAATAAAGTTCATTGCATTATTCACACCACTCTTGACAGTCTTCCTATACTTCCTGACGCAGTTTCTATTGCGCCAAAAGTTAATCATTATTTAGTTTGGGCATCATTTGCTGAAAAAGCGATGCACAAGCTTGGACACACTCATGTAAAAACAGTACATGGTACACTAGATACAAATTCTTTTTATAGACTTAGCGACGAAGACAGAAAAAAGATTCGTACACGTTTTAAATTAGATAATGAATTTATTATTGGTTTTGTATTCAGAAATCAATTAAGAAAATCAGTTCCTAATTTACTTGATGGATTTAAGTTATTTTATGCAGCAAATCCAAATGCAAATGCTAAATTGCTTCTGCATACTTATTGGAATGAAGGTTGGGATATTCTTAAATTATTGAAGGAAAAAGAAATTGATCCAAAAAACATATTAACCACTTATGTTTGTAAAAATTGTAATGCATATCACATCAAATCATTTTCAACACATGCTATAAATTGCGATTATTGTCGCGCTCAAAATAGTTGCGAAACAACTAATGTAAAAACTGGAGTAAATGAACAGCAATTAAATGAGATATATAATCTTATGGATGTGTATTGTCATCCATTTACCTCTGGTGGACAAGAAATACCAATTCAAGAAGCAAAGCTTACTGAATTGATAACACTTGTAACTAATTATAGTTGTGGTGAAGACTGTTCTACTGAAGAGAGTGGCGGCTTTCCTCTTGAATGGGCAGAATACAGAGAACCGGGAACGCAATTTATTAAAGCTTCTACTTTACCAACAAGTATTTTTTCTTATTTGCAACATGTATATAATTTACCATCAGAAACTAAAAAATTACTAGGCAAACAAGCTAGACAATTTGTTATAGATAATTATAGTATTGAAGTTGTTGGTAAATATTTCGAAGATTTATTTGACAGTCTCCCAGAAGTTGAATATCAATTTGAAAATAAAAAAATTAAATGCAATCCATTTTGCGACATTGACGAAAATCAAAAAGATAAAGAATGGGTTGAATCATTATATAATAATATTTTAATGCGTAAAGACCCTGCTGGAGTAATACACTGGATGCAAAGATTAAATTCAGATTTAAAAAGAACAGATATATTAAACTATTTCAGAAAAATAGCGTTGAATGAAAATCAAAACACATTTTTATCTGAAATGCTTGAATCTCTGAATGATAATAAAAATACTAAAAAAATAGCTTTTATTCAACCAGAAGGTGCTGAAGAAGTAATTATTGCTACATCACTAATATCATCAATTAAAAAATTATATCCACAACATGATATTTATTTTTTCACTAAATCAGAGTATTTTGATATTATAAATTCTCATCCAGATGTGAAGAAAGTTCTTAATTATTTCGATAAAATGAATGATCCTTTATTTTTTGAAGGAAAAGGTTCTAGTACTAAATATTTTGATATAGTCTATGCTCCATATCTATCAGTAAATAATAATTATTTTAGAAACGGCGAAGATAAGTTACAATACAACGTTTATGAATCTAACTGAAAAAATGGCTTTGGATTGTGGAGTTAAAATTTCACAGCCTTATCTTGATAGATATTTTCTTCCGATAAGAAACGATAATTATATAATAATCGATACGCGATGTAAAAATGCAAATGGCGAATATGATTATTTTAATGATGTTCTTGATTTAATTAAACCTTATTTAAAAGAAGTTAATATTGATATCTTTCAAATAGCAACTGATAAAAATGCAAAATTAGCTTGTGATAAATGTTTTATAACTATTAATAAGAAACAAGAAAACTATTTGATATCTAAAGCTAGACTTTTAATTTCAAATGAAAACTATAGTTTGCATATAGCTTCAGTATTTAATACAAAATCAATTGGCTTATATTCTTTATTTAATCCGATCAATACCAGACCAGTTTGGAACACGAATTCTCAAATCATCCTTGAATCACATAGAGATGGCAATCTTCCTTCTTATGGACGATTAAACGAATCGCCAAAAACAATTAATTTTATTAGTCCATACGTTATAGCAAAAAATATTTTAGATTCTCTTGGTATATCTAATGATCTTGAGCGTTTTGAATTAGTTCATTTGGGCAAGAGTTTTAATCAGAAAATTGTAGAAATTGTTCCTGATTTTATTTCTGATGCGAATTTTATGAAAGACAGATCAATAAATTTAAGACTTGATTATATCAAGAATCTAAATTCATCTGTTTTTAATTATTGGGTAAGTAATAGGAAAGTAAATATTATCACAGATAAAGATATCAATATAAACATGGTTGCTCCTTATAGAAATAATATTCTATTAATGACTATAATGTTATCTGAAAACATTTCTGAAAAATTTTTAAAACACTGCAAATCTATAGGATTAAAATTAAAAATCTTCTGCGATGATAAAAATAAGCTAGAAGAATATAGATTCAAATTTTTAAATTGGGATGTTCATCAAGACTTTGAAAACGAAGGAGCTTTAAATAAATTAACTAATCTTTCTAAAAATTCTAAGTTTATTAGTTCAAAGATTTTAATTTCCAAAGGAAAACAATTTTCTTGCAAAGCTAATTATTTCGCAAACAAGCATCTTGACAATTCTGAAGAGTCTGTTATTCTGTCGAAAGAATTCGAACAAGAAATAGAATTCTTTAAAATTTACAATGAGCGAGAAGAATCCACTACTAGTGCCTCAGTCGCGTAACGCATGGGGCTTAATTGAAGGCATAGACTATAAAACAAATGAAGACGGCTCAATCAACTGGCGAGCAATGGTTAAGGCAGAGCATCTGTTCCCGAATAGAGGATGGTTTGAGTCTCGTAAGCAGCAGATGCCCACTTCCATTGAAGGTCTTGCTGATAACCAGCTTCTTATCAAGCTTGCTGGCATTAAAGAGCTTGCAAAACTCCGAGGATACACAAGCGTAAAATATGATGTAGTTAAGTGTGAAGCTTCTTATGTATCTATTAAGTGCGGCATAACTTGGATTCCAAATTATGAATCAGAATATGAAAGTTACTACGAAGATATCGCAAATGCTACAGTCAATAATACTTCAGATTTTGCTGTCAAATTTTTGGAGACGATTGCAGCTAATCGTGCATTCGTTAGGGCTGTAAGAAACTTCCTTAACGTACACATCGTAGGTAGCGATGAAATTGACGCTTCCAAGAAAGGAACTCCTTCAGTATTTGAAGACGACAATGAAGTCGCGCTTCCTTCTTCTCAGGGAATGCTAGAAAAGACTGCTAAGAATTCTGGACTTAGTAATTTTGAAGAGTTTCAAGATTATCTTCGCAACGCTTGGAAACTAGGCGTTTATAAAAATGCAGAAGCTAAAGTTTGGACTAATTATAATGATATTCCAGCAAAAGAAGCTAGAATTTTAATGTCAATTCTTAAAGATAAGTGATAATTATGTATAGAGAAATTTTACAAATTAACGTAAAGAAGTTTTCAGAAAACGCAATTATTCCTACTCAAGGAACAAACTTTGCTGCTGGATATGATTTATATGCGGCGGAAGATGCGCTAGTTGTTTGCGGCTCAAGAAAGCTAATTAAGACAAATATTTCAATGGAGATTACTCCCGGTTATTATGGACGTATTGCTCCTCGTTCTGGCCTAGCTTACAAGAGTGGAATTGATGTTCTGGCTGGCGTAATTGATTCTGACTATCGTGGAGATATTGGAGTTATTCTTTACAATACAGACAAGAATATCGATTTCACTGTTAAGAAAGGTGATCGAATCGCTCAGATTATTTTTGAAGCTTGTTATACTGCTACTTTAAATAATGTAGATAATTTAGATAATACATTGAGACAAGCTGGCGGCTTTGGATCAACAGGCGTATGAATGATAAGCATATTAAAAAGATTTTAGATAAACAATTTAAGATAGCTAATTTAGATCTTAAATATGAAGATGTCTGCGACAACCAAACTCCAAATTGGCTTACGAAGTATTCTTGTACTGAAGAAGACAATGAAAAGTGGAAGAATTGGACTATGAAATATATGCGCGAAAAGATGAAACTCACTAAAGATAAAGCATTGATAGAAACAGCGTGGATTGATTTGAATTTCGGACTACGAACTTCAACTCATTCTGTCAAGAAATCTAAAAAGAAGTGAAGCGAGATCTTAAATTATTAGATCTATGCAAGATTCTTGATACAGATTATTCTGATTATGGAGGAAAAATACGTCGCCATAGCGATCCAGATTATAATTATAGCGATTGCAGCGGTGGCTGTAAGCATTTTATTCCTTTATACAATCAGAAATATAGAGATGCAGACGTTGATTTCGGAGTCTGTACAAATAAAAGAAGCAAAAGATGCGGACTATTGACATTCGAAAACCAAGCTGGTTATGGATGTTTTGAAACAGAAAAACTAAGGTGAGGTGGCAGAGTGGTCTAATGCAGGGCTTTGCTAAAGCCCCGTACTCCAAAAGAGTACCGAAGGTTCAAATCCTTCTCTCACCGCCAATTTATTGGGGATTCGCATAATGGTAGTGCAGGAGCCTTTGAAGCTCTGTGTGGTGGTTCGATTCCATCATCCCCAACCAACTTATAATGCAAGAAGTACAATCTATCATATCTAAACTAATAGAATCAATTAAAACTGTCGATTCTAATAAGTATATTCCTTATCTAGTAAAAGATATAGACAAGCACGTTCAAGAGGCTTATTCTGAATTATATAAATACCGCGAACAAAAATCAGTGTATAAACCTCTCAATGACAACAAACGAGGTCACTGCTGTTAAAATATCAACTCCTTGCACTAGAAAATGCAAGTTAATAAACGATCATTGTGTAGGCTGCGGTCGAACTTGGCAACAAATAAGAGACTGGACTGTTTACAATGAATCTGAAAGACTTGCAATAATGAAGGATCTAAAGCCAAATATACAACTAAAAGAACAATATGAGTGCTGGTAAAGGCGACAAACCAAGAAATTGTTTTAGTAAACAATATAAAGACAATCATGATTTGATAGATTGGGGCCGTAAGAAAAACAAAAAGAATAAGAAAGGCTCCAATAGTGAGCGATAATTCTTCAAATATACATAGAGCAATCAATGTAACGATCCTCACCGATAAAGAAATTAAAAAATATTCACTAGTTAAAACTGGGGATAGTTTTAAAAAAGATGATTTAATATTATTATATGATGATCAATATGTAAAAATTGCTGAAGGAAACAAGCTTTTGAAATATAAAGTGCTTAAAGAAAATACAGTATATCGAAGAAAGTAAGTGTAAAAATATATTCGCTTCTATAGATTGGGAAGAAATCAGTAGATAATAATTATTGCGCACGAATTGTTAAAATTTCTTTAGAATCCGATTGTAAAAATTTATATATAGAATCTTTATTATTTTCTAATAATTTAGAACGTATATGTTCTTGATTATTAGATAAATATCTTACATAACTTTTATTGCATTTATCATAATATAGTTGTTTTAACACTGGCTTACAAATACATATATTTTGATAACCATTAAAATAGTTATAAAATTCTTCTGTATTTTGTAACTGAAAAGCGCGAATTAATTGTTCAAATTCTATAAAATTATTTATTATCATAAAATTTTTTCACTAATAAATAAACTATCAAGTTGATAAAATAATTAAATCCAAACATAAACATGCATAGCTTTAAACTATCGTATCTCAATAAAGATTGAATAAAAGTTAACCAAAAACACAAGCATATTGGACAACTTATTAATTTAGTAAAAAAACTAGCTTTCCTAACGTGCAGAAAATCCAAATAGTGTAGTTTTTCAGAAATTTCAAGTCTTTCTTTTTTATATTCTTCAATAAATAATTTTTTGTCTAACTTAAAAATATTTATTAAAGTTATTATAATATCACTCTCGAACCAAATAAATAAAATAAACGGCACTAATAGCATATATTATAAAATACACACATAATAACAAATTAGTGTAAAGATATATGAATGAAAAAATCCATTCTTTTATTACTCTTTTTATTTTTGACTGGTTGCTTTTCCACAATCAAGCCAGCAAAACAACTAGATGATAATCAGAAAGTTATCGCTAAAGAAGAGAAAAAAGTAGACACTACTTTAGTAGAAATAGAAAAAAACGACAAAGGCAAGAGAATCCAAACCTCTGGTCTTTCTGTCGGTATTCAGCATTCTTTGAATCAAGTTACTAATGCTCCTGTACAAGTAGACACAGCTTTAAAATTAAACGAAAGAGTCATTTCTATTGTAGGTTCGCCTCACATAGACGAAACAAAAAGAATTAAAGCTACAGTAGATTTACTAAATTCCGCCTTAGTCGAAGAACGCAGGAAAGGCGAAGAAATGCTTTCTCAACGCGATGAAATAATTAATAAACTTCAGAAAGAAAAAGCAGAGTTAAATCAAAAATACGATGATCAACTTTGGCAACTAACTGACAAAGCCAAAGAAGTCGCCAAAGAAGCTGATCAAAATAAAGCTGTATTAGATTCAATGAGCGGAATGTTTGGTCTTAATGCAGTATTTTGGGGGTTAAAGAAGTTCTTTATTAGCGCATTAACTGCAATTATTGTATTTGTGGTAGTATTCGTTATTCTTCGTCTTCTTGCCACAGTTCATCCTGCCGCTGCCGCAGCATTCTCAATATTTAATATGTTGGGATCTGCAATGATATCTATTCTTAAAGCTCTTACTCCTAAAGCTTTTGAACTTGCCAATTTCGCCACCCACGACAAAGTGGAACAATTTAAATCTCCTCTTGTTAAAATCGTAGACGTTATTCAAGAACTCAAAGAAAAACAAAAAGAATCACCAGATAAAATATACCCATTAACCGAAATATTAAAACGTTTCGATAAAGAAATGGATAGCGATGAAAAAGATTTAATAGACGACATACTCAAAGAACAAAAGTGGATCAAATAATTTATGGATACAAACAACGTACAAATTATATCTCAACAAGTATTAGAATCTACGGGCCAAGATCTTACTGGAAAGTATGTTTGGCTTTTTATTATCGGATTAATAGCATTGATGTTTAAATCCAGCATTGAAAAATTTGCTGCCGCTTTATTTATGTTTGTTGGAAATGACTATAAAGAAGATGATGTAGTGTATGTTGATGGAAAACCGGGAAGAATTGTCAGAGTCGGTTTGACCAAGACTGTATTTTTTATTTATGACGTAGTTGACGGTAAAGTTCTTGGCGGCAGCAAATTAGTCGTTCAAAACGAAAGGCTCGCATCTTTAAATATAGAAAAACCACTTGCTAATTTAGATCTTAGTAGATTTAAGAAAAATGAATAATGTCGTCTCAAATATAAAGAAATACTTATTAGCAGTGCTTTTGCCAACTGCTATACTTGTTATGCTTGCTTTATCTAGTCTAAAAGATATAGAAAAAGCATTTGTAAGATTTAGATTTGGTAGAGATATAACTCTCTACCTTAGAAGATCCACAGATCATTTAACATATCTTGGCGCTGCATATACTGCTACAGCAGATAAGAAATTCTTAGAGCAATTTAATGTACATTTAAAAGAAAGAGAAAATTACTTCAACAACGAGGTTTTTATTTCTAAAATACTAACTCAAGAGGAATTAAAAGAATTTAGAGTTGGTTTAGATATAAGCAATGAATTAGCAAAAGAAATAGAAGGGCCTGCTTTTGAAAAGATGGATAGTAAAGCGTTCTTTGGTGACAAATATTTAGATTATAAAAAGAGAATATATCTTAGCAAAGAAAAATTTAGAGATTTAATTAATAATAGTTCAGAAAAAATAATTCATAATGAAACAAAACTACTAAATATATATTTATACAGTTTATGTTTGATTATTATCTCATTAGTTTTTTTAATTAAAAGCGACAATCAACCCATTAAAAAGAAAACCATAAAAAAGAAAAAGAAATAATTTATGGACCAACTTCAAAAAATGGGAATCCAGATTGGATTTTTAATCAGTGGTTTATTTGGAGCTATATTAATGGCTACCAAAAACGAAAAAACAGATATTAAATCTGTATTTTTATCTTTAATCGGTGGAATGTCAGCCGCCAACTTCCTTACTCCTGTTCTAGTTGATACATTAAACGTAACAAATACTAAACATCAAAATGGCATAGCTTTTATTGCAGGATTTTTAGGATTAAAATTAGTAGAAATAGTCAGCGAAAAGTTTTTAGAGAAAGTAGGTCATAAAACAAAATCAAAAAAAACTAAAAGAAAAAAACGATAAATGGCAATAAATATTTTTACTCATATCCGACGTAATTTATACGATAATGTTTATAATTGCATAGTCAAAGATAAAGTAAATATAAATGAAAGAGATGAAGATACTGGAAATCCTCCTCTTATTGTTGCCGTGTCAGAAAATAGTAAAGAGATTGTCGAATTATTATTAAATCATGGTGCTGATATAAATTTGATGGATTGGACAAGTAAAAATACAGCACTTGATATTGCAGAACAAAAAGGTTTTTTAGCTATTGTTGATATTCTTCAAAAACGTGGTGCAAAATATGGCAGCGGAAGCAGCTTTCATTTGGCAGCTAAAAATGGCGACATAATTTCAGTAGAAGAAATGTTGAATAAAGGTCATACTTTAAATGAAGTTGACGCTGCAAAAGGTTGGACTGCAATGCATTATGCAGTTCATTATGGACAAAAACATTTAGTTGAATACTTAATACTTAGAGGTGCTGATGTTAATTCTAAAGACTTTTTAGGTAAAAATAATCCAATTGATGTATTAGCTTTAGGCAATAGAGGAGAAATAGTAAGAATACTAACTAAAGCAGGAGCAAAGTCTTCTGGTGGCTCAAGCATTCATTTTTGTGCTGAAACAGGAGACTTCGAAGGAGTTCAAAAGTATTTTGATATTGATGGTCGCATAAATGGTCGCGATGATAAAAATGGATGGATGCCAATTCATTATGCAGTTAATGCTAATGATATTGAAATGGTTGAATTTTTGATCTGTCTAGGAGCTAATGTTAATGGTGCAGACTTTAAAGGTGAAATCGCTCCTTTAGATTTAGCTTTTAAAACTGGTAACATTAAAATGCAAACACTGCTTCAATTAAAAGGAGCAGCAAGAAAGAAAAAAATCGACAATGGAGGTGGAGGCAAAGACGTTACAATTCATATTAGCGAAGAATTTAAAAAACAAATGCAAGCTTACATTGATAAAAGAAACGAAGAAGAAGTTAAGTTAAAAAAAATACATGAAGAAGAAGTCGCAAAAGATCCAAAGAAAAAAGACAAAAAAACTATCAGTTGGAAAGAATTTTTAAAAAGCAAAAACAAGCCAGTCGAAGAAAAGAAAGTCGAAGAAATTAAAAAAGTTGAAGCTCCAAAACCACCTAAGAAAATAATAAATCAAGTTGCGGCGATTGATGCCGAAGTTAAATCTAGTCGTCTCGAATTGGACAAAATACAAGATGGCTATATATTTTTCATGGATATTGTTGGATACAGTAAAAAAACAACTGATGAACAAAGAAAAGTATTTAAAGATTTGGGAGAAATAGTTAAATCAACCATCCAATTTAAAACCGCTAACGCTCTTGAAAAATTAATTGTTTTACCAACAGGCGATGGCATGATTCTTGGATTCTTTACTTATCTTGAAGACGCTATTAATTGTGGCATTACTGTAGCAAAAGCTGTAAAAAATAGAGAAGATTTACAAATGAGAATGGGCGTTCACTGCGGCGATGTTTGCCCATTAGAAGATATTAATGGTAACTTAAATATAAGCGGCGATGGAATTAATTATGCTCAAAGAGTTATGGATGCAGGTGAAAGCAATCATTTATTAGTTAGCTCTGACGTTATGGCTAAATATGATAGACCTAATTATGTTTTAGTAGAAGATCTTGGCGACGTTATTGTTAAACATGGAGTCGTAATGAGATTATATAGTTTATATAGTTCTGATTTTGGAAATAAAAGTTTTCCATCTTCAAGAGTTAAAAAAAGTGATTCTACTAATGTTGAAAACGGTGTAAAATCATAATATTAAATTATGGATACGCTAAAAGAAATTATTGAAACTATAAATAAAATAAACTCGTCAATTGTTGTAATTACAGCATTTTGCGGATATATGTTTTATGTTTTAAAAAAATTGCATCCTTTCACAACAATTACTACTGATATAGCGGTTCTTAAAAATGAAATATCACATATTTCTAAAGAACTAAAACCAAATGGCGGTAAAAGCTTGAAAGATCAAATGAATGATCTTCAATTATCCACTAAAACAATTCTTTATCGACAAAGATGGATATTAGATAATAGAGAAGAACCGATATTTGAAACAGATGAAAACGGAAATTTTACTTGGGCGAATAGCGCAATGATACGTTTGACTGATAGATTATTTAAAGATTTAGAAAACAATAATTGGATCAATGCTCTTTGCGAAAATACTAGAACAGAAATAAATGAAAGCTGGCAAATAGCAATAGAAAATAAAAGAAACTTTGAACACGAAATAATAATTGTAGATAGTAAAAATAGATCTTTCAGTGCAAAATGTATAGCAGTCAGACAAGAAGATGGTAAATATGTCGGTAAATTAATAAATATTAGAGAGCTAGAAGACTCTGAAAAAACTTGTTGACAAGGCGCAGAATCTGTGTAAGATTATATACCTATGATTAAATCATTTAAGTTATTCATCGTGTCAATTCTAGCCTCAGTCGCAGTTTTTGCTGCGGATACTGAGTCTTCAGTTCGCGCCAGTATTAATGCTGGCTACAACAACCACTACATCGTAAATGGTCTAGCCAAGACTAGCGGACAAGGTTTCGCTGGTTTTGATATTGGATCAACTTATTTTGGCGTAGATGGTTATGTCGGTGGTGTTATTCTTCCTGATTCTAACAGCATCGATGAATCTCACTGGAATGTAGGTGTAGGCAAGGCTCTAAAGATTACCGAGAAGTTTTCTCTTCGTGGCGATCTACAGTTGCTACGCCATCAAAGCTCAATTGTTGGTGGTCGTAATTCTATCGAACTAGCCCCAAAGATTGCTTTGGTCAATCCATATCTAACTCCTTATATTCGTGGTTCACATGACTTCAATCTAAAGCAATCTGGTTATATCGTTGGCGTTGAACGCCCAACCGATGTATTTGGATGGGTCACTGTTACTCCAGCAATAGAGTATGGTAAGTTCACTGATTATGATGTTGTCGCGGCAAAGATCGGCGTATCTCGCACTTTCTTCAACCACTTGCAGCCTTATGCTGAAGTCGGTTGGTATGACAACAACTTCTCAGCTTCAAAGTACAAGTTCGCTTCGCAAGAGTTTAGCGGCGACATCGTTGCTGTCGCTGGTGTTCGCTGGAACTTCTAATAGTGAACGATATTTAGTCAAATATACCGCCAACGAAAGTTGGCGGTTTTTTTGTTGACATCCGATATTTTTCTGTTATCGTCGAACAATGTCGAGTTATTCTAATCAAATAACCACTTTACTTTTAGATTCGTCGTTCATGCCTTATACTTTTTTAACAGGCAGAGCGACATTTTTGCATCTAATAAAGAATAATATTAAATGCTTTGATGCAAGCGAGAATCTTATAGATAATAATCTTCAATGGTTTTCTAATCAAGGAATTAATTTTCATGAAGATCAGCCGTTCTTGACTTCTAAAGATAGAATTTGGTTTCTGCCAACTACTGCCGTTATCAAAGCGTCTTTCTACTCTAAGAGAAAAAGACTGCCTCGCACTCTAAGTTTGCAGAAACTCTGCATGATCTTCGATAATACTTGCCAAATTTGTCACGAAAAGTTTGACAAAAAGGACATGACAGTCGAACATATTTTCCCTCGCTCCAAAGGTGGAACCAAAGAAATTGAAAACATCACACTCACTTGTGCGCGGTGTAATCAGATTAAGAAAGATATGTATCCATTCTTTGATATCAAGAATCGCGATATAAAATCTGTTCCAATGCCTATCCCTGTTCTTCCAAACAGGCCGATTAATAATAGACAAGAATGGCAAAAGTATTTTATATATAAAAAACTATGAACATCTCTGAATTCGAAAGAACTAAACCTACAAAAACTTTAAAAAGAATCAAAGAGTTAGAGAAGCTAATAAAAGAAGAACAAATAAAGACAGAAAATCTTTACGCAAATAGAATAGCAACTCTTGACAGTATGTTAAAAGCTGTTACAGAATTAAAAGAAACATTTTTAAAAGGAGAATAATGGATAAAAACGCAATAATAATCATTGACGCTTTTTTAAATTCAACATATAAAATTGAAGTATTCAAATTAACATTAGCTTCAATTAAAAAACTGAACTTACCGATACTTGTTGTATCAAATCATCAAGTACCAGATGAATTAATCAAGAATTTTGATTATTTTATATATTCTAAAGATAATTTATTATTTTCAGACTCTTATGATAAATATCCATCAGTTGTATTTTTTTTAGAGAATGATATGATTCGATATGAAAATCATAATAGATGTTATCAAAAACATGGATTATCAGTAATTTCTAACTTAAAAAAATCTTCGGAATTCGCAAAAAATTTAGGATATAAAAAATTTATAAGAATAGAATGGGATTTTATAATTCATGAAGACGAAGTTGTCAAAATGCAAAGTATTATCGATGAATTTCTAAAAAACGACAGAAAAGCGTGTTTTATATATGATCCAAAAAATGCAAGTGGATTACCTAATTTAGCCTACCACTTTTGGATGGTTGATTTAAATTTTTGGAATGAGAATTTTCCATCTATACATAACGAAAAAGATTATAAAAGATATCTTTTAGAAAAAAATAGAGAAAATTTTTTTGAAATTGCTGAAAGAATATTATATATGGCTATATTTGATAAATTGTCAGAAAATGAAATTATTTTAGAAAATCATTTTTACGAAATTTTTAGGCAATCAAAAATTAATCATATTGTTAATGATATTAACTTTGATCTTCCTTCAAGCAATGGTGTTTGCAGAGGACTATCTAAAATAATAAGGAATGGCATTGAAACCGGAGAACTTGCTTTATTTAGTTGGAATAGATTAAATGAAGAAATAGATATAAAAAATTATGAAATATATTTTAAAGAATTTAAAAAAACATATACTCATACAACTCCGCATTACCATTGGGTTTATTCTATAATATCTGATTTTGATAAAAATAAATTTCCTATCACACTTAAATTAAATAATGAATTCGAGAAAGAATATTATAGTTTAAATGAAATTAACTGTTCGTTACAAATAAAGCCGTAATTATGAGCTACCTATCAACAAATATACCAGTTCAAATAGGGTATTTAGATACTTCTTTTCTACACGATCAGATACCGCGAACATCTGAAAAATTTATTCCTGTAGAAATTTTTTCAGTTGTATCTATTCCTAAAAGGTGTTTGATGTTCAATGTAATGAGCGAATACGGCGCACAATTTGCTAGAGTGCCTATTCATTATCTTTCCAATAGTGAACAACCCAGCACCAAATATGCATTAGACTGGCTTCAGTTATGGGACAGCTTCAGTTATTATTTTACAGTTCAAAGATTTGATTATTTAAAAAATGGAAGTGCATATATTTATTTAAAAGATAAAAAAATGCACATTGCAAAATATCTTTTTACTATTGACTGGTGCAATTCAGATGATTATAGTCTTGGTTATTCTGAAATCGCTGCTGGACATAAATGCGCTCATGTTTTTTGGGGTGAAGGAGGACAAATGTTCGCTCAACCAAACAACAGAATAATTTTCAGAGATAGTGGAGCTTGGATTTCAAGCAAACTGCCACCCGAATCAAAGACTTGGAAACCATTCTCAAAAGAATTTTCTTGTGAAGGTCTAGCTCACAAATGGACCGCAGGAGACGCAGAATTAATGTATTATGAGTTTCAGCCCGAACACACCGAGACTAAGTAAACCTGAATACGGTTGTTATCTAGCTTTATCAGCCAGATCCCGATCAGAAGACCCACACACTCAAGTAGGCGTTGCCTTATTTGACGAAGATTGGAGAACCGTTTCAACCGGATTCAATGGATTCGGTCCCGGTTTTTTACCTAAAGAATCAATATTTAAAGATCGCGAAACCAAGTCTTGCTTAATTAATCATGCAGAAATTAATGCTATTTTATATTCTTCGCGACAAGCTCACTACGCTTGCATGGTTTATAGCCCATGCATTCACTGCGCCAAAACAATTGCTGCTTCAAAAATAAAAAGCGTATATTTTATTCAGCAATATTTAAAAGGTTCAGATCAGCAACCTGATTTAAAATACCAAGAAATCTTTAAATTCTATGGAATAAACTGCATTCAAATGGATAATAAGAATATCAAAAAGATCTTGTACTGGAACAAAAAGGATCAAGATTTTTTAAATTCCCTCTATGTTGAATCATAAACAAATCATAGAAGATTCTGCTGCATTTTTTAATAAAGAAGTTGACAAAATTATTTATAAAGTAACAAATGCAAAAAATGAGAAACAAAGAGCTAAATATTTGAAACAATTAATGGCATTAAAAAATAGGTTAACTCTTGAGGTGAAAATGATCGACGAGCTTGGAAATTTTTGAAAAATCTCTTGACGGCCTCGAAAAACCTGCTAAAGTCATCCCGCGTAAATAATTGCGAACATGAAAATTAAAATTAGTGCTACTATTAATAATAATGTTCACTTCGTTCGTTTTAGTTATACATCACAATAAAAAATATGAGTAATAATACAGATAAGCAGTCAGAGTGGAAGAATCGTGAAGTTGGTGCGCTTTGGAAGAAGGCTGCTGCCAATGGAAAGAGTTCTTATTGTACCGGATACATTGTTTCCGATGAACTCGGAAATAAGGTTAAGCAACGTGTAATCATGTTCTCTAACAAGACAAAGAATAATGAGAAGTCTCCAGACTTTATTATTTATCTTTCAAATGAGCAAGATAATGTTGATTCCGCTCCTGCGCCGAAGGCTAAGGCTTCTGCTCCTCCAAAGAGAACGCCTCAACCAGCAAGCGTTGATTCCGATGACGATGGAATTCCGATGTAAGTAAGCGAAGCCCCCAGAAATGGGGGCTTTTTTGTGCCTTGACATTCTCCAAAAACCTGCTATTGTCACCACGATGAAATTAGGACTCGTTTGTATTTCAGAACTTTTGCGCGATAAAAATCCTGATCTGGCCTTCAAGACCATGACTCGGACTCAGTTCTTGAAGAAAAGTCGCGATGAATCAATTCAAGAATTATCTCGACGCATTTCTCACAATTTGACTGTAACTATTGAAACACTTAAGCATTGCAAAGAAGTTGGTATCAAGCATTACCGTTTGTCATGCAAGCTGTTTCCGCTTATTACCGATCCTACTCTTAAAATCCAAGTGGACTTGCTTCCGTATTGGAATATTTTGGAACAGAAATTGATGGAAATCGGTCGTGTTGCTCGCGAACTCAATATTTCTATGTCAATTCATCCTGATCAGTTTGTAGTTCTTGGTTCTGATTCAGATGACATTTGCAACAAATCTATTGCTGAACTTAATTTTCATGCTTGGGTGCTTGATCAAATGAAGATGCCGCAATCGCATCTATGCCCGATCAATATTCATCCTAGTTTGTCTAACTTTGAATCTGCTCAGAAATTCGTAGACAAGTTTGTGCGTAATTTCTTTCGATGCGATATCGGCGTTCGTAATCGCCTCGTTGTAGAGAACGAAGATAAAGGATTTTGGAACTGTCTTAATCTTTATGATTATTTTCATAATTATATGAAACAAGTTTATGGATTTTATTTTCCATTGACTTATGATAATCTGCATGACACTGCTAATCCTAGTATTTTGCCAGATGGTTCTGTGGTTCCATTCGAAAAGAACTTTATGAAATTCTTTCAGACTTGGGATGTTCCCCCTGTTTTTCATTGGTCTGAAGCAGAGAAAGATACAAAGCGTAATCACGCCAAGAATCTCACTGTTCCTCCTCCTGATATGGGATTGGATGTTACTTGGGAGATCGAAGTCAAAGGCAAAGATAAAGCTTTTGTTCATTTCATTAAGCGTTTTCCTAATTGAAAACTTTGTGGCTGATTGTATTATTAATACATGAAGCACGTTACGATTAAAATCGGGGATAAAGATCTTGAAGATTTGTCTGAAATTTTTAAGAACGAAGCTAACTTTAAGCCTCAAGCAAAGCAAGATCTATTGATTATTGAGATTCTTCGCCAAGTTCTCAACAATCCTAAGATGAATATTACTGAAGAAGTAGATCTATGAAATTCACACTCAATATAGACGGAACCAATAATGGCGGAAAGTTCTTGGAAAACTATATTGGGCAAACAGTAGATATCGAATCTTTATATAAAGATATCGATATTAATTCGCCGCCGCTTGCTACATTAAAGACAGAAGACAATAAACAACATAGTATACAATTAATAGACGTAAGATTTATTGGAGAGAATGTTTTTATACAATGTTTTGTTATTCAACATGACGATAAGCATGGTGGCAAAGCTTTGTTGCGATTGAAGCCTGTAGTTAATTTAGTGAAGGTAGTTAATCCTTAATTTAAAAGCGGGTATAACTTAATGGTAAAGTCTCACTCTTCCAAAGTGATAATGCGAGTTCGATTCTCGCTACCCGCTCCACTTTCATGACTCATAAATTTGCAATTGTTGTAGATAGGAACTTTTACGACAAAGTTCAAAATAACAATGATTTCTATTTGCGAGTTTTAGTATTAGATGTAATACGCGCATTATCAGATGAAAGCGAAGCTGTAGAAAAATACAGCACAGAAATATTCTATAAATGCGCTAAAAGCATATCAAGTGAAGTAAGTATGTTTGAAAATGAAATGTCATATATATTTTATCTTGAATTGAGTAGCGGATACCTCGAAAATTTTTTTGAAGAACCTCTTGACGATTTGGAATAACCTGCCATAATCACCCCGCATGAAGATACTTGTTGCTGATCGGGTCGTTGCGACTTCGCACGATTTTCCCACTGTAAACTGCACGATTGACGCTGAAGACATGAGGTACATTTCCTCGCTTCTGCGAAACAATTATTCAAATACGATTCTCGCGACCATTCGTGAGACTTATGCCAATGCTGTCGATGCCAACTTGGAGAACGATTTTCCCGTCCAAGCTATCGACATCAAATCGCCAACTACTTTTGATCAGACTTTTTTTGTTCGTGATTATGGAACTGGTTTGAGTCGCGATCAGATTTTTAATCTGTATAGTAAGTTTGGCAAGTCTACCAAGCGTGGTTCCGATCTTTCAATCGGCGGTTTCGGCATTGGTCGATTTGCTCCGCTTTCCTATAAAGATAGTTTTACCATTACTTCTTATCATGAAGGTATCAAGTCTATTTATAGTGTTTATATCTCAGAAGAGAATGACACTAAGATTGACGAGATATTTTGTGAGCCTACCTTGGAAGCAAATGGTATTTGTATTTCTGTGGGTGTTTCGAGCGGCGATATCAACAAGTTCAATCAGGAAATTTCTTCATTCTTTAGTAATTTTGAAGTTCAGCCTCACTTCTTGAATTTGCAAGTTGAAATTGCAAAGCCTGAGATTGTTGCTTCTGGTACTAATTGGCAAATTCGCAAATCTGTTAATGGTTATAATCATTATTCAGTTGGTGAGCAGGGTATTGTAATGGGCGGCATTTATTATCCTATCAATCCTGAACTTGTTGATTTCAAGAGTGACGATGATTACGCATGGACTAAGTATCTTAATAAGCTTGTTTTTATTGCTGATATTGGATCTGTTTCGCTGCATCACTCACGCGAAACACTTGAGTACAACAAGACTACTAAAGCTTATTTGAAATCCCGTTATCAAGCTTTCTGCAAAGAATTCACTGACTCTATCAAGAACAAGATCGCGCAATTTGATTGTTTGCGTGATGCTATGTCTTACTATAAAGATATTAGCCAGACGTTTCCTCGAAATGCTTTTGACCAACTTCAAAATCAAGATGTTTTTGTTTTTAAAGGTCATAAAATTATTACTTGGAATTTCAATCGTGCTAGTTATGAAGAGAATGATAAAACTAATAGAATTCCTATTTATGCTAAAAATTATTGCGTATCTGGTGATCGTGTAGCTATTTCCAAATGTTATACCATTGGTAATGATAAAGATACTTATATTGTATTTCACGATTTGCCAGACAATACCAAGGTTGTTCCTCGCGTTTACGAATTAGTTAAAAAATACAAAAACGTAGTCGTTATTGCTCACGATCAATCAATCATTAGTTCTGCTACTCTTAATGGTGTTGACAAGTTTAAAGAGGTTAATCGATTTGATCTTGTTAAGTCTGGTTACTGCAATCTTAGTGAATTGACTCCAGTAAAGCTTCCTTCTAACAAGAAAGCTTCTACTAGTTCATATACTCCTAATTATTTTTATAAGGTTGAAGGTTCTGCTTTCCGCTGTTCAACTATTTTCGGTCAAGAAATTAACGATACTTCTATTACTAAGCTTTATTTTCCCATCTCTGATGGAAAGCCTATTAATCAGTATTCACAATTTTACTACGAAAAGAATAAACTCAATACTCATTTTTTAGACGATATAACCAAATTGTTTAAGATCAGTGTTTATGGAGTATCAAATAATGTAGCCGCAACTGTTAAATTTAAAAATCGCGCTGATTTCGTTGATATTATTAAGTATATCCAAGATAAATGGAATGCTTGTTCTGATGAAATTAAGTCTTTGATTCTTGAATACATTTCTTGCAAGACTGATGACGCATATAATATTATGACTTTTACTGTCATGGTTGCAGATATTAGTACTTGTCAGAAATATGATTATAAACTGAATTTTTGTTCAGAACTTCTTAAGAAAGCAAATATGCTTGAATTCGCTAATTTTATTAAAAAATGGCGGAATGTACTCGAAGTTCTTAAAATTAATATGTCTCACGACAATGAAACTCCAGTTTCTATCTGCGGAAAATATCTAAAACAAGCAACCGAAGAAATTTATAAAAATTATCCAATGCTTAAAATTCACTCCGATCTTTACCATACTGATCGCAATAAAAATGAAGTTGAATTTAAGGCATACATTTCCTTCATCAACCAGCAAAATTCGGTTGACTTTTCGAAAATTTGAGTTAGCATAGTTGAACAGTTAAGGTGTAAAAAATATTATGAACAAGCCAGCATACATTGTCACCAGCAACGCAATCACGGTCATTTGGGAAGGTCAACCGTATACGGTGAATACGGATAATCCCAATTATACTGGATTGAAGAACGCTCTGCTTAATGCAGAATACGACAGTATTGGTCGATTTCTTGATATCAAGAAGCAGATCGAAGACTTCTCGCATAACAGCATTAAGATTGTTTCTGAGAAGGTTTATTACGGCAATTACGAACTGAAGGGTTTTGTAATTGACAAGCTTCTTGAGTTTTTGCGCTCAGGAGCTAAGGACGCTCAACCTATTCTCAATTTTATTGAGAAGCTTATGTTCAATCCTAGCAAGAACAGTGTCGATCAGTTGTACACTTTTCTTTCTTATAAGACTTTGCCATTGACTGAGACTGGCAATGTTATTGGATATAAAGGCGTTGATGCTGATTATTATTCAAAGCATGGCAACACTAATACTGTTGTGATCACTGGTACTGTAAATAAAAATGGTTGCATTCTCAATAAGATTGGCGAAACTATTGAAGTTGCTCGTAACAGCGTTGATGATAATAAGGACAATCATTGTTCTCATGGCTTGCACATTGGCAGCTATGATTATGCAAAGGATTGGGCTGGTAACGACGGCCATCTTATGATGGTTGAGTTCGATCCTTCTAATGCAGTTAGTGTTCCTACTGATTGCAATTTCCAGAAGCTTCGTGTTTCTAAATACAAGGTCATTGGAGAAGTTCCTTTCGAGCGTATTAAAGAAGAAGAAGCTCCTCTTAATGAGCCATATTACAACACTGATGAAGAAATCAGCGTTGATGATGACGATGATAATTGCGACGACGATTGTGGTTGCAATATCAATGAAGACTATGGATATAGCGATGCTACTATTCTAGCTATTAAGAATTACGTTGAGGGTCGCGTTGAAGGCGGAACTCCTGCTACCCTCAAGTCCATTCAATCCCGTCTAAAGGGAACGCATATCACTTGTCAAGAAATCAAGGATATTTGTTTGGATCTAGGATTTACCGTTCATGAAGACGATAACATTGCTTTGTCTAATAGTCTTGTAACTATTGTGACAGTCAGTGAAAAGTCTGACGATCAGTAATATTATAATATGAGTGAAACAGCTACAGTTACAGAGCCAGTTGTCTTGTTGAATGCCATCACTAAGGCAACTCCAGAACAAGTTGACACATTGTGGTCAATTCTAAAGTATAAGGAGATTGGTATTTACCGAAAGATTAAGTGTATGAGTTCCGTTCTTGGACTTAATTTTGATAAGGTTGTCACTGATCTTCCGAAGGATGAAACAGGTCGAATTCTTGATCACAAGACTCGCCATCTAATTCACGACATTCTAATTAAGAATTCCTAAAATGAATAAACGATATATCGTTAGAGACAAGGATGGTACATATCAGTCAGCCTATAATCTTGCGCTAGGAAAAAAGCAAGCGTATGATTGGGCTATGCAATGTGCTAAGTCTGTAAATGGTGTTATCTATTATGTAGAGGGTGACGCTAATAAGGAACAAGAAGTGTTTCGCGCTCCTGATAGTTACCGTCGCAATTAAACAAACAAGGTTTGCGGTCATCCTTAAAACCGCACTTTTTTTATTTTATGGCTCATTTTGTAAAATTGCATCAACTAGATTTGCATCACGATAATAGTATGGCATATACGCCAATTCTTTTTAATATGGACACTGTTGTAAGTATTGAACCGAGTCCTAGCAAGAAGCATAGTATTATTATTACTCGTTGGAATAACAATGGTATTAGAGTAAAAGAAACTCTTGATGATATTTTTAAATTAGCAAATCAATGAACTGCGATTACTGCGGCAAAAAAACTGCTTTCTTAGAAGATCTTAATTATTGTTCTGTTTGTGTAGATTGCCTTGGAGAAATTGAAGAACAAGACGATAGCCCTTTCGATTTAAACCAAAACGATAGAAATCATGACTGATAAAAATACTGAAAAACTCGTTAATAGATTTCCCTCTATTTTTAAAGAGAATTTTTATTTTGAATGCGACGATGGATGGTTTGATATCATCTTTAATCTTTGCAAAGACGTACAACATGAAATTAATAATTCTGGTTGTGAACAAGTTGTCGCACTTCAAGTTAAAGAAAAGTTTGCAGGACTTCGATTTTATGCAAGCGGCGGCAACGAAGTAACTTCCGCTATGATTGATAAATATGGAAAACTTTCGTCTAAAACTTGCGAAGTGACTGGCGGCAAAGGATATCTTTGCGAAAAACATGGATGGTACAAAACACTATCTACACAATCGGCAATACTGCTGGGTTTTAAAAAGTGTGAATAAAAAACAAACCCTCCATTACTGGAGGGTTTTTATTAGCCTTTCTTTGAAGGAGGTGGACCTTTTGGTCCTCTGCGAGGTGGACCCACCTTTTTACGGTCTTCAGAGGAAATTTTAGATCTTTCTTCTTTATCTAATTTTCCATCTTTATTTGTATCGTATTTTTTCAACATTTCTTCGCGCAATTCTTTGATTTTTTCAGGGGGTTTGCGATGATTTCCTCCTTGACCGGGAGGATGTTCTGGTGTACCTTGGGCGTTGAGTGAGAGAGTTAACGCGATGATTGTTAATAGATATTTCATATCTATAATAATTGACACGTTAATTTCTAAAATAGATACAACTTTTACCTTTCCTTTACAAAAATTATGAAATTACTTGATTTATTTTGTTGCGCTGGTGGCGCAAGCATGGGTTATCACCGTGCAGGATTTGAAGTGACTGGAGTTGATATTAAAGATCAACCTAGTTATCCTTTTAAATTCATCAAGGGCGATGTCATTGAAATCTTGAAAGATAAAGATTTTCTTAATTCTTTTGATGTTATTCATGCATCACCCCCTTGCCAAGGGTACAGCAAAGCTACAAAGCCTGATTCAATTTACGTTCATTATTCTCAAGGCAAAGACACGCCAAAATTAATACATCCAGTTCGTCAAGCACTTATTGAGACCAAAAAGTATTATATTATTGAAAATGTTGCCGGTGCAAAAGAATATCTCATAGAACCGTTTAGATTAACTGGTTATATGTTTGGTATGCCAATCGAACGAGCGAGATATTTTGAATGTAACTTTCCAGTTGCACCATTAAAAAATATTGCTAAACGTGGATATTCTAAAAAATATGCCGAAGAGAATGGTATTGATTATCGCGACATGAGCGTTACTGGCAAGAGTCGCCGCAAAGGTTCAATCGACGTTTGGCGCAAGGTTATGGATATGCATTGGCCTAAGCGAGGATGGGAATTGACAGAAGCTATTCCACCTGCCTATACTAAATATATCGGTGAACAACTTTTAAAATATAAAAATACACAATGAGTAACTTTGATATTTACGATCAAAAAGATCCTAATTTTATAAAAGATCTTAGAGAAAGCAGAGATGCTGTGATGGTGGCGGCTGAATGGCTTAATAAAAAAGGTTTTCCTGTTGTAATTAAACCTACATTTGAAAGGCCGAAATCATCAGATATGGCAGAATTTGCTGATGATGGAGACTTGGAAATAATGCAAAGAATAGAAGTAAAAAGAAGAAAATCACTTACTTTTACTTCAAAGGAAGATTTTCCTTATGATACTCTAATTATAGATGTCTGTCATACTTACGATAAAGCTAAAATTAAGCCTTATGCATATATTATTTTAAATGAAAAAATGGATTGCGCTTTTATAGCTTATTCAAAAAATCAAAAATTTTGGAAAAAAACTATTAAATCTGACCGCTTCAAAGGAAGAGATAGAGAATTTTATGAATGCCCAATAGAATATGTAAAATTTGTAAAAATTAAAGAGTAATTTTAAAAATTATGAAAGCAATCTTAGAATTCAACCTACCTGAAGATCAAAAACGATTTGAGATGGCTAATCAAGCTATTGATATGTTTTCTGCTATTTGTCATTTTGAAGATAGACTGCGAAGCTATCATAAATTTGGACACGATTTTAAAACAGCAGATGAAGCTATCGAAGCTATCCGCACTCTTCTATATGAAGAAATTAACATTCGACGCATAAACATCCATGACTGACGTACAAAAAGATATAGTTAAACTTACCGAAGAATGGTATGAGCTTATCAGTGGCAATCATCACAAAGACCGTGATTGTCATTGGTATATAGAAACTCGCTGGTCTTATGGCGAGCAACCAGAATACAGAGTTTTTCATAATGGTTATGTTACTGATGATATAGAAATATCTTGCGACTCTTATGAAACAGCTTTGACTGAATTGCGTACAATTCTAAAACGAGCCATCGAAAGAGAAAAAGAATTAGAAAAACAGCCAAAGCATAATGACTGGTAAATCTAAAGGATTTACTCTTATAGAGATAGTATTGGCGACAGTGATATTATTATCATTGATCGCCGCTCTTGTTATTAACTTTGATTCTTTTAACGCTAACAGATATGAGGAAGCTAGAGAGAATTTAAAAACCTTTCTAATAAATAAACGTCATCAAGCAGCATATCATCAAAAACAATCTGAGCTATCTTTTTCTGAAGATTATACTATAAACTCTATAGAAAATCCTGATGAACTCGCCGCAATAACTAACGATTTAAAAATAATAGAAACATCTGCAACAAAAATAATCTTTTTCCTTGACGGTACAATAGAAGAAAGCTACATTGTCACCAGTTCAAATGATGGAAAAGTAACTAATACTTTTCGTATTAACGTCATTGGAAAAATAGACTACGATAAATAATTTATGTTAAAAATTAAAATCTGGATGCGTGGAACTTTTGAGTATAGTCAAGATACTATTCCCGGTCCAACTGAAGATCAAACTCAAGAGCAATTTGAAGAATCATTCATTGAAAGCGATGAATGTTATTGGGGAGGAGAAGTTTACGAAACGTGTCCATACTTTGATGAACACGGCTACGATTCTATAGACGTTTATCTTGGAGGCGATAACCATATTAGAAATCAAGAAGAACCAATTTTTACAACCTCAGATTGGAGTCAATTTAAATTCGAAGAAGGTGGCGGCTGCAATTATGTTCCCCAAGCTCCAGATAAAGTTGGCGAAGTAAATATTTGGTGGTCCCATGATATGAAATTCAACCATATTTATTATTGGGAGAATGTTACAGAATTTGATCCTAAAAAGATTACAATCCAATACGGAACGAATCAAAAAGATCAAAGATATCTTGAAGAAATTTATTACGATGGCGAACCCCCTGATGATTACCATGATCATGGCGATACGGGCTATGGATATAATGGACCAGAATTTATTTATCATCCAGATCAAAAATTTGCAGAAAACGATGAAGAATAGTCTATAATTATGAGTATGAAATTTACTCGTAAGGGATTCTTCAAATCTATATTCGGTGGCGTTTTAACAGCAGTTGCTGCGCCTTCTCTTCTCAAAGCAGAAGAAAAGCCACAAACAAAAGTAGAATCTTATCCTTTAACTCTTGATGCAAATGCTAATCTTGGATTAGGAACTTCATGTCCAAATATTCCATTGGTCGTACCTAGCCTTATCTTTCAAGTTGGGGAAAGACAATTACAAATGGCAGGAAATGAAAACGGTGACTTCAAAATTAGTTGGTTAGATGTCAAGGGAAACGAATCCAATACTAGTATTGTAATTAGTAAACCAACAACCGATCCTTTTAAGACGTATTTAAAAAATGACATTCGATAGTCACAAAAAGAAAATAGTAATACTTTCTGATCTTCACAATAACATTGAGAAGTTCAATAAGATTATTCAGCACGAATCGGCAGACATAAACCTTTGTCTCGGCGATTGG
>Ga0222712_10000253_pt1 | contig 75301 bp, 70 predicted proteins | sample C33_657DmetaG_FD_165043 | JGI IMG/M metagenome (GOLD analysis project Ga0222712, IMG submission 165043) | Estuarine water microbial communities from San Francisco Bay, California, United States - C33_657D | ecosystem: Environmental > Aquatic > Marine > Unclassified | place: USA: California... | reverse complement strand
TATGCCGAAGTTGGCACCAGCGGCAATCACATCGCCAGGCCGCACCTGGGCCGCAAACTCAGGCCGCAGCCCTTCGAGGCAGTGGGTAGCAATATCGGCGATGCCCAGCTTCATATAGGCCCCGGGCGCGAGTTGGTCGGTGTCGATGTCGGCGCCGAGCTTCCAGACTTTATGGCTGCTGCTCATGCCAGCACCTCACGCGGATCGGTGATGCGCCCGCGCAGCGCCGAGGCAGCCACGGTATAGGGCGAGGCCAGGTAAACCTGGGCGGTGGCCGAACCCATGCGGCCCTTGAAGTTACGCGCGGTGGTGGCGATCACATTGGCGCCATCCGGAATGCTGCCGCCATAGCCCGAGCAAGCGCCGCAGGCGGTAGGCAACACCTCGGCGCCCGAGCCGCGCAGGGCCGCCATCACGCCTTCGGCTTCGGCCTGAGCCTGGTCCTGCACACTGGCCGGGGCGACCATCAGCCGCACACCGGCCGGCAGGCTTTGACCGCGCAGCACGCTGGCCGCAGCGCGCAGATCGTCGAGCTTGGCGCCGGTACAGGCGCCCACATATGCGACCTGAATGTCGGTGCCGCCAAATTCGCCAACCGGCCGTGTATTGGCCGGGCTGTGTGGCGCGGCGACCTGGGGCGCCAAGGTGGCCGCGTCGAAGTCGTAGGTGGTGGCCTCGGCGCCCTCGTCGGTCTGCCAGCCCTCCACCTCAATATCGGGAACGCCAACGCCGGCCAGCCATCGCTGGGTCACCGCATCGGGCGCAATCAGGCCGACCTGCGAGCCCATCTCGGCGCTCATGTTCGACATCGTCATGCGCTCTTGCATGGACAGGGCCTGAACCGCCTCACCGCAAAATTCCACCGCCTGATACTGGCCGCCATTCATGCCGAAGCGGCCGATCATGTGCAGCATCATGTCTTTGGCGGTCACGCCCGGCGCCAGGCGCTGGTTCCAGCGCATGCGGTAGGTGCGCGGTACCTGCACCCAGAGCTGCCCAGTCACCACCACGCCCAACATCTCGGTGCTGCCGATGCCAAACATATAGGTGCCGAAAGCCCCGCCGGTGGGCGAATGCGAGTCGCCGCCGACGCAAAACATGCCGGGCTTGAGGTGGCCTTTTTGCGGCAGCACCACATGACAGATGCCCTGGCTGTCGTAGACATGCGGCAGTTGCTGGTCCACCGCCCACTGACGGGCGATGCGCACGATCCGGCGCGAATCGTCGTCCTGCTCGGGCACATAGTGGTCCATCACCAGCACGACCCGTGACTTGTCCCAGACCTGCGCGCCCAGTTCCTCCAGCATGGGCTTGAGCCGCCGCGGGCCGGAGGAATCATGGAACATGGCCAGGTCGACCTGGCAGTTGACGATCTCACCAACGGCCACCTGCGAGCGGCCCGCTGCCTTGGCAATCAGCTTTTGGGCCAGCGTCTGAGCGGCTCCCGACTGTGTACTCACCTGTGTCACTCCTTGATCCGCAGCACCCTCATGCCGCACTGCCCTGGTCCTTGACCGAAATGCGCGCATCGACCCCGCCGATGCGCGAGACTTCCATCAGGTATTCATAGCGGTCGGGCCGGTACAGGCCTTCGAGCCACTGCACCGGCCTGTCCTGCGCGTCAAACACCCGCCGGCGCACCGCCAGCAGCGCCGAGCCTATGGCCACGCCCAGCTCATGGGCCACCACCGCATCGGCCTGGCGGGCAGAAATCGTCTGCTGCGCCCGCCCCAATTCAACGCCGGCTTCTTCCAACAATTGAAGCACCGGTTTGCTGGCCAGATCACGCCGGGACATGCCCGCCACCAAGTGCAAAGGCATATAGGTGGTGATGTAAGACAGCGGGCCCTCGCGCGAGCTGCGTCGGCGCACCGCCTTCTTGACCAGCTCGCCCAGGGGCAGCTGCAAAGCGCTGGCCACCGCCTCGGGCGCAGCCACGGTGCGCCAGTCCAGCACCTTGACGGTGGTCGAGCGGCTGGCGCTGACGATGTTTTCCATCAGGCCGGCCAAACGGGTGGGCTGGGCCTGCACTGCCGCATCGCGCATCAAGCCCGCGGCCGGCGCAGCCTTGGGGAAAGTCCCGCGGCCGACGACTCGTACGATCAGTCCATCGGCCACCAGCTGCTCCATCGCATGGCGCACCGTGACCCGGCCAACGCCAAACTGGCGGGCCAACTCCATTTCGGCCGGCATGCCCTGGGCGAAGCGGCCTTCCTGTAATTGCTCACGCAGCACCAGGTAGATCTGGTGGTATTTGGTCAGGGGCAGGCGTGCGGTCATGGCGCCTCTTCCTGCCAGGACCAGTCCTGCGCATCAACCACGAACACCTGATCCGGATCCACGCCCTCAAGCAGGTGATAGAGCACAAAGCGGTAGCTCTCATGGGCCTCGCACTCGCTGGGGGTGAAGGCAAAAGCGAGGTTGCCGCCGGTGCTCAAACGCCCGGGGTAGCCAAAGTGCAGCAGGTTCTGCTTGAAGACAGCCGCCGCGGTGCGAGCCAGCTCCATCTCGGGGGCCAGAAATTCGAGCACCAGCCCCACCTCATGCGAACTGCGCTGCTCTGCGGGCAGCGGCCGCACCGCACCCTGACCGTAGAGGTGCGGCACCATCTGCCAGGCGCCGGGCAGAAGCTGGTGGGCGCGCTTATCGACCTCGCGCAGAGCCTGTGGCAGCAGCGCAATCAGGCCAGGGTCGGCCACACCAGCCATCAACACCGCCCGGGAACCCGCACGCGCCGCGCCCTCGACCTTGAGGGTCGGCGCCGGGCGCGGACTAAAGCGCGCGCCGCTGACCCGGGTGCGCCGCTCATCGAGCGCCTCATACCGGGCTTGGCGCAGGTCCAGCGTGCCCTCAGGCTCATCGACCTGCCAGGGATCGGCCTGCTCGTAAAGCGCGTGGGCAGCCACCGAAGCCGGGGTAGCGCGCAAAGCCGGGTTCATGCTCTCGAGCACGAAATCATGCTCGCCCAATTGAGCCAGCATCGCATCGCGCCCGCCCGGCTCACAGCACAGCGAGGTGCACTCGATGATCTTGGCCATGTGCAGGGCCAGGCCAGGGTCATAGCCGAGCATCATGGGCAATGCCGCAAAAATCGCGGTGTCGCAGGAGCGCCCGGCGATCAGCACATCGGGTTTAAGGCGCAGCGCCTGCATGAAGGTATGACTGCCGCACTGGGCCACGATATGGCTGCAAGAACGCACCGCCTGGGCATCAGGCAGGCCTGCCCCCGGCGTGGCTTCATCGAGCGCATGCAGGCGCCCGTCCTGCAGCGCCTGCACCAACATATCAGGCTGCAGGTCACTGGTGACCGTCGCCACCCGCAAGGACAACTGGTGCGTCTGCGCCACCTCGCGCAGCAGCGCCAAGGTCGCTTGCAGATGCGGGCCGGCGCCGGCGGTGCCTGCACTGCCGATGAGCAGCGGCACGTCCAGCGCCCGCGCGGCGCACAGAACCCGCTCGAGGTCGCGCCTGACCATGGCCTGCGGCGCCGCCATCTGGCCCGAACCCAGGTAATAGGGCCCAGGATCAATGGAGCCCATGTCGCAACCGATGACATGTGGACGCCGTTCAAGCCCTCGCTCGAAGGACTCCGCTGCAATGCCATAACCGAGCTGACCGGAGGCCGACAAGACCCGCAGGCGCTCTGGCCCCGGCTTGTGGCTGCTCAGCAGACGCGCCACCGCGCTCACAGCAGCACCTCCAGCAAGGGCGCATGCTGCTGCGCGCCATACACATCCCCATCGCCCGGATCGCCCGCGCACAGCGCGCGCGGCATCGCCAGTTTGATGGCCAGGATATCGGGCAGATCAAAGCGCCGCACCTGCCCGACCTGCACGCCGTAGAGCCCAGCCACACTGTCTGCGCTCAAGCCAGAGCTGGCGACAGCGCGCTCATAAGCGGGCCGATCGCGAAAAAACAGGTCGACCGTCAGGCACAGCGGGCCGGCGTTCTTGCTGCGCACCACGCTGGCCAGGTGTTTCAAGGCCGTGGCTGTGGGCGCGCCCGGGCTGCTCATGCCATCACCGTGCGGTAAAGCCGCCGTCTGCACAAAGAATTTGCCCGGTGATGAAAGACGCCCGCTGCGACAGTAAAAAGCTCACCACCTCGCCAATCTCCTCGGGCTGGCCCAGCCGACCCATGGGGATGGTGGCCTGCATCGCCGCCAGGGCTTGCGGGTCGGCGGCAGTGGCTGCCACCATGGGGGTATCGACCGGCCCGGGTCCGACCGCATTGATGCGCAAGGCCTCGGAGGCCCATTCCAGCGCCAACGAGCGCACCATGCCATTGAGCGCGGCCTTGGAGGCCGCATAGGCCGCGCCGCGCACATGGCCGACCAGGCCTATCTGGCTGCTGATCACCACCACGGCGGCATCGCCCCGCCGCTGGGCCCGCATACAGGCAATCGCTGCGCGGGTCAGGATGAAAGTGGCATCCAGATTGAGCGCCAGGGTGTGGCGCCATTCCTCCAGACGGGTATCGTCCGACCCCTTTTTGTAGAAGATGCCGGCGCAGCAGGCCAGCGCATCGAGCCCGCCCAAGCGCTCGCTGGCCAGGGCCGGCAAGGCGGCGCAAGCCGCGTCGTCGAGCAGGTCTTGCACCAGGATGCGCTCAGCGGGCAATAGCCCGGCCAGAGCGCCGCGCTGCGCATCGCTTTGCACCACCGCCGCCACCTTAGCGCCATGGCCCAGCAAGGCACGGACCGTGGCCAGGCCTATGCCTGATCCCGCGCCAGTCACCAGCGCATGCCGGCCGCTCAATTCAGGGCTGTCAGCAGTCATGGCTCAGAGCCCCAGGTAGTTTTTACGCAATTGCGGGTCGCGCACCAGATCGCTGGCCTTACCCTGCATCGCGATCACACCGTTTTCGATGATGTAGGCGCGGTGCGCAATGGCCAGGGTCTGCACCGCGTTTTGCTCCATCAGCAAAATAGGCATGCCCTCCTGGTTGATGCGCTGTATCAACTCAAACATCTGCTCGACCAGCAAGGGCGACAAACCCAGCGAAGGCTCGTCCATGATCAGAAGGCTAGGCTCAGACATCAGACCGCGGCCTATCGCCAGCATCTGCTGCTCGCCGCCCGAGAGCGTGCCGGCCTGCTGGTCAAAGCGCTCTTTCAGCCTGGGGAAAATGCCCACCACCCGCTCGATGTTCTGCGAGCGCCGCTCCTTGCCGCGCACCAGGCTGCCCAGCTCCAGGTTCTCGCGCACATTGAGGTTGGGGAAAATCCGCCGGCCCTCGGGCACATGAATCAAACCACGGCGCACCACCTCACTCGAAGACAGACCCACCATCTCCTGGCCTTCGAAGCGGATTGAGCCTGAGAACGGACGGTAGAGCGCCGAAATATTGTTGTTGAGGGTGGACTTGCCCACGCCGTTGCTGCCCAGGACAGCCACGATCTCGCCGGCTCCCACATCCAGGTCGACGCCGCGCAGAATTTCTATGCTGCCGTAGCCGGCATGCAGTTGACGGATCTCAAGCATGTTGACCCTCCGCCGCCGCCATCTGCTCGGCAGCACCCCGCCCCAGATAGGCTTCCACCACATCGCGGTTGTTCACGATGTCTTTCGGCGCGCCCTGCGCAATGATCTTGCCGTAGGACAACACATAAATATGCTCGGACAAGCTCATGACCGCGTGCATCACATGTTCGATCAGCAAAATGGTGACGCCGCTGTCGCGGATCTTGCGGATGATGCCGATGATGTCGACGATCTCCTGCGGATTGAGGCCCGCCATGACCTCGTCGAGCAGCAAAAGCTTGGGCTCGGTGGCCAGGGCGCGTGCCAATTCCAGGCGCTTGCGCCCGGCCACGGTCAGTTCGGCCGCCGGCTGATCGAGCATGGCCGCAGGCATGCCCACCCGCTCGGCCACGGTGCGTGCGTGAGCCAGCGCGTCGGCACGGCGCTCATGCAACTGGTGCGAACCGACGGCGATGTTCTCGAGCACCGTCAGCTTGGCAAAGGGCTGGGTGATCTGAAAAGTGCGCACCATGCCCAGCCGGGCGATGTCATGCACCTTCATGCCGGTGATGTCCTGACCGAGCAACTCCACGCGGCCTTGGTTGATCGGCAGGAAGCCAGCGATGCAGGCAAACAGGGTCGTCTTGCCGGCGCCATTGGGGCCGATCAAAGCCACGATGCGGCCCTGGCCCACCTCCAGGCTGGCGCCATCGACTGCCTTGAGACCGCCGAAGATCTTGGTCAGGTTGGTGACCTTGAGCATCATGGACTCCCGGGGCGCTGACTGCGCCGCTTGAACAAATCAATCAATCCATTGGGCAGGTAGGCGATGATCACCACCAGCAAAGCACCATAGAGCACCAGCGACAGGCCCTGGATGGTGAACCAGGCCCGGGTCACCTCGCTGATGGCCGCCAGCAGCACCGCACCAATCAGCGGCCCGTAGACCGTGCCTGCGCCACCAATCATGCTGACCAGCAGCATCTCGACCGACTTGTCGACGCCAAACGCAATCGTCGGATCGATGTAGAGAAAGTACTGCGCGAAAAAGCAACCGCCGATACCGGCAATCGCACCCGAGATCATCATGATCTTGGTCTTCTCTGCGAAGGTGTTGATGCCCAGAGCCCGCGCCGAGTCTTCGTTCTCACGGATCGCAGCCAAGCGGGCGCCAAAGCGCGAGGCCTTGAGCCACAGGGCCAGCAGCACCGAGGCTACCGTCAGCGCCAAGATGATGAAGTAAAACACCCGTCGGTCGCCAAACTGGAAGTTGGCAGCGGTCTGCTTCATGGGAATGAGCATACCCAGGCCACCGCCGGTCACCTCCACCGAGTTGACGACGATGCGAAACACCTCGGCAAAGGCCAGCGTGATCAGCGCGAAGTAGGAGCCCTTCAGACCCGCTCTGAAGGACAGCACCGCGATCAGCCAGCCAGCTGCCGCACCAGCCAGTGCAGAGACCGGCAGGCCCATCCAGGGGTTCCAGCCCAGGCGCATCTGCACCATGGTCGAGGCGTAGGCGCCTACGCCGAAAAACGCCACATGGCCAAAAGAAAGCTGACCGGCAAAACCGCCTGCGATGTTCCAGGACTGGCCGATGAAGGCGTAAAACAGCGCCAGCACGCCAAAATTGACCATGAAAGGCGAGCTAAAGAGCAGGGGAAAGGCCAGTGCAATGAGCAGCAGCAGGCCATGGCCCAGCCAGGATGGACGGGCGGCGCTCATCGCTTGTCTCCAAACAGGCCCGATGGCCGGAACAGCAAGATGAGGATGAAGATCAGCGAAATCCCGATCTGCCCCAAGCTCTCGCCCAGGAAAAGGCCACCAAACGACTCGGTCAGGCCCACAATCAGGCCGCCAAGCACTGCGCCTAAGAAACTACCCATGCCGCCGAGCACCACCACGGTGAAGGCGACGATGACGAACACGTGTCCGCTAGAAGGTGAGACATAGAAGATCGGCATCAACAGGCAGGCGGCCGCGCCCAATGTGGCCAGACCTATGCCAAAAGACACCGCGAAGATGCGCTCGACATCGATGCCCACCAGCCGCGCGCCCATGCGCTCCTTGGCCACCGCCCGAATGGCTTTGCCCGTGTCAGTACGGGTGATGAACAGGCCCAACATCGCGCACAGCACCATGGCTGCGAAGAAGGAAATCACCTTGGGCATGCCCAGCAGCAGCGGGCCAAGCTCGAACATCTTGTCGCTGTAGGAAAGCGACACCGTGCGCGAATCGCCCTTGAAAAACAGCAAGGCCAGGTTCTCGATCAGGATGGACAGCCCCAAGGTGATGAGCAAAATGTTCTCATCGCGCCCGAGCGAAAGGCGACCGATCATGTGGCGGTAAAGCAGGTAGCCCAGCGCATACATGGCGGGCACCATGACCAGCAGCGCCAGGTAGGGATCGATGCCCAGCTTGGTCAGCAGGAAGTAAACGCCGAACATGGCCAGCATCAACATGCTGCCGTGGGCGAAGTTAATGATGTGCAACACCCCGTAGATCAGCGTCAGGCCCGACGCGACCAGGGTATAAATGCCGCCCATCAGCAAGCCGTTGATGGCCGCTGCAGCCAAAATGGTGGGATCCACTGGGACTCGTCCTGATTCGATAAAAAAAGCCGAAAACCGCGCACGCCGCCGAGGCGGCGGGCGGTGCGCACAGGCCGCTGCCCCCGGGGACAGCGGCCCTCGGGCTCAGCACTCGATCAGCTGAACTTGGGCTTGGGGAAGATGGGCTTGGCCGCCGCAAACTCGTTGGGCCAGACCACCTCGATGTCGGTCTTGCTCGCTTGCAGCAGGACGGCCTTGCCGCCCTGGTTCTGCCCATTGACGAACTTGGTCGCGCCGTAAGGCATGAAGTGATCGGCCCAGGTGCTGACCTCCAGGGCGGCAATGACCTTTTCCTTGTCGGCGGTACCGGCACGCTGCAGCGCGTCGGCATAGAGCTTGACCGAGTTGTAGCCGCAGTAGACCTCGAAGGTGAACAGAGCGCCTTTGTCGGCCGCGCGCTTGCGCAGATCAGCCGCTTTGGGGTTGCGGGGGTTGAACCAGTGGTTGAAGTCCATCATGTGCTGAGCCACATCAGGCTGCTCTTGCACCAGCTTGTAGTTAAAGCCACCGCCGAGCACGCTGAACATCGCCGCCAGGTCGACCTTTTGCTGATGCAGGGTGCGCGCCAACAAAACATACTCGTTCTGGTAGTTGCTCATGATCACCACATCGGGGCGCAGGCTGCGGATGCGCAGGGCCACATTGGTGAAGTCGCGGGTCGGGTTGGCATGCTTGATGACCTCGGCCACCTCGATACCGATACCGGGGAGTTTGCCGGCCAGCAGCTTGGCAGTGCCGGTACCGAACTCCGACTCCTCATGCACCAGCACAGCCTTCTTGGCGATGCCGCCAGCGGCCTTGTTGACCTGACCGAGGCCTTCGATGGCGTCATCGACACACTTGCCAAAGCCCGGGGCCAGACGAAAGACGTTTTTCAGGCCGCGATTGACGATGTTGTCGGACACGCCCACATCGATCATGAAGGGCGTGTTGTACTTGGCCGCCGCCTGGGTGGCCGGCAGCGCGATGGCGCTGGAAAAGCATCCGACATAGGCGGCCACGCCCTCCTGATGCAGGCGCTCGACTTCGGAGACGCCGACCTCGGGCCGCGACTGTGAATCGCCCAAAGCTGCCTCAAGACGGGCGCCGCCCATGGCCTTGATGCCGCCGGCAGCGTTGATCTCTTCAATGGCCAACTGGCAGCCCAGACGCCCCTGGCCGCCGCTGTAGGCCAGGCCGCCGCTGACCGGATGGACCAGACCGATCTTGACCGGTCGGGCCTGGGCCAACAGCAGACCGGGCGCGCCAAGCGCGGAGGCGGCCGCACCGGCCTGCAAAATCAAACGACGGGACACGCGGGATTGAGACGTCATGGTCAGTCCTCGAAAAATAGGTTTAAGGGAAGGCGGGGGAAATGTTCTAATTGTCCTATACATAGGACAATTACCCTGGACTGTGCAATCATCAGGACCGGAAGTCAAGTGACCGACAAATTCAGGGGTTTTCCAGCGCCTGCTTTGCCGGTATTGCGCGCTACCCTTTGCACCACCATGGACCATCCCCATTACCCTTACAGCGCCCTGCCCCTGCGGTCCGCCGGCCCTCTGGCGCCGGGCCTGCACCTGTTCGTGGTGCTGTATCTCGAACACTGGGATTTCGAGGCGCCTGCGGGGAGCTTGCGTGACCCCCGTTTTGTGGGTGAGTTCGGCAGCTTCAATCCCGACTATCGCAGTTGGTCTCAGCGCGAATACGGCCTGCGCATCGGCGTGTTTCGCCTGCTCGAGGCGCTGCGCGAAGCCGGCCTCAAGCCTGCGGTGGCGGCCAACGCGCTGGTACTGCCGCGCATCCCCGAGGTGATTGAGCGGCTGAGCGATGCGCAGTGGCTGGGCCACGGCCTGGCCGCGACACGGATGATGCATTCGAACATGCCCGAGCCAGAACAGGCGCTGCATATTGCGGACAGCCTGCAAGCCCTGCAAAAGCACACCGGCCGCCCGCCCCTGGGCTGGCTCAGCCAGGACTGGGGGACGACCGCGCAGACCTACGGCTTGCTGGCCGATGCCGGCCTGCACTACACCCTGGACTGGGGCAATGACGACCAGCCCTACTGGCTGGAACCCGCCGGCACATCGGCGCGGCGCCTGCTGGCCCTGCCCCTGTCGAGCGAATGGGACGATGTGCAAGGCCAATGGCTGCGCCATGTGGAGGCTCCTGCGCACGCAGCTCTGATCCTGGCCGGCGCACAGCGCATGGCCAGGGAATGTCTGGCGCAGGGGCGCAGCGCGGTCATGGGCCTGGGCCTGCACCCCTGGGTCTGGGGCATGCCCAGCCGCATCACTCACCTGCGTCGCCTGCTGGCCGATCTGCACAATATCGAGGGCCTGCGGACCGCCAGGCCCGACGATTTGTATGCGCCCTACGCCCGCGCATCCTAAAAAACAATCGAAAGAAAGCATTCCTCATGGACTACCTCGACCGCCTGAGCCAGTTTGCCACCGACCTCGACTACCGCAGCCTGCCCCCGGATGTACAGGAGCAGGTGGGCTGGATCCTGGCCGACACCCTGGCAGCCATAGCCGCCGGCTCAGCCGAGCCCGAGCTACGGGCTCTGGCCGAGCGCCAGGGTGCCAGCGAAGCGGCCAGCCTGATTGGCCTGGGCCGGCGCAGCGGCTGTGAGGCGGCGGCCTTCATCAACGGCACTGCCGGCACTTTCCTGGAAATGGACGAGGGCAACCGCTACTCGCGCGGCCACCCAGCCGTGCATGTGATTCCGGCGGCGGTGGCACTGAGCCAGGAGCGCGCTGCGGATGCAGCCGACTTTTTGGCGGGCCTGGTGGTCGGCTATGAAGTCGGCTCGCGCCTGGGCGCGGCCTCGCAGTTGCGCGGCGCCATGCACCCCCACGGCACCTGGGGCACGATAGGGGCGGCCGCGGCCTGTGCCCGCATTGCCCACCTGAGCGCCAGCGCCATGCGCGAGGCGCTCAACATCGCCTCCTCGCTGACCACCGCCACCTCCAAGCGCACCATGCTCGAAGGCGGGCTGGTACGCAACACCTATGCGGGTCTGAGCAATCGCAACGGCCTGCTGGCCCTGGACCTGACCGAATGCGGCTTCAGCGGCGAGCGCGACGGCCCGGCCTCGCTGCTGGGCCAGATCGTCTCCGAGCACTTCGACCCCGAGGCAGTGGTGCGCGAGCTGGGGCAGGACTGGCATCTGATGCACAACTACTTCAAGATGCATTCCTGCTGCCGCTACAACCACGGCACGCTCGATGCGATCGACCAGCTGGCCGCCAGCCAGAGCCTGCCGCAGCCCGATGAGATTGAGTCCATCGAGGTGCGGACCTACCACCTGGCCGCCGAGCTCGACGACCCGGCACCGACCAACACCCTGGCGGCCAAGTTTTCCGTGCCCTTTGCAGTCGCCACCCGCATCGTCCACGGCAGCAGCGCCCTGTCCAGCTTCACCTGGGAAGCGGTGCGCAGGCCCGATGTGCTGGCCCTGGCGCAAAAGGTGCGCGTCAGCCACGACCCAGCGATGAGCCAGCGCCTGCCCGCCGAAAGGCCAGCGCGGGTGCTGATGCGCCTCACGGACGGCCGCCAGCTTGTGGCCGAGGCCGGCGTCAACCGGGGCGATGACGCATCGCCCTATACCCGTGAAGAACTGCGTGCCAAGTTCATGGACCTGAGCGGCCGCATTTGGCCAGCCGCTCATTGCCGCGACCTGCTCGAAGCCACCCTGGGCCTGGCCCGACTGCAGGTGCCACTAGGGCGCTGGCTGGGCCTGGTATCGCGCTCGCCGATGGCAAGCCAAAACTGAAGTGCCGGCGGCCTCGCAGGCCTTTCAGGTCAGCGAGTTTTCGCCGCTCATATAAACAAACACCTGCACGAACAGGCCGTCCTGCACCTCGAAAAAGTTGCAGTTGTTCTTGCGCAGCAGCTCGCCCGCATGGGTGGTGTTTTCCACCCTGAAGCGGCTGGCCACCCGCTGATGCGGCACATCAATCACGTGATCAAAGTCGCCGTGCCAGACCCGGGCATAACGCGCTGCCAAACGCTCGTACATCCCGCGCACCTCGGTATCACGGCCCTGGTAGTACAACTCGTGGTTGGCGATGCCAAAACGCGCCGTCGGTGCAAAGCAAGCCAGCGTGGCAGCCAGGTCCCCACGGTCGACCGCCGAAAAATAGCGCTCGACCAGCGCCTGCAACTGTGGGGCGTCCAGCCGGGTTGGCGAAGTATTCATGCTGTCTCCTGGGCCGGCGCTTGAAAGCCGGCGTCTTGCAAAGATCGAAAAAGCGCCAAGGCGCGGCTGTGGCTGTCTTGAGCCTGGCTTGAGAGCGGCTCACGCAAACGCTCTTCCTCCACAAAATGACCGTGGCTGCGCCCGCGCACGCACAGGGCTGAAGGACGCAGCGCCCCCACCGGCCGCACATGAGCGGGGATATAGCTAATGGCATAGCCGATCCGCCGGTCGTCGCTGTCATTGCCACCGGAGGCATGCACCAAGTCGGTATGGTGCAGCGACATCTGGCCGGCGCCCACCGGCATGAACTGGCCCTGGGCCTGGTCAAAGCGGCCACTGATGCCCTGCCCGCGTCGGATCATGTTCATAGGCTCGGGCTTGTCGTCGTGCTCGAATGCGCCCCAGCTGTGGCTGCCCGGCAGGGCCTGCATGCAGCCGGCCTGCACGCTGGCCTCGGACAGCGCCACCCAGGCGGTGACATGCAGGTGCGGCTGCAGATAAAAGTAGGTGCTGTCCTGGTGCCAGCGCACAAAAGCGGGAGTGTGGGCTTCCTTGAGGAACAGCGTGGAGTGATAGACCAGAATGTCCGGGCCGATCAGGTCCTCGACCGCATCCAGGATACGCGGATGGTGCACCAGCTGATCGGCCCAGTTGAAGAGCAGATAGCTCTTGGACTTTTCAGGAAAGTCGATGGCCGCGCCGCGAGCGCGCTCCCAGGCTTCGAGCTCCTGCCGGTGCGCACGCACCTCTGCAGCGCTCAGCACATCGACCGGAAAGACGAAACCATCGCGCTCGTAAGCCTGTACCTGCGCCTCACTCAGAAGTTTGGGCATGCCTGTCTCCTGTAGGGGCTGCTGGCCTTAACGCACCGCTTGCTGGGCCGCGCTCATCATGGCCTGCAGCATATCGAGCCGCGGGTGCATGGGCTTGGGATAGCCCTGTCGGCTGTGGCTCAGGCCCAGACCCAGGGCAGCCTCGGCCATTTTGTAGCTCAAGGGACCGGGGTTGATCACCGGCACCGGCAGGCGCTGGCTGAGCCAGGCATGCGACTGGTGCATGGTGGTCGAGCCCAGGATGATCACTTCAGCGCCGTCTTCGGCTATGGCCCGCCGCGCCGCGGCCTCGAGCAGGGGAAACACATCCTCTTCCTTGCCCGAAAGCAGGGCCTGATTGTCCGGGGCCACCTCGATGGCACGCACCGAGGCGCATTTGTGGTGCAGGCCCAGCTCATCGAGCGCCTTTTTGTACAAGGGCTTCCAGCGGCTGGCCATGGTCAGCACCGAAAAACGATCGCCCAGCATCAGCGCGGCCAGCATGGAGACCTTGCCCGGCCCGAAAACCGGAATGTCGAGCACCGAGCGCAGCGCGGCCACGCCCGAGTCGCTCATGGTGTCTATGCACACCGCGGCAAAGCCCTCTTCCTGAGCCCGGCAGCCGGCCTCGAAGTTGGCGGCATCGGCCATCACGAAGTCATGGTGGCTGGAATAGTTGAGCGGGCCGGCCTTGACCGGCCGGAATTCAAACTGCAGCTGCGGCGACAGGTCTATGCCCTTGAGCTGCTCCTGACGCAGCGCCAGGTTCTCGGGAGACATCGCAAAAGGAACGACCACCAGCACCCGCTTCATCATGCGACCCCCTGGAGCTCGGCCACAGCCTGATCGGTCGATGCAACCCGGCCAAACAGGCGCTGGAAGTTGCGCATGGTCACCTGGTGCAGTTCTTCAAAGGTGGTGCCGCAGGCATCCTCCACCAGGGTCACCTGGTAGCCGCGATCGGCCGCTTCGCGGGCGGTGGTCTCCACGCACATATTGGTCGACACGCCCACCATATAGAGCTGATCGACCCGCAGCGAGCGCAGCAGGCTGTCGATCGGGGTGGATGCGAAGGCGCCCACGGTGGTCTTGCGCAGCAGATGCTCGCCCGCGACCGGCTTGAGCTCATCGAGGATTTCATGCTCGCGGCTGCCCACATGGTTGGCGCAGCTGGCCAGCAGCTTGCGCATATGGCGCGGCGCGTCGCTGGCATCGGGCAGGGCCGCACCCAGGGTCACATGCAGCACCGGCTGCCCGAGCTGCTGGAAATGCGCACGCAGGCGCAAGATGCTGGGCAGCACCGTGCCTTCAATGCGGGCAAAGCGGTAGTCCCCCACCGAAGAGCCCTGGGCCTTGAGGGTTCGGCCGAGCGCGCCCTGGCGCGAGCCGGTGGCGTACTGCATGTCGATGATGACCAGCGCCGCACTTTGCGCATCAATCACCGGTTCGCTCATATAGTCGCGGATGTAATCTTGGTTGGCACTCATGGGCTGTCCTTGGCTTGTTGCTGACGGTAGCAGTCGACGATCTGCGCGCCGGTGGCAAACCAGACGTCCTCGTGACTGCGGATGTATTGCAGGGCATGGTCCAGCGCATCGATGCGGTGCGGCTGGCCCATGATGAAAGGATGGACGGCGATGTTCATCACCCGGCCGTGCTCGGCGCCCTCCGCATAGAGCACGTCGAACTCGTCGCGAATCTTGCGTGCAAAGGCTTCGGCTTCCTGGCCGCGCCGCCAGGCGATGCTGTCGTTGATTTCCATGGAATAAGGCAGCGAGGTCAGCTCGCCGCTGCGCACGCGAATCGGCGTGGGCTGGTCGTCATGGTAGAGGTCGCATAAATAGCTGATGCCACTTTCAGCGACCAGATCGGGCGTGCGCAGGGTGTTGGAGGCGGCCGGCGAAAACCAGCCCTTCAGCCGCTGGCCAGTATGGCGCAGGTGTATCTCCTGGCACTGGGCTATCGCCTCGCGCTCTTCATCCTCGCTCATATTCCAGTGGTAACGCGTGTTGTAGAGGCCGTGGGACATGAACTCCCACTGCCGCTCCATCATGGCCTGAGCCAGGTCGGGGTACATATCGAGCACCGCCATGGACAGCGAGACCGTCACCGGCAATTCGAGCCGGTCGAACAATTCCATCAGGCGCCAGACGCCCACCCGGTTGCCGTAGTCGCGCAGGCCATAGCCCAGGATGTCGGGATGCGGCATCCGCGGCCAGGGGTTGCGCACCCGCACCTGCTCGGGCAGGTATTCATAGTGCTCGATGTTGGGCGCCACCCAAACCGCCAGCCGCGCGCCACCCGGCCAGCGCAGCGGGCTGCGGCTGGGCAGGGCCGAATAGGCGATGCGATCTTGGCCGGCGATCAGTTCCATCTCATGCCCACCCTATGTCCGCCTTGTGTCCGCCTTGTGCCCACCTTATGTCCACATTAGGCCCAAGCATGGCCTTTGCGGGGGCACTATCATGCGCGGTCCAAGGAGTTATCTCATGCCTGTTGTCTCTATTACCCTCTTGCCCGGCTACAGCGCGCAGACGCGCGAACGCCTGGTCGAGCGCACCGCGCGCACCGTGCGCTCGGTGATTGCCGCGTCCAACGCGGGCACCACCGTCTTTGTGAACGAAGCAGCCACCTACCAGCGCGACGGAAAACGCATGAGTCAGGGCGGGCCGGACCTGCCCGAAGCCAGCGTGGTGGTGCGCCAGTTTCTGGAGCGCACGCAGGCGCGCGAGCTGGATGCGGCGCGGCAGCTGCTGGCCCCCGGCTTTGTGATGACCTTCCCGGGCGCTGCGCCGATGCGGGAGTTCAGCGAATTGATGGACTGGGCCAAAACCCGCTACAGCCGCATCGCTAAACGCTTCGAACGATTCGACGAATCCTGGCAGGAAGACTGCACCGTGGTCTATTGCAGCGGCACACTCGAAGGCGTCTGGCTCGATGGCAGTACCTTCAGCGGCATACGCTTCATCGACCGCTTCGAACTGGCCGACGGTTTGATCCGCCGCCAGGACGTCTGGAACGATCTGGCCGAGATGAAGGCGCCGCTCTAGTCGACGCATGAGGCGACGCTCTTGGCTGAGCGACGCACCCGCGCCAGTACAAGGCCAAATTGCCATTTAGGCTTGCTGAGCCTGCCAGGCATCGAGGATCTGCGAGCCGGTGGCGGCCCATACGCCCCGGTGACGCATGATGTGCGCCAGCGCCTCCTCCAGCGCCCGGATCCGGTAAGGCTGGCCGATCACCCAGGGGTGCAGCGAGATCGCCATCACCCGGCCGTTATCGACGCTGGACTCGCGGTAAAGCACGTCAAAGTGATCGATGAGCTGGTCCCGGAAATCATCCTCGGTATGGTGGTTGTTGACCAAGATGGTGTAGTCGTCGATGTCGATCGGATGCGGCATGGCCACCAAGGGGCCGCCGGTGGTCCGCATGGCATAGGGCATGTCGTCATTGACCCAGTCGCAGACATAGTCCAGACCCGCCTGAGCCAGCAGGTCCAGGGTCTGGAAAGACTCTGACTTGGCCGGCGAGAGCCAGCCGCGCACCGCTTGGCCGCTGGCCTGACGCAGCAGTTCCAGACTTTGCGCCACCCAGCGTTTTTCTTCAGCCGGATCCAGACCGCCATGGTGCAGGTGATCCATGTCCAGGCCATTGGCCATGATCTCCCAGCCCAGGCTGTTGCACTGCTTGATGAGCGAGGGATAGCGCACCGCCACCGCTGCGTTGAGCGCCACCGTGGCCGGTATGCCATGCCGTCCCAGGGCCTGCATGATGCGAAAGATGCCGACCCGGTTGCCGTAGTCGCGCAGGGTGTAATGGCGCAGGTCCGGGTAGGCGGTCTGCATCGCGCCCGGCGGCTTAAAGGGCTGGCCCGCCATATTGAGTGGGAACCACTCCAGCGCCGGGACCACCCACAGCGCAATGCGTGCGCCGCCCGGCCAGGCCACCGGCTTGCGCCGGGGCAGCATGGACCAGTCATAGCGGTCATGGTCCATGCCATAGCGGCGCAGCGGGTAGGACAAATAATCGTCGGGCAAGGGCTTGCTGCTCATGGTGCCTCCCCTACGGCCTGCCCCGCCGCCATGAAGGCAGCGTGGTAGTTTTCATTGAAATACTGCGCGATCTCGCGGCCGGTGGCCAGCCAGACCTTGTCATGACTGGTGATGTAGGACAGCGCCTCCTCAAAGGCAGCCAACCTGTAGGGCTGGCCGATCAAGTAGGGGTGCAGGGGGATGCACATCACCGTGCCCGAGCGCTCGCCTTCTTCATAGAGCCTGTCGAATTGGCGCTTGAGGATGTCGCCATAGCGGCGCGGCGAGACCAGGTTGACGTTGTAGACGATGGTGTCGTTCATCTCCAGCGAATACGGAATGCTGGTGAGCTTGCCCTGCCGGACCTTCACCGGGCCGGGCTGGTCGTCATGGAACAGGTCGCAGACATAGGTCAGGCCCATTTCTGCCACCAGATCCATGGTGCGCTCGGTGTAGGTCAGTGCCGGCGCCAGCCAGCCGTCGAGCTTTTGGCCGGTGTGCTTTTTGATGGTATCGATCGAGTCCTGAATGACCTGCCGCTCCTGCTCCTCATTCATGCCCATCAGGTAGCGGGTGTTGTAGGTGCCGTGGGAGTAAAACTCCCAATCTTCCTTGGCGCAGGCTTCGATCACCTCTGGATGGTGCTCGCACATGGCCACATTGAGCGAGACGCTGCCGCGCATATTGCAGCGCTTCATCGCGTCAAGCATGCGCCAAAAGCCGGTGCGGTTGCCGTAGTCGCGGTAGGAGTAGTTCAGCACATCGGGCGCCGGCCGGGCCCAGGGTGCGCGGGCCGGGTTGCGCGGCGGATTGAGCTCATAAAACTCCACATTGGGCGCCACCCAAAAAGCCACCTTCGCGCCACCCGGCCAGCGTATGACCGGACGATCGTTGTACGGCAGGTAGTCGTAAAAGCCCGGGTCACGCCGGGTCGCCGCCCCGCTCAAGACGCAGCCCCTTTGGCCGGCACACGACCGAGTTGCTCAAGCGTTTCATCGATGGACAGCACATCGGCGTACTTGAGCATCATGTCGTAGAGATTGGCGAAGTGCGGCGACTCGTGCTTGTCGGCCACGCACTGCTCGGGCACGATGGTGCGAAAACTCCTTTGCAGGCTGTCAACCACGGTGGCGCGCACGCAGCCCGAGGTCGAGCCACCGGTGATCACGCAGGTATCCACCCCGTGGAAGGTGAAGATCGATCCCAGGTTGGTCTCAAAAAACGCCGAGGCCATGCGCTTGTTGATGATGATGTCGCGCTTGCGGTCGATGTCCAGGCGGTCGTCAAATTCAGCCCGGCGGCTACCAACCTTGATGTTTTGCAGCGAGTCGGGTGTGTTGGTGCGGGTACCCCAGACGCCGCAGTCCTCGCCCGAATCCATATAGGCCACATAGGTCCAGACCACCGGGAAACCCTTGGCCCGAAAAGCCTGGACCAGTTGGTTGACGTGCTCGAGCTGGCGCGGATCGGTCTCGTAGGCGGTGGCAAACTCGCCCACGCAGGTATAGGCTTTTTGCAGATCAATATTGATCAGCGCCGGCACCTTGCCAAAGCCAAAACGCTTGCGGGTGGGATTGGCCTTGACCTGTTCGAAGAGCTGGCGGGCGCTTTTGTCGGAAAGTTCCATGACGGTAGTGCGGTGGGTAGGTTAGAGACAGAACTTAGCGATCTTCTCTTGGAGGATTTGTCCTGTCAATAGAACAACTTGCCCGCGCTCGGGCATGGCCGACCCGCAGACACAGCGGCGGCCTTCAGTGCAGGGGAAAGCGCAACTGCAGCCACTGCGCGCCGGCCGGGCCGGCCTGCCAGCGGCTGGGCGCTTCTTCGGGACCAAAGTAGATGCAGGCATCGGCCAGATGAGTTCGGCCGGTCGCATCGACCAGGCTGCCAGCCAGCAGGTACCAAAACTGACCGGCGCTGCCGGCCGCATCGGCTGCGAGGATTTCAGCCGCTGCGGCCAGGCCGCAGCTCGCGCCCCCGATATCCGCCTCCTGGGCGCGCAGTTCGGTGATGCGCACGCCCGGGGCGCCGTCGAGCCCGACCGCAATCGGCTCAGTGGTGTAGGCCAGGTGGCGCCTGGACGGCAGGTCTCTGAGTACCTGCGCGGCGCCCGGCATCCATTGCGCGCCGCGGTCCCAGCGGCAGCGCAAGGTCATGTAGTTGACCCCCGCGGGCCCGGCGGCAATCGGCCCGTAGGGCGTATGGGCGCCCGCATAGTGAACCGCCACCCCTTCGAGCTTGTGGGTGCCGATGCGACCACCGCCAGCGATAAAGAGCTGAAACTGGTCGACCTCATGAAAATGTGGATCAACCAGCGCATCGGGCGCCTGCTCGACCAGATAGGCCATGGGCTTGTCGGCCAATTCGAGCGCCACCTGTTCGGCCGTCTTGCCCTGGGCCAGCAGCTCCATTTTGTTGGTGCCGATATAGGTGCTCACATGGGTGAGCGCGCCGCCGGGCGTCACATAGCGCTGGCGACGGGCCAGCGCCTGCTCAAGACTGGCCTGCATCATGGCCCTGGACTCACTCGGGCTGGATGTTGGCCTCACGGGCCAGTCGCACCCATTTGGCCGTTTCGTCGGCAATGGCGGTCTTGAACTGATCGGGGCTCATCAGCATCGGGGCCATGCCTATGGTGCCGAGGCGGCTGGATACATCCGGATGACGCACCGCCTGTGCGACCGCCGCATTGAGTTTGTCGACCAACTCGCGGGGCATGCCCGCAGGTCCGACCAGGCCCACCCAGGAGGGAAAGTCAAAACCAGGCAGGGTCTCCGAAATCGCCGGCCAGTCCGGCACCAGCGGGTTACGCTGCAGCGAGGTGACCGCAATCGGCACCAGCTTGCCGGCCTTGGCCTGGGCCTGGGCGTTGGCCAGGTCGACGATGGTGGCATCCAAGGTGCCGCCAATCACATCAGTGATGGTCGCAGGAATCCCCTTGTAGGGAACCACCAGCAAGTCGATGCCGGCCAGCTTGTTCATGGTGGCGATTTGGGTCTGCACCGAGGTGGTGGTCGAGCCCACGCTCACTTTGCCCGGTCGCTGCTTGGCATAGGCGATGAACTCGGGCATGGTCTTGGCGGGGAAGCCGGGCTTGACCATCAGCACATGCATGGTCAGGCCAAAGCCATTGATCGGCGAAAAGTCCTTGCGCGGGTCATAAGCCAGGTTCTTGACCAGGGCCACATTGGTGGCCAGCGGCGACTGCGAGCCCAGCAGCAGGGTCTGGCCATCGGGCGCTGATCGAACCATGTCCATCACGCCGATGGTGCCATTGGCGCCAGGCTTGTTGTCGACCACGATGGCCTGACCGAGGATGCTGCCCATCTGCTGACTCAAGACCCGCGCCGCCAGGTCAGTGGCGGTGCCGGCCGGCAGCGGCACGATCATGCGTATCGGCCGGCTGGCAGCGGTCTGCGCCCAGGCAGCCGCAGCCACCAACATACCCGAGGCCAGGGCCAGGGTACGGATCCAGGAAATTGCACGCATGTAAAACCCCCCTGCTTTAAATAGACGCTATCGATTTGGACCGACAAGTGCCAGATTGGGAATGGGAGTATCACCCAGCCCCGGTCATGCGGGCGACAGAGCTGCGACACCAAACTGCGCCGGCAGGCTCAGCGGTTCAGCCATTTCGGTGGGCGCCGCTCATTGAAAGCCTGCACCCCTTCGAGACGGTCCTGCGAGGACACGAGCACGTTGTAGGCCGCCAAGTCCAGCATATAACCGGTATGAAAGTCCACCTCGCCGCCGCGCGCCGCAGCCAGCTTGACATAGCGCACCGACATCGGGGCAGCAGCCACGATCTCATGGGCAATTTCTATCGCCCGAGCGACGCTAGCCCCTGCCTCGACGGTTTCGTTGACCATACCCCAGGCCAGGGACTGCTCGGCCTTAAAACTGCCGCCGGTAAACAGCAGCTGCTTGGCCCGGCGCATGCCAGCGGCACGCACCAGGTTTTGCACCCCGCCCCCGCCGGGCAGAATGCCACGCTTGACCTCAGGCAGCGAAAACTGAGCGCTGCGCGACGCAACGATGAAGTCGCACATCAGTGCCAGCTCGAGCCCGCCGCCATGGGCATGGCCTTCGACGGCAGCAATCACCGGCAGCGCGAAATCCTTGACCGCCAGGAAGGCTTCCTCGATGAGCTGGTGCTGGGCCCGCCAGGTCTCGTCGGACATGCCATTGCGCTCCTTGAGGTCGCCGCCCACGCTGAAGGCCCGCTCGCCCGCGCCGGTGATGACCAGCACCCGTGCATCGCTGCGCACCGCAAGCTCACGCATCGCGGCGCGCAAGTCGATGAACATCTGGGTGTTCATCGCGTTCATCGCTTCGGGCCGGTTCAAGGTCAGCAGCCACAGGCCGGCGGCCGCATCGGCGACTGGCTCGAGCCCAATGGTTTGGTAAGTCATGAGGGTCTCTACAGCTTCAGGCCGGAGCGCCCGAACCCACCCAGTTGGTCGCGCTCCAGCCACCGTCAATCACCAGCACATGGCCGTTGATGAAAGAGGCATCTTCGGAGCATAAAAAAGCCACAGCAGCAGCCACATCGCTGGGTTTTCCCAGCCTTGGAAAGGGAATGGTATCGACCATCAAGCGCCTGAAGGCCGGTTGGTCGAGCCGGTCAGAAATCAACTCGGTGTGGATCAGACCCGGCGCCACCGCGTTAATGCGCAGGCCCTTGGGACCGTAGTCGACCGCCATTTGCCGGGTCAGGCCGATCAACGCCGCTTTGGTGGCGGCATAGGCCGAAGCGCCGGGGTTGCCCATCAGGCCAAAGGTCGACGCCACATGCACCATGCAGCCGCCCTCGGCGATCAGACCCAGGGCTTGCCGCGAGAAGCGGAAAACGCTGCGTAAATTGACGTTGAGGAACCGGTCGAGCTCGGCATCGTCGGTCAGGTGCATGGGCTTGGGCCGCCCTATGCCCGCATTGTTGATGAGCGCATCCAAGCGGCCAAAGCGCGAGCGTGCCAGGGCCATGGCCTGCTCGGGCGCGTCATCGGCCGTCACATCCACAAGCGCCGTGGCCACCCGTTCAGGCGCCAGGGCCTGCAAACTTTGCAAACCCTCGGCCTGCCGGTCTATGGCCACCAGGGACCAGCCTGAATTTAATAAACGCTCGGCAATGGCCCGGCCTATGCCCTGGGCCGGACCGGTGACCATCGCCACCTTGCTGGTATGCATGAAGCCTCCTTATGTTTTGACTGCGCGACAATCGGGTTTATACCCTGCGGTCCCGGCCCCTCACCGAGGCTGCGCCGCTTCAGCCAAGACGCCACCTCATGCCAGAAACACCCCACCTGACCCGCTTGCCCACCTACTTTGTTTCCCATGGTGGCGGCCCCTGGCCCTGGGTTGAGGGCATGCGTGAGATGTTCGCCCTGACCGAGCGCGAACTGGCCGCCCTGCCCGCTCGCCTATCCACCCGGCCCAAGGCCGTGCTGATGATCAGCGGCCACTGGGAGGCTACCGAGTTTTCCGTCTCCAGCGCCGCCCACCCGGGCATGGAATACGACTACTTCGGCTTTCCGCCCCACACCTATCAGATCCGCTACCCGGCCCCCGGCTCGCCGGCATTGGCAGCGCGGGTGCAGGAACTGCTGGGCACCGCCGGCTTGCCCTGCCGCGCTGATGCTGGCCGCGGCCTGGACCACGGCGCCTTCGTGCCCATGCACTGCATGTATCCGCAGGCTGACATGCCGCTGGTGCTGCTGTCCCTCAAGCACGGCTATGACCCGCAGGAACACTTTCGTGCCGGCGAGGCCCTGAGCGCACTGCGCGACGAAGGGGTGCTGATCATGGGCAGCGGCCTGACTTATCACGACATGCGCGGTTTTGGCAGTGATGCGGCCACCGCCGTGGCGCAAACTTTCGAGCAATTCCTGGCTCGCGTGGTGGCCGATCCGGCTCACAGGCGCGCGCAATTGCTGGCCTGGGCCCAGGCGCCGCAGGCCCGGCGGGCCCACCCACGTGAAGACCACTTGATCCCGCTGATGGTGGCCGCCGGCGCAGCCCAGGACGACCCGGGCCGGCGCCTGTTCCTGGACCATGCGCTCAAGGTGGACATGGGCTCCTACGAATTCGGCTGAGCCACACGCCAAAGCGCCCGATCAGGCGGACACGGCCATCAGCAATTGGTGTATGCCAAAGCCGCCGATCACCAAAAAAACGAACAGCGCAGCGGCCAGTTGCAGCGCAGCAGCTCCGCCGCGACGGATGGCACCCAAATCGGTACGCAGTCCAATGGCGCTCATCGCCATGGAGAGAAAGATGCTGTCTAACAATAACAAGCCGGGGCGCCAGGGGGCTGGAAGTACGCCCGTCGAGTTGCAAGCAATCATGAGCACAAAGCCCAGGGCAAACCAGGGGATGCTCGGCGCAGCTCGCGCTTGGTCTCGGCGCGAGCCCAGAAGACCGCTCCAGGGCAGAAGCAACAAGAAGGGCGCGAGCATCATGACCCGCAGCATTTTTTCGATCACCGCCGCGCGCGCAGCCTCGCCACCAACCTGCTCACCGACCACCACCACCTGCGCCACCTCATGAATGGTGGCCCCCGCGTACAGCCCGAACTCATGAGCAGACATCGGCAAGACAGCGTAAAGCCAAGGGTATAAGAGCATGGCCAGCGTGCCAAAAACCACCACGGTGGTGACCGCGATGGCCACATCGGCCTCACGGGCTCGTGCCAAAGACTGGGTCGCCATGACTGCGGCCGCACCACAGATGGCGCTGCCCGCGCCGATCAGCAGTGCGCTGGGGCGGTCCAAGCCCAGTCGCCGACCCAGCCAAAGAGCCAGCATCAAGGTACAGACCATGACCAACACCGCCATGACAACACCAACCCAACCCACCTGTGCGATGTCCTGAAACGTCATCCTAGCGCCATAGATGACGATGCCAGTACGCAGAAAAGCAGTTCGGGCCAGATCGATGCCGGCAGTGCAGCGCAAAGATACGTAGCGATAACCGGTGTTACCCACAACAATGCCCAGCAGGACAGCCAAGGTCATGAGACTCAAGCCGCTGTCGATCAGCAGTGGACTTTGCGAGAGGGCGAGCGCCGTGGCCGCCAACAAGGCAGCCAGCAACAGGCCCGGTCCATGGGCAGGCCGAAGGCCAAAAACCGCCGCACTGGCGACGGCCTTGAGCCCCATCACCGCCCGCCCAGCATGGGCAGATCCAGGCCCTGCTCACGCGCACAGGCCACGGCGTCTTCGTAGCCCGCATCGGCATGACGCATGACGCCCGTACCAGGGTCGTTCCAGAGCACCCGCTTGAGCCTGGCATCCGCTTGGGGGGTGCCGTCACACACAATCACCACCCCGGAGTGCTGTGAGTACCCCATTCCGACACCACCGCCGTGGTGCAAACTTACCCAAGTCGCGCCACCTGCGGTATTGAGCATCGCATTGAGCAGCGGCCAGTCCGAGACGGCGTCGCTGCCATCGTTCATGGCTTCAGTCTCGCGGTTCGGACTGGCCACCGACCCGCTGTCCAGGTGGTCGCGCCCGATCACAATTGGCGCCTTGAGCTCACCGCTGCGCACCATGGCATTGAAGGCCAGACCAGCGAGGTGGCGCTGACCCAGACCGATCCAGCAAATGCGCGCTGGCAAGCCCTGAAATGCAATTCGCTCGCCAGCCATGTCCAACCACCGGTGCAGGGCATCGTCTTTCGGGAACAGCTCCTTCATCTTGGCATCGGTCTTGTAGATGTCTTGCGGGTCACCAGACAGAGCCACCCAACGAAACGGACCCCGGCCCTGACAAAACAAAGGCCGCACATAAGCCGGCACAAAGCCGGGGTAGGCGAAAGCATCCTTCACGCCAGCGTCCAACGCCACTTGCCGGATGTTGTTGCCGTAATCGACCGTGGGCACCCCCATGGCCTGGAAATCAAGCATCGCCTGCACATGCACCGCGCAGCTGCGCGCCGCAGCCTGCCGCAGGCGGGCGTGTTCGCTGTCCCGGGCTCTGGCCTGCTCCCACTGCGTCACGCTCCATCCCGCAGGCAGGTAGCCATTGACCAAATCGTGTGCCGATGTCTGATCGGTCACCAAGTCCGGCTTGAGACCACCGGCGCGAGCACGCTCTACCAGCGCAGGCAAGAGCTCGCAGGCGTTGCCCAGCAAGGCCACTGAACGCGCCTGCCCCTGCGAGGTGTAGCGGGCCATGCGGGACAGCGCATCGTCAAGGTCGCTGGCTTGCTCATCAACGTAGCGGGTCTTGATCCGAAAGTCGATGCGGCTTTGCTGACATTCGATGTTGAGGGAACTGGCACCCGCAAAGCTGGCCGCCAGCGGCTGTGCGGCGCCCATGCCACCGAGCCCGGACGTCAGGATCCAGCGTCCCTTCCAACTGCCGCCGTAATGCTCGCGGCCGGCCTGCGCGAATGTTTCGTAAGTGCCCTGCACAATCCCCTGACTGCCAATGTAGATCCAAGAGCCGGCGGTCATTTGGCCGTACATCATCAAGCCCTTGCGGTCGAGCTCATCAAAATGTTCCCAGGTGGCCCAGCGCGGAACCAAATTGGAATTGGCAATGAGCACACGAGGTGCATCTTCGTGGCTGGGAAAAATACCCACCGGCTTGCCGCTTTGAATGAGCAAGGTCTCATCGGAGCGCAGTCGGCGAAGCGCCTGCAAAATCGCCTCCAAACACTCCCAATTGCGAGCGGCCTTGCCGATGCCGCCATAGACCACCAGCTGGTCGGGGTTTTCGGCCACCTCGGGGTCGAGGTTGTTTTGAATCATCCGATAAGCAGCCTCAATCAACCAGTTGGCACAGCTGAGCGTGGCGCCGCGCGGTGCCCGCAAGGGACGCGGCCCGAAACGAGATGGGACGGGCAAGGCTGCAGTCATGGGTCAATTCCTGATGAGGGCTCGGCTGAAAGAGCGCAAAGCACGGGGCTCGCACTGGCTTAGGGGTTAGACTCTACTTGTCTAGTCAAGCTTAGACAAGTACGATTGATTCATGGTTTTTACCAAGCAGTCATTGAAAGAGGGCGGCAGCCCTCCCCCGTTTCAGCGGGTCAAGACCTACCTGAGCCATGAACTGTCGTGCGGCACTTGGCTGCCGGGCCAGCTCATGCCCTCCGAGAGTCAGCTGATGCAACGCTTCTCAGTCAGCCGCATGACGGTCAATCGAGCGCTCAGGGAGCTGCAGGCCGAAGGACTGATCGACCGAGTCCAGGGGGTAGGCACCTTTGCAGCCGCGCTGCACAAGGTCTCCAGCACCTTGTCCATTCACGATCTGCAGGAAGACATTGAAAGCCGTGGCCATCGCCACACGGCCCGGGTCCAGTTGCACCGGGCCGAGACGGCCTCGCTGGCGCTGGGCGAGCAATTGGGGTTGCCGGCAGGGGCCAAAGTGTTTCATACCCTGATCGTGCACCTCGACAACGAGCTGCCCATTCAATGCGAAGACCGCTACGTGAACCCCCAGGCCGCTGCGGGCTACATCGACCAAGATTTCAGCCGCATCACGCCGACGCGCTACCTGTTTGGCCACACGGCGCTCAGACGCGCGCAGTACAGCGTGCACGCGGACTGCGCAACGGCTGAGGAGGCCGCTCTGCTGCAAATCGAGCCCGACGCTGCCTGCCTGATCATGGTCAGGCGAACCATGAGCCACAGTCAGGTCATTACCCTGGCTCGCCTGGTCCACCCCGGGCACCGCTACCAGCTCAGCGGGGAATTCAACCCATGAGCCTGCACCCGAATGCCTGGCAGCGCGTGGCATTGAGGCAGACGCCAGCCAGCCCATGGCGCAATGGCGGCGGCAAGACCCATGAATTGGTCGCCCAGCCGGCCGATTCATGGCTTTGGCGGGCCTCTGTGGCCCACGTCGAGTGCGATGGCCCCTTCTCCCACTTCGCCCACACGCAGCGGCACTTTGCGGTCATCCGGGGCGCTGGCGTGAAGCTGCTGATCGATGGCAAGGCTCGCACGGTCACGCCCGGTGGCGCCGTCGCATCATTTTCCGGCGAGCAGGCGTGCCAGTGTGAGCTGCTCGACGGCCCAACGCTGGATTTCAACCTGATGACGCGAGCAGGCACGGCGCGCCTGGAGCGCTGTTCACGGGCGCAGCCCCTGCCCTGGATCACGGGTCAATTGGCTGGCATTTACGCCTGCGATGCGACATCCCTGAGCCACCCATCGGGTCAGCAGTGGACGCTGGCGCCCGACGAATTGCTTTGGACGCCTGAACTGTGCGAGGCCAGCTGGCAGGTTGAAAGCCGCGATGCTCTGGTCTTTTCCATTGCGGGGTATGCGTCATGAGCCTGCACCTGCTGACCGACTGCCACGCCGCCACGATGCGGTCGCAGCCGGACGACCCTTTGGGCTTGATCCCCGGTGCAGCCATCGTCTGGGACGACGCGGACGGCCTGATCCGCTGGGTCGGAGCGCAATCGCAGTTGCCCGAGCACTGGCGCCAAGATGCACAGCACCACCATGGCTCGGGAGGCTGGGTGACGCCGGGCTGGATCGACTGTCACACCCATTTGGTCTACGGCGGCTCGCGCAGCCAGGAGTTTGCAATGCGGCTGCACGGCGCCAGCTACGAGGACGTGGCCCGCGCTGGCGGTGGCATCATCTCGACCGTCAGATCCACGCGCCAGGCCAGCGCCGATGAGCTGCTGACCCAGGCGCTGCAACGGCTCGACACCCTGCTGACCGAAGGCGTGACCACGGTCGAAATCAAGTCGGGTTACGGGCTCGACCTCGCCCACGAACGCAAATGCCTGCAAGTGGCCCGTCGGATTGGCCAGTTGCGTGCGGTCGACATCCAAATCACCTTCTTGGGCGCACACGCCCTGCCCCCGGAGTCGGCCGGCCAGGCTGATGCGCACATTGATGCGGTGGTAGCCATGCTGCCCGAATTGCACCGCCTTGGCCTGGTGGACGCGGTCGATGTATTTTGTGAACGCATTGCATTTGACCTGGCGCAAACCGAGCGGGTTTTTCAGGCCGCCAAAAACTTGGGGCTGCCGGTCAAACTGCACGCAGAGCAACTGAGCGACATGGGCGGAGCCAGCCTGGCTGCTCGCTATGGCGCGCTCAGCTGTGACCACCTGGAGTGGCTCTCGCCGGCCGGTGCCCAAGCCATGGCTCGCTCAGGCACGGTGGCCGTCTTGCTGCCAGGCGCCTTTTATTTCCTGCGCGAGACGCGCCTGCCGCCGATTGCCCTGCTGCGTGAGCTGGGCGTACCCATCGCCCTGGCCACGGACTGCAACCCAGGCAGCTCACCATGCACCTCGTTGCTGCTGATGCTGAACATGGGCTGCACCTTGTTCAGGCTCACGCCCGAGGAGGCCTTGCTCGGGGTCAGTCGTCACGCTGCCCGCGCGCTGGGCCTGAACGACCGCGGCAGTCTGGCCGCTGGTCTGCGGGCCGATCTGGCGCTGTGGCAGATCGATCACCCGATCGACCTGTGCTACCGATTCGGTCAGCGCCCCCAGGTGCGCACTGTGCAGGCGGGCCGATGGCAGTCCAGCGCTGGTGGGCTGCCGGTATCCCACAGGACCGGAGCCAGCCATGAGTGAGCTCAGTTTTGATCTTTATCGCGGGCACTTGCCTTTGCTGGTCAGCATGCCGCACATGGGCAGCTTCATTCCTTCAAGCCTGGCTGGCTCGCTGCTGCCGCGCGCGCTCGACAGCGAAGACGCCGACTGGCACATGGACCGCCTGTATGACTTTGTGCTGGATATGGGCGCTAGCGTGCTGCGCCCCAGGATGTCGCGCTATGTCATCGACCTCAACCGCCCGCCAGACGATGCCCCCATGTACCCCGGCGCCTCGAACACCGAGCTGTGCCCCACCCGATTTTTCACCGGCGAGCCGCTGTACCAGGTCGGCCAAGAGCCCACCAGCACGGACAAGCTGGCGCGGCGCCAAGCCTACTGGCAGCCGTATCACGACGCGCTCGATCAGGAACTGCAACGCCTGCTCGGGCTGCATGGCCGAGTGCTGCTTTGGGACGCACACAGCATCCGTTCTGAGCTACCGTGGTTGTTTGAAGGTCGCCTGCCCGACCTGAACGTGGGCACGGCCGACGGTCGATCAGCCGACCCGGCGATCGCACAGGCGGTGGTGCAGGCCTGCGACCACAATGCGCGCTTCAGCCATGTGCTCAATGGCCGCTTCAAGGGCGGCTACATCACCCGCCGCTATGGGCAGCCCGAACGAGGCATTCATGCAGTACAGCTTGAGCTGTGTCAATGCCTTTACATGCAAGAAAGCGCTCCCTACGCTTACCTGCCCGAGCGCGCCCGGCTGCTGCAAGCGACGCTTGAAAGCATGGTGCGGGCCGCGCTGAAGGCCCTAGAAGGCTTGGCCCCGTGAAATTTTGGTGCAGCCATGCCTGGATCGGCGGACGTTGGCAGAACCAGGTCCTGCTGGAGTGCAATCAACAAGGCTATTGGATTCGCATCCAAGCGGGTGTGCCGGCCGACCAGGCCGGCGGAGCGAGCCGGCTAGGCCCGACCCTGCCCGGGCTGGTCAATGCGCACAGTCATGCCTTCCAGCGGGCCATGGCCGGGCTGGGTGAGCGGATGGACCCTAGCCAGCCCCAGGATGACTTCTGGTCTTGGCGCGATCGCATGTACCGCGTGGCCCAGAGCATCGATCCGCAAGCGCTCGAGACGATCGCCACCTGGCTCTACACCGAGCTGCTGAGCCAGGGCTACACCCATGTGTGCGAGTTTCACTACCTGCACCATGCCCCCGGCGGGACGCACTACGACGATGCGCAGACCATGAGTTGGGCCTTGGTGCGAGCGGCCGAGAGAAGTGGCATCGGACTGACGCTGCTGCCTGCGCTTTACATGCGGGGGGGCTTTGACCAAGCGCCATTGGTGCCGGGACAGCTGCGATTTGCCAGCACGCCCGATTTCATTCTTGAAACGCGCCGCCAGGTACTGGCCCATGCACAGCGCAAGGGCTTGACCGCACTGCTGCATGCCGGCGTGGCCCTGCATTCTCTGCGTGCTGTCGACAAAGCGGCCTTGCTGGAGGTCGCCCAAGCAGCCCAAGATGGCCCGGTCCACATCCACGCGGCCGAGCAGCAAGGCGAAGTCCAGCAGTGCCTGCAGCACCTGGGGCAGCGACCCGTGCAATGGCTGCTCGAACATGCAGGCCTCGGGCCCCATTGGCATCTGGTGCACGCAACGCACAGCGATGCGAACGAACTGGCGGGCTTGGCGCAGTGCGGCGCCAGCGTGGTCCTGTGCCCGAGCACTGAAGCCAATTTGGGCGATGGCCTGTGGCCCTTGCCCGGCGCGCTCACGCGGGCCATCGACTGGTCCATCGGCACCGACAGCCATGTCGGTCGCAGCTGGACTGGCGAATTGCGCTGCCTGGAATACGGGCAACGCTTAACTCTGCAGGCGCGCAACATCGCAGCGCGCCATGGCGGCCAGACCAGCAGCGCCGCTGTTTTGTTCGAACGAGCGCTCAGCGGTGGCAGTCGGGCCAGCGGGCTGGCGCTGGCGGGCATCGCCCTGGGCCAGCGCGCCGACTTGCAAGAGCTAGACTGCGAAGATCCCAGCCTGATGGGCTTGCCAGTCGAGAGCCTGCTCGATGCCTGTGTGTTTTCCGAGCCCAGCGCCCGGCCCCGTCAGGTCTGGGTGGCCGGGCGACCGTTTAGGCCGCAATGGGCGCCGCTGCGCCAGAGCTGGCGCGAGCTTCTCGGCCAGTTGTGGCCGGGCCCGCGGCCAAGCTGAGCGCCCAAGCACCGGCAACCGCCACCCTGATCTGATTGAGTGTCCACATGTCTATTCTCGATTTGACCGAACCCAACGTCTTTCTTCGCAACTGCTGGTACGTCGCCAGCCTCTCACGCGAGGTCGGCCGCCAGCCGCGTGCGGTACGCCTGCTTGACGAGCCCGTAGTGCTGTACCGGCGGCAAGATGGCTCGCCCGTCGCCTTGGAAGACGCCTGCCCACACCGCAAGCTGCCGCTGTCGATGGGGCGCATCAAGGGCGATGCCATTGAATGCGGCTACCACGGCCTGACCTTCGATGGCTGTGGCACCTGCATTGACGCACCGACGCAGGAGCGCATCCCGGCCATGGCCAAGGTGCGCAGTTATCCGGTGCGAGACCGCTACGGGCTGCTGTGGATCTGGATGGGCCAGCCCGAGCTGGCCGAGCACACGCCTGTGCTGCAGATCGACAAGCACGACCATCCCGACTGGCACATGACGGCCGGCGACAGCCTGTCCTGCAAATGCCACTACCTGTGGCTGGTCGACAACCTGCTCGATCCCTCTCACGTGGCCTGGGTGCATCGCAGCACCTTCGCGGCCTCTGGCACCGAAGACACCCCACTGCAGGTGCAGTCCGACGAACACGGCGTGATTTGCAGCCGCTGGATGTACGGCCAACCGCCACCGCCTTTTTACGCGCCACTGGTCAAGTTCGAGGGCCCAGCCGACCGGCTGCAGCACTATGAGGTGCGCCTGCCATCGATCGCCATCAATCGCAGTACCTTCGCGCCCGCCGGCCTCGGTGGGCCGCAGGCCAAGGATGATCCGCGTATCTACCGCATGGTCTCCTACAACTTCCTGACGCCGGTAGATGCCGACAACACCCTTTACTTTTGGCTGCAGCATCGCAACACCGACATCCACGATCAGGCGCTGACCGAGCGCATTGCCGCTGGCGCTAAAGCCGCTTTTGAGGAAGACCGTCAAATTCTGGAAGCGGTGCACCAGGGAATGAAAAGCAAACGCACCCCACACATCGGCTTGCTGCTCGACACCGGCGCGACCCGACTGCGCAAGGCATTGGCCGAGCGCATCGAGGCCGAGCGCAGACCGGCCATGAGCAACTCCCCATTGGAGTCCCCATGATGTGGATCACCCCCGGCCAACTGAGCTGGGACCAACTGCGCCAGATCCGCCAAGGAGCCCAGCCTCTGGACCTCACAGAGCCGGCCTGGGCCTCGGTGCAGGCCAGCGCCCAGGCGGTGGCCCAAGTCCTGGCCAGCGGGCAGGTGGTCTATGGTCTGAACACCGGCTTTGGAAAGCTGGCCAGCACCCGCATCCCCGAGGGGGATCATGCCCAACTGCAGATCAATCTGCTGCGCTCGCACGCGGTGGGTGTGGGCGAGCAGATGTCGGCGCCGGTGGTGCGGCTGATGCTGCTGCTCAAAGCCGCCAGTCTAGGTCGGGGCCACTCCGGCGTGAGCAGGGCCATCGTGCAGGGGCTGCTTGACTTCCTGGCCCATGACCTGCTGCCCGTGGTGCCTGGCAAGGGCTCGGTCGGCGCCAGCGGCGATCTCGCCCCACTGGCCCACCTGTGTTTGCCGCTCATCGGTGAAGGTTTGGTCACGCTGCGCGGGCGGACCCTACCTGCCGCACAAGCCTTGCAGGCCTGCGGTCTGCAGCCCGTCGCCCTGGGCGCCAAGGAAGGTCTGGCGCTGATCAACGGCACCCAGGCCTCGACTGCGCTGGCGCTTGAAGGGTTGTTCGCAGCCGAACAATTGCTGTGTGCAGGCGTGCTGATCGGCTCGCTCACGCTCGATGCGGCACGCGGCAGCGATGCGCCCTTTGATCCTAGGATCCACGAGCTGCGGGGCCAACCCGGGCAAATTGATGCTGCCGCAGCCTACCGCGCCCTCCTCGAAGGCAGCGAGATCCGGCGCTCCCACTTGCTCAATGACGAACGGGTGCAAGACCCTTACTGCCTGCGCTGCCAAGCACAGGTCATGGGTGCCTGCCTGGACCAGCTGCGTTACGGCGCGGCGGTGCTCCTGCGAGAGGCCAATGCGGTGACCGACAACCCCCTGGTGTTCCACGATCAGGGACGCGCAGAGCTACTTTCAGGCGGCAATTTCCACGCAGAGCCAGTGGCCCTGGCCGCTGACGGCATGGCGCTGGCCATTGCCGAGATCGGTGCGATTGCCGAGCGCCGCGTCGCTATGCTGGTCGACAGTGCCATTTCCGGCCTGCCCGCCTTCCTCACACCCGCTCCGGGCCTGAACTCGGGCTTCATGATTGCGCACGTCACCGCCGCTGCCCTGGCCTCTGAAAACAAATCGCTCGCTCACCCGGCCAGCGTCGATAGCCTGCCCACCTCAGCCAATCAGGAGGATCATGTCAGCATGGCCACTTTCGCAGCCCGGCGGCTGGCGGCCATGATCGACAACACGGGGCATATTCTGGCCATCGAACTGCTTGCAGCCGCCCAGGGGATCGAATCGCACCGCCCTATGCGAAGCACAGCGGCACTTGAACACATCCATGTGCATGTGCGCAGCTTGAGCCCGGCGCTGGCACAGGACCGCAGCCTGGCCGCTGACATTGAAGCGGCGGCCCAATGGCTGCGCAGCCCCGATCTCCAGCGCTTGGCCTTGCAGGAAGCGCCGGCAGCACTCGAACAGGCCATCAATCGCTTGTCTTGCACGTCTGCGCGCTGGGCGCAGCCCCAATGACTGACGCCCAAGTCTGAGTCATCAGACTTGGGTCAGCGTTCGCTCAGCCTGGCCCAGCCAGCGCTGCAGGCTCAGTCTCAAGCTGGCGTCCACCCACAGCGCCATCTCCCGGTCTCCTGAAGCTGCCAGCACCACAGACCAGGACGCCAGACGGGTGCGCGTGGCCAGGTCCGGTGGCAGGCGCTGCCAGTTCAGATCGCAGCCAAAAGACAAGATCCGCCGGGCATCGACACCCAAGCGCAGGCACTGATAAGCATCGCTCAAGTCCACCCAAGCGTGGTGCAGGCCCATGGTGGCTTGGGCCATGGACTGATTCAAAGCGGACATCTCGGCTTCAGAGTGAGCCCGGTCATGGGCCCACCAGCACCACCATTCGTCGGGGCCCAGGCGTAGCCAGAGCAAGGCCGCGCCAAGATACGGGGTCCGAAGCTGACGCCCGACACCCAGGCCGGTCAAGCCCGGCGCAAGCGACTCCAGATGGCTCAGGTCCTGGGGGCGCAATCGCAGGCTCAGCAGATTGCCGGGCTGCTGGCGTCCGGTTGAAAAAAAGGAGTCAACCACGCATGCGCTCCCCATCCAGATCAAAGAAAACTGGGGCCACCACCTGCGCTGGCCTGCGGGCCAGGCGCCCCAGACTGCTCGCTGTAACCCAGACCGTCTCGCCGTGGCGTGCAGCACCGTCTTCCAGCAGGGCCAAGGCCACCGCCCGCCCCAGGGCATGGCTGAACACGCTGGCCGTCACAAAGCCAGCGCTGGCCTGCTCCAGCGCCAACGCCCGGGCCGGCTCCAATTCGGCGCCATGCTCGCCCCGCAGGATCTGCGCACCCTCCTCCAGCGGCAGATCGCCCTCAGGCACCAGCAGGCCGACCAGCTGCGCGCGGCCTTGCGGCTGGGCCAGATCGCGCTGCAAGGAACGCTTGCCAACAAAGTCGGGCTTGTCCATGCGTACCGCCCAGGCCAGGCCCAGATCCAGCGGGTTGATACAGCCATCGACCTCGTGGCCGACCGAGATAAAGCCTTTTTCCACTCTCAGCACATGGTTGGCCTCAGACCCCATGACCGCCAGCCCCAGGTTCTGGCCAACGTCCACCAGCCGCTCCCAAAGAGCCAAAGCGCCACCGGCCGGCAGATGGATCTCATAGCTCAGCTCACCGGTGAAGCTGACCCGAAACAGCCGCACCAACTGCTCAGAGAGGACGGCGGTGCGCAGATTCATGAAGGGGAAGGCGGCGCGTGACAAATCGATGCTGCACCCGCACGCTGCCAGCAACTCGCGGGCACGCGGGCCGCACACCACCAACGCGGCCCACTGATCGGTCACAGGCGTGACGAAGGCCTGCAAGCGCCCCTCAAAGTGAATCTGCAGCACCGCCTCCAGCCAGGCATGGACCGCCTGCGCCTGGCCGCTGGTGGTGGTGATCCACCAGCGGTCCTGGGCCAGCCTGAAGACAGTGCCGTCGTCAAAGACGCGGCCGTCTTCACGCAGCATCACTGCATAGCGACCCCGGCCGTCCTTGAGGTCAGCCAGCCGGCAGGCATAAACATGTTCGAGCAGTTGCAGGGCCTGAGGACCGGTGACTTCAAACTTGCCCAGCGGCGAGCTGTCGTACAAGCCCACCGCCTCGCGGCAGGCCCGGCATTCACGCTCGAGCGCCTGCGCCAGGGTCTCGCCCTGCCGCGGGTAATAGCCGGGCCTGCGCCAGTTCTGGCCCGACTCGTACATCACCGCACCGGCGGCCTCGTGCCAGGCGGTGATCGGCGTGCGCCGAACCGGACGGATCAGCTCGCCCGGCTCGAACCCGGCCACCGCGGCTAAGGGCAGCGGCGTATAGGGCGGCCGTAAGCGCGTCGGGCCGAGCTGGCCAGGGGGCAGGCCCTGCAGCTGCGCCATCAACAAAGCGCCATGAAGGCTAGAAGTTCTGCCCTGGTCTGGCCCCATGCCCAAGGCGGTGTAACGCTTGAGGTGCTCGGGCGCTTCATAGCCTTCGCGCTGAGCCAGCGCCACATCGTCCAGGGTGACATCGCTGGCCAGGTCCACAAACACCCGGCCCTGGCCCGGCGCGGGCCAGGCGATGGCGCTGCACCCATCGCTCTGGCTGGCCAACTGAGGTAGCAGCAGGGGCGGCAGCTTCAATCCCAAGGCCTGCGCCACCTGCTGCGCGCCCTGGCGGGCCGAAGCCAGAACCCGGGCGCTGTCCTGGTGGCCAGCCGCAGCGCCTATGGGCACACCCGCTGGCCCGGCCGAAGGCACCATGCCGTGCAGCTGCGGGTCATAAGCACTGGCGCCGCCGGCCTGGGCGTGCAGGGCCAGGGCGCTGCTCCAGCCACCGGAGACGGCCAGCAAGTCCGCCGCATGCCATTCGGTGCGCCCATCGGCATCGCGCAGTGCTACCGAACGCACGCGCATGCGCCCCCGGCAAGCCACCACGCTGCTGCCCAATTGCACCCGCAAGCCGCGCTGCTGGGCTTGGTGCAGCAGCTGCGGATGAACCTCGGGGCGTTGGTCGGCCAGCACCCGCACAGGCAGTCCCGCGTCGTGGGCCTGAAAAGCCGCAGTCCAAGCCGCGTCGTTGTTCGTGGCCAGCACCATCTGCCGGCCCGGCGCAACCGCCCAGCGGCCCACAAAGCTGCTGACGGCGCCGGCGAGCATGACGCCGGGACGGTCATTGTCCGCAAACAGCAGCCCGCGCTCGATCTGCCCGCTGGCCAGCAGCATGTGCGGGGCGCGTACCTTCCACAGCCGCTCCTGGCCCGGACGGCTGCGGTCGATGGCCACAAACAGGCCGTGATCGTGCTGGGCCACCACCTGGGTGTTGGCCCAGCGCTGCACGCCGGGGCAGGCATCGAGGGCCTGTAGCGTCTGGGCAATCCAGTCGTCCACTTCGCCACCTGCAGGCCGGTCCAGCCAGCGCCCGCCCGGCTGCGGCGCGTCGTCAGCCAGGATCACCCGCGCGCCGGCTTCGGCCAGGGCCCTGGCCGCCCACAAACCGGCCAGGCCCGCCCCCACCACCAGCACATCGGCATGGGCAAAGCGGCGCTCATGATCCACCGGCTCGGCAGGGCGATCAGGCATGCGGCCCAGCCCGGCCGCATGGCGCAAGGCGCGCTCGAACCAGGGCCAGGCCCAGGCCGGCGACTTGAAAGCCTTGTAGTAAAACCCAGCCGGCAGCCAGCGATGCAGCCAATCAGCCCAGGCCATGGGGTCCAAGCCTGGCCAGCCCTGCTGCCCAAAAGCATGCAGGCCCTGCACCAAGGGCTCGGTGGTGGCCAGCACATTGGGCTCGCTGCGCGGGGCCTGTAAGCCCACAAAGGCACAGGGCTCCTCCCAGCCCGCAGCGAAGACGCCGCGCGGACGGTGGTATTTGAAGCTGCGCGAGAGCACATCGACGCCCTGGGCCAGCAAGGCCGAGGCCAGGGTGTCGCCAGCCAGGCCCTGCAAGGGCCGGCCATTGAAGCTGAAGTCCAGGGGCTGCGAGCGGTCGATGAGCCGCCCACCGCTGCTCAAACGCCAGCCGCTCATGTGCCCTGCCCCACTGCGCGCGACTCCAAAATGACCTGAGTATGAGGGTCGCGCCGTACCATCAGCCAGCTTCGACAGCCGTGCAGATGCCACCAATGCTCGAGCACTGGCGCATCCGGGTTGTCGCGCTGGTAGAGGTGATCGGCCCAGGCCGCGTCATCGAGCGCCTCGGGCTGCGCCGGTCGTGGGTTGAACTCACCGGTCGCGATGAATTCATGCTCGCTGCGCAGGCCACAATGAGGACAGGGAATTTGCAGCACGGTCGGGGCTCTAAAACCGGTTGGAGGCGCTGGCCGTCTCAAAGAGTAGCCGGCCGCTGTTAAACCGCGCCAGCGAGAAAGGGGCGCAGTGCCGATCGGCTTGGCCGCGGGCCAACAGCCCGGCCAGGCTACGGCCGCCGGCCGGAATCGACTTGAAGCCCCCCGAGCCCCAGCCAGCGCTCACGCACAGGCCCTCTACCTCGGTGGTAGACAGGATGGGCGAGGTATCGGCCGACAGGTCAATGGCACCGCCCCAACTGCGCATCAGCTTGACCCGGGCCAGGGCCGGAAAGAGCTCGAGCAGGCTGGCCACGCAGTCTTCGATCACGCTGAACTGACCGCGCTGCGTCCAGGACATGCCGGCATCGGGACCGCCGCCAATCACCAGCTCGCCCTTATCCGACTGACTGAAGTAAATCCCCAAGGCCGGGCAGGAGACGATCACATCGAGCATGGGCTTGAGCGGCTCGGAGACGAAAGCCTGCAGGGTTAGCGTTTCCAAAGGCAGCCGCAGGCCGGCCATGCGCGCCAGCCGGCTGGTCGAGCCGGCCACCGCCAGCCCCAGACGCTCGGTGGCGATGCGCCCGCGGCTGGTCTGCACCGCCTGCACCCGACCCGCATGGAGCTCAATGCCATGGACCTCGCAGTTTTCGATGATGTCAACCCCCACCGAGCTGGCGGCGCGGGCATAGGCCCAGGCCACCGCATCATGGCGCACCGTACCGGCCCGGCCCTGCCAGGCGCCGGCCAATACTGGCAGGCGCTGGGATCGATCGCGCCGCAGCAGCGGCAGGAGGCGATAAACCGCTTCGGCGTCGAGCAGCTCATAGTCAGCCCCGACCAGGCGCATCGCGTGCATCCGTCGGCGTGCATCGCGCAGCTTGGCCCAGGTCTGGATGATCTCGATCTGCCCGCGCTGGCTGACCATGAGGTTGAAGTCCAGCCGCTGACTCAGGTCTTCCCACAAACGCAGGTTCTCGTCCTGAAAGCGGATGCCGGGTTCGCGCAAGTAGTTGGAACGGATCACCGTGGTGTTGCGCCCGGTGTTGCCGCCGCCCAGCCAGCCCCTCTCGAGAACGGCCACTCGGGCGAGACCCTCGTCGCGCACCAGGTGCCAGGCCGTTGCCAGGCCATGACCGCCACCACCGACCACCACCGCGTCATAACTGGCCGCGGGCTCGGCCCGTCGCCAAGTGCGAGGCCAGCCACGATGACCGGCAAAGCCCTGCCGAAAAAGTTGTAGAAAGTTGTACCGCATGACCGCTGCAGGAAGCCGGGCAACGGGCACCCAACCTTGTCTAGACAGGCAACTGTAACTGGCAGTTGGTCTGCCAGATTCAGGGACAACCATGAGTCGGCAAAGGGCGGACGACTGATCAAGGCCGAAAGAAGCTGCTACAGTTGCGCTCGCATATACGAGTGGCGCCAAAAACCGCGCACCCTGCGCTGCCAGGCCCATAGCCACATCACCCCCCCCCAACGCTTAGTTAGAGAGGTGTCCTCATGAGATTTTTCAAGACCCTGTTGTCCATCACGATGGTGGCGCTGGCCGCACTGAATAACCCGGCGGCAGCGCAAGGCGCGCCCGCCAAGAGCCGTCTTCAAACCATCCTCGAGCGCGGCACCTTGCGTGTGGGCACCACCGGTGACTTCAACCCCATGTCCATCCGCGATGCGGCCACCAACAGCTATCGCGGCTTTGACGTCGAGGCCATGGAGCAACTGGCCAAGGACATGGGCGTCAAGATTGAATGGGTTCCGGCCGAATGGGCCACCCTGGTGACCGGTATCACCTCCAACCGCTACGACATCTTCTCTGGCGCCTCCCTGAGTATGGCCCGGGCCAAGACAGTCGCCTTCTCCGACCCCTACATTGAAGCGGGCACTGTGCCGGTGATTCGCCGGGCTGATGCCGCCAAGCTGGCCAGCTGGTCCGACCTCAACCGCAGCGGCACACAGATCGCCGTTTCGCTGGGCACCGTGTTTGAAGAACAAGCCAAGGCGCATTTCCCGCAGGCAGCGGTCAAGTCCATTGAAAAGCCGGCCACCGGCTATCAAGAAGTGCTCGCTGGCCGCGCCGTGGCCACCATCACCAGCAATGTGGAAGCAGCCACCCTGGTCAAGACCTACCCGAACCTGACGGTGATCGCCAAGGCCGAGCTGCGTAACAAGCGTCCGTTTGCCTACCCGCTGCCGCAGGGCGAGCCGGTCTGGACCACCTTCGTCAACAACTGGATTGCACTGAAGAAATCTGAGGGCTACTTCGACACGCTCGAAGCCAAGTGGCTGGGCCGCTGAGCCCACGCACTGAAGCGCCGAAATGACGCGCCTTGCGGCCGCGCTAGCGGCGCTGGCCTTGCTGCTGGCCGGCTGCTCCAGCACCGGTGACACCAGTGCCTATACCTGGGGCTGGTACATCCTCAACCCCTTGAGCGACAAGGGGGCGTCCAACCTCTCTTTTCTGCTCGCCGGCATAGGCCTGACGGTTGGCCTTTCGGTAACGGCTATTCTGGTCTCGGTTCTGCTTGGGGTGTTTCTGGCGCTGTCGGCCCTGTCAAACTCCCGGCCGCTGCGCATGGTCTCGCGCGGCTATGTGGAGGTGTTTCGCGCCATTCCGCTGCTGGTGCTGCTGCTGTGGGTCTACTACGGTCTGCCCATGCTGACCGGGCTGCAGTTCGGCGCCTTTGCCGCCGGTGTGATTTCACTGGCCCTGTCAGACGCGGCCTTCGAGGCCGAAATTTTCCGTGCCGGCATACAGGCGGTGGCCAAGGGACAGCGCGAAGCAGCGCAAACCCTGGGTCTATCGAGCCGCGACACCTTCCGCTTCGTGATTTTTCCGCAGGCCATACGCACCATCTTGCCGGCGCTGGGCAACCAGTTCGTCTATGTGCTCAAGATGAGTTCGCTGGTATCAGTCATTGGTCTGCAGGAATTGACCCGCCGGGCCAATGAGCTCAACGTGACCGAGTACCGGCCGCTGGAGATCTACACCGCCCTGGTGCTGGAATACCTGCTGCTGATTCTGCTGACCTCCTGGGGCGTGCGGCGCCTGGAAAAGCGCATGGCGTCGGCGGTTCGGTAGGCCTAAAACGGCTTTGGACCCACCCGAGTGGTGAGCCCCAAAAGCGCATGACAGCCCTTGAGAACAAAGACTTGGCACCCGAACAAGCCGTCAAAGCCATGTCTAGGCTCAGCGCAAGGCGCGGTAGATCTGCTCAGCCAGCGTTCTGGAGATGCCGTCAACGGTGGCCAGATCTTCAGCGCTGGCCGAGCCCACTCCCGTGATCCCGCCAAAGCGACGCAGCAGGGCTGCGCGCTTGCGCGGGCCTATGCCGGGAATGTCTTCTAAGCGGCTGGTCACGCGCACTTTGTCGCGCTTGGCGCGCATGCCAGTGATGGCATAGCGGTGGGCCTCGTCGCGGATCTGGGCCACCAGCATCAAGGCGGCCGAGTCGCTGCCCAGGTACACCTTCTCTCGCCCGTCGGCAAACACAAGCTCCTCCAGGCCGACCTTGCGGCCCTGCCCTTTTTCAACGCCGACGATCAGGCCCAGATCCAGGCCCAATTGTTCAAACACCTCGCGCGCCACCCCGACCTGGCCCTTGCCGCCGTCGATCAGCACCAGATCGGGCATGCGCATCCGCTCATCGGTGGGCTCGCCCTCGCGCTGGGCCTCGGCCAGGGGGCCGTAGCGGCGCAGCAGCACCTGGCGCATGGCGGCGTAGTCATCGCCGGGTATCACCCCTTCGATGCTAAATCGCTTGTACTGCGCCGCCTGCATGCGGTGCTGGGCAAACACCACGCAAGAGGCCTGGGTAGCTTCGCCGGCGGTGTGGGAGACGTCAAAACATTCAATGCGCAGGGCCTGCAGATCGGTCTGCGGCAGATCGAGCGCCAGCGCCAGCGCGCGGGTGCGCGCCTGTTGCGAGCCCTCTTCGGCCAACAATCTGGCCAATTGCAGATCGGCGTTTTTTTGCGCCATTTCCAGCCAAATGCGCCTTTGCTCGCGCGGCTTGTGCACCGCGTTGATCTTGACGCCAGACTGTTCAGACAGCAGCGCAATCAGCTGCTTATCTACCGCATGACTGAGCAGGAGGGCCGGAGGCGGGCTCAAGTCGATGTAGTGCTGGGCAATAAAAGCCTGAAGCACCAGGGTTTCGATCTGTGCGGTCGGGTCACCCGACGCTTGGCCCTCGGGCAGGACTTCGTCGAGAGCGACCAGATCGACCGCACTTTCCAAGTGGGTTGGAAAGTAGGCCCGATCGCCAAGATGGCGTCCACCACGCACCATGGCCAGGTTGACGCAGGCCCGCCCGCCCTGCACCCGCACCGCCAGGATGTCGGCGTCTTTGTCGGCCTGCACCTCCATGGCTTGCTGGTGCAGCACCCGCGAGATAGCGCGCATCTGGTTGCGCACCTCGGCGGCCTGCTCAAACTCGAGCTGCTCGGCATGGGCCAGCATGCGCGCTTCGAGCGACTGCAAAATCTCCTGGGTCTGGCCCTGCAGGAATTGCTGCGCATGCTCGGTATCGCTGGCATAGGCGGCCGCCGAAATCAGGCCCACACAGGGACCGGAGCAGCGTTTGATCTGATAGAGCAGGCAGGGCCGGGTTCGATTCTGAAACACCGTGTCCTCGCAGGTCCGCAGCCGAAAGACTTTTTGCAGCAGGGCAATGGTGTCCTTGACCGCCCAGGCGCTGGGATAGGGCCCGAAGTAATGGTGCTTGCGATCGACCGCGCCCCGGTAATAAGCCATGCGCGGATAAACCTGAGACTGCGCACCCTGCCCATCGGCGCGCGGAGCCTGCACCGCGGTGATCTTCAGGTAGGGGTAGCTTTTGTCGTCGCGAAACAGGATGTTGAACTTCGGGTTCAGCGTCTTGATGAGGTTGTTTTCCAGCAGCAGGGCCTCGGCCTCGGAGCGCACCACCGTGGTCTGCATGCGCGCGATGCGGCCCACCATATGCCCGATGCGGGTGCCGCCGTGATCCTTTTGGAAATAGCTGCTGACGCGCTTTTTCAGGTTGCGGGCCTTGCCCACATAAAGCACGCCGCCGTCGGCGTCAAAGTAGCGGTAGACCCCGGGCAGGGCCGGCAGCGCGGCCACCTCGGCCAGCAGGGCCTGGCGGGTCGCATCGGCTGGCGCTTCAGACTCGGGCTGGCTCATCGCTGACGATCTTGCAGGTGCTCCCGCAGCCACTGCGCAAACTCATTTTCACTCAGGTCGCCGGCGGCCAGGGCGAGCATGGTCAGGGTCGCCTCGGATTGGCTTGCCTGCAGTCTTTGGCCGTTAAGCGCCAAAAACAAGCCTACAGCCAAAAAAGCTGCGCGCTTGTTCCCATCGACAAATGCGTGATTGCGAACCAATCCAAAACCATAAGCCGCAGCCAGCGCGGCCAAGTCTGGTTCCCCGTACGCAAGCAACTGCTGCGGCCTGGCCAGGGCAGACTCAAGCAGGCCTTCGTCGCGCAAGCCCGGGCGCCCACCATGCTCGGCCAGACTCTCGTCGTGGAGCAACTCCAGGGCGCGCCGGCTGATGAAGCGCCAAGTCATTTGGCCAACTGGTGAAAGGTGTCTCGATATTCCCGCATGAACTCCCGGCCCAGAGCCAGCTCTTCTTCCAGAGCAGGGTCGTACGGCGAAAAATTGAGGCCATTGGCCGCCTCGGTCACAAACACCGTGTCGCCCTTTTCAAGCTTTAGGCGCGCCAGCAGCTCCTTGGGCAGGATCACGCCGACGGAATTGCCGATTTGGGTGAGTTTGAGGGCGGTCATGGCAGGCTCCTTGTTTTAACACTTGTTATATTAACGGATTCTGCACCCTCGCCACAACCATGCGCCCCGCCCTGCTCTGGGACCTCTTTTGCACCGTAATAGACAACCATGGCGACCTGGGCGTGTGCTGGCGCCTGTCCCGCCAGTTGAGCGATGCCGGGCAGCGGGTACGGCTGTGGGTCGACGAGGCCTCAGCCCTGACCTGGATGGCACCGAAGGCCAGCGACGAACGCGCCATCGAGTTGCGACGCTGGCAAGAGGCCTGCGATCCGACCGCGCTTGAAGGCTTGGAGCCGGCCGATGTCTGGATCGAGGCCTTCGGCTGCCAGATTCCCGAGGCTTTTGTGGCCTACGGCGTACAAAGTCACCCGCGAGCGCCGGCTTGGATCAACCTGGAATACCTCAGCGCAGAGGACTGGGTGCCGCGCTTTCACGGCCTGAGCTCACCGGTGATGAGCGGGCCGGCCCAAGGCTGGAGCAAGCGGTTTTTCTACCCCGGCTTCACCGAGCAGACGGCCGGGCTGCTGCGCGAGGCCGATCTGCTGGAGCGGCAGCGCCTATTTGACCGCAGCGCCTGGCGAGCCGCCCACGGCTCGGCTGAAGGCGAGCGCCTGATCAGCTTGTTTTGCTACGAGCCGCCTGCGCTCAAGGCCCTGCTGGCTGAGCTGGCCGGCAGCCAATTGCTGGTTGCGCCCGGCCGACCGCTGGCCGCGGTGCAGCAGGCACTGGCTGGGTCGGACGTAGCGCCGCGCTGGAGCGCCCTGCCCTACACCAGCCAGGACGGCTTTGATGAGATGCTCTGGGCCTGCGACCTGAACTTTGTGCGCGGCGAAGACTCGCTGGTGCGCGCACTCTGGGCCGGCCAGCCCCTGGTCTGGCAGATCTACCCGCAGGCCAATCAGGCCCACCATGCCAAGCTCCATGCGTTTTTGGATTGGCTGGACGCCCCGAGCAGTCTGCGGCAATACCACCTGATCTGGAACGGACTGAGCGATAGTCCTTTGCCCAGGATAGAGGCGTCCACCCTGCTGGACTGGGCCGACTGTGTGCAGGCCGCGCGCAGGCGACTGCTGGGGCAAGCCGACCTGCTCACCCGACTGTTCGATCAGGTCTTGAATAAGAGTGCCTGAACCTGATCGCTGGAGCCTGATCGCTGGAACCGGCAGGGGTCAGCCGCGGTGGCTTCAGGCCAGATAGCTCGCGAGCTGGGCGATGTCGATATTGCCGCCGGAGATGATCACCCCGACCCGCAGGCCCCGAATCTCTACCTTGGACTGCAGGGCAGCGGCCATGGCCAGCGCGCCGGTGGGCTCGACCACGATCTTCATGCGCGCTGCTGCAAAACGCATGGCGTCGATCAGCTCGGCGTCGCTGACCGTCACAATGTCCGAGACCAGCGCGTCGATGATGGGAAAAGTCAGCTGCCCCAGCGCCTGGGTCTGCGCCCCATCGGCTATGGTGCGGGGCGTGTCGATGCGCACGATGCGGCCCAAACGCTTGCTTTGCTGGGCATCGTTGCCCGCCTCCGGCTCAACGCCGATCACCCGGCAGCCTGGACTGAGCTCGGCTGCAGCCACCGCGCAGCCAGAAATCAGGCCGCCGCCGCCGAGGCACACCAGCAGCAGGTCCAGCGGCCCGGTCTCCTCGAACAGCTCCTTGGCAGCGGTACCTTGACCGGCCATGACGTCGGCATGGTCGTAGGGCGGGATCAGGGTCATGCCCTGCTCCTGAGCCAGTTGGCAACTGATGGCCTCGCGGTCGTCACGGTAGCGGTCGTAGCTGATCACCTGCGCGCCGTAGGCCCGCGTAGCCGCCATCTTGATGGCGGGCGAGTCCTGGGGCATGACGATGGTGGCGTTCATGCCCAGAATTTGGGCCGACAGCGCGATGCCTTGCGCATGATTGCCCGAACTGAAGGCGCAGACACCGAGGCGCTTTTGCGCGTCCGTCAACTTCAAGAGCGCGTTGTAGGCGCCGCGAAACTTGAAAGCGCCCATGCGCTGGAAATTCTCGCACTTGAAAAACACGCTGGCGCCGGTCAAACCATTGAGCGTCTGCGAGCGGATCACCGGTGTGCGGTGCGCCACCCCCTGCAAGCGTCGGTGCGCAGCAGCGATGTCCTCATAGGAAATGGCCAGGGCCATCGCCGCCCCTTACTTTGCAAACAGAGAATCGAGCGACTTGAAAGCCTTGAACTCGATGGCGTTACCAAAGGGATCAAGAAAGAACATGGTGGCCTGCTCGCCAGGCTCGCCCTTGAAGCGAATGTAGGGCTCGATGATGAACTTCGTGCCGATGCCCTTGAGCCGAGCCGCCAGAGCCTCCCAATCGGGAAGGTTCATCACCAGCCCGAAATGCCGCACCGGCACGCCATGCCCGTCCACCTCCCTGCGCGACACCTCAGCGTTCATCGTGGGGCACAGGTGCGCCACGATCTGATGCCCGTGAAAATTGAAATCCACCCATTCAGGGCTGCTGCGCCCCTCGGGACAGCCCAGGATACCGCCGTAAAAGGCGCGGGCCTGTTCCAAGTTGGTAACGGGAAAAGCAAGGTGAAAAGGTTGCATGTCTGGACTCCGTGGGAGGCCAGATGCTAACAAAGGCAAGGCCGACCTACACAGCAGATCTGAAGACGCATTTGGCCGCATTCAGCTGTACTTGGCAGGATTGGGGCCCGAGCTCAGCGGCCGAACACCTTGCGCAGGATGTCGCTGCCGGTAGCCACCGGATCGCGGCGGATTTTCTTTTCTTCTTCGCCGATCATCAGGTACAGCCCATCGAGCGCCTTGCGGGTCACATAGGACTGGATGTTGGCGTCCTCCTTCTTGACCAGACCCAGGCCGGTGGCCTTGCCAGCTACCGAGTTGTACTTTTCAGCCAGCGAGACCCGCTCGGTCGCCTGGGTCACGATGGGCAGGAAGCGCTCGCTCAAAGGGCTGCGGGTGCGGCCTGCAAAGAAATCGGTTACCGAGGTATCTCCGCCTTTGACGATACGTACCGCGTCCTGCACCGACAAGTTCCGCACTGTGCTGACCAGCAGGTCCTGGGCCTGCGGCACCGCCGATTCGGCAGCCCTGTTCATGGCGGTGAGCAATTCTTCAACCCGCTTTTGCTGGCCCAGGGCCTTCATCACCTTGGCGCCGTCGTTCAGATAGCCGGGCAAGGCAATGCGAACCAGGGCATTGCCAAGAAATCCGTCGGTGCGCCCGAGCAGCGCGACCGCCGCCACCGCACCGCGCTCCAAAGCCGCCTTGACACCGGCAGATGCATCAGCGTCCCCCAGCGAAAATGCCTGAACCACAGGGCTACCCAGGCTCAGACCCAGCCCGGCCAGGGTGACTGAAGAAAACCGGCGTCTTTGCATGGCTGCTCCTTGAATGATCGTTCTCGATCTTGCCAGTCACACCCTGCCCCGGCAAGCAAGGCCGGCAGCTCGTAACAAAAAATGACAGAACCAGATCCCACCCAATTAATCTTTAATTGGGGTCATTAATTGGGGTCAGATACCGATTAAAGGAGGCCCAGCAGCCGGCTCATCAGACGCATGCTCGGCTGGTTAGAATAGCGGGTTTGGCGCTTCGTCCCGAAGCGCCAGTTGACCTTTCACAGACCTATGAAAATCGCCCAAGAAATCCGCGCAGGCAATGTGATCATGCACGGCAAGGACCCGATGGTGGTCCTCAAGACCGAGTACAGCCGTGGCGGGCGCAATGCGGCCACCGTGCGCATGAAGCTCAAAAGCCTGCTCAACAACTTCGGCACCGAGGTGGTGTTCAAGGCCGACGACAAGATGGACCAGATCATTCTGGACAAGAAGGAGTGCACCTACTCCTACTTTGCTGACCCGATGTACATCTGCATGGATGCCGAGTACAACCAGTATGAGGTTGAGGCCGAGAACATGGGCGATGCGCTCAATTACCTGGAAGACGGCATGTCGCTGGAAGTCGTCTTTTATGACGGCAAGGCGATTTCGGTGGAACTGCCCACCAGCGTCGAGCGCGAGATCACCTGGACCGAGCCAGCCGTCAAGGGCGATACCTCGGGCAAGGTGCTCAAGCCGGCCAAAATCGCCACCGGTTTTGACGTGCCCGTGCCGATCTTCGTCGCTCAGGGCGATCGCATTGAGATCGATACCCGCACCGGCGAGTACCGCAAGCGTGTCTGATCGGCGCATGCGCACCACAAAGGCTCCGGTTTCGGGGCCTTTTTTCTTCCACCTGGCCCGAACGTGATTGCACCGCAAGCCCCTTCCCCGATGCTGGACCTGAGCGATCTGCCCCTGCCCATGCGCATGCAGCCAGGCTTGCAACGCTGCGAGCGGGTCGACCTGCACCCCTTGCAGCCGGGCAGCGCCTTGCAGCAGGAAAAACAGGCCCTGGTCGCTGCCGGCTGGCAACCGCTGTCGGTACCCGCTTTTGACGCCGGACCGGTTGAGCAAACAGTGCGCGCTGTGGCGGGCCTGCAGGCTGATGAGGCGGGCCCACTGGCTCTGCTGATCGAAGAAGACCTGGCGGTGCTCGACGGTGCCAGCGGCACCCTGCCCTGGCTGTCCATCTGCACGCCCTCGCATTGGGCACCCGAAGACAAGCTGGGTCTGCACTGGTCGGCGGTCCATGCGCCGGTGGCGGACAACACCGCGCTCATGGCGGCCCAGCACCAGCTGATTGCCCTATCAACGAATGGGCAGTGCTGGCAGCGATCGGTCTACACCCTGGCCAGCAGCCCGCGCTACGACCAACACCCCCGAAGGGCCCATCGCCAGCCCTGGTCTGAGCAGCTCGCCGGTCTGGCACTGGCCGAGCAGTGCTGGCTGCGGGTCGAGCGTCAGGGCTTTTTCCCCGTGCAAGGCAGACCCGGGCAGGCTGTTTTCAGCATCCGCCTGCAGCTTGAAAGGCTGGACCGCAGTGCCAGCGAGCCAGCCCGTGCAGCCCGGCTCCATGAATGGCTGGCCACCATGAGTCATGCGGTGGCCGACTACAAGGGCCTGAGTCCAGCACGCGATCGCCTGTTGCAGTTTCTGGCCGAGCGAGCCCGCTGAATCGATTTAAAGCAGAACACCGAGATACCGACCATGCCCATCCTGGAGCGACTGCTCGAGATCATCATTCCGGTCTTCATGATCGTGAGCGTGGGCTATTTCTATGCGCGGCGCTATCGGCCCGACATGGGCATGTTCAACCGCATCGCGCTGGAAGTCTGCACACCGATGCTGACCTACTCGGCGCTGGCCTCGCGCACCTTTGAGATTGAGCGCTATCTGCCACTGCTGGCTGGCGGCGCCTTGCTGATCTTTGGCGCCGGCCTGCTGGCTTGGCCCTTGGCCCTGCTGGCCCGGCAGTCACCGCGCACCCTGGTGCCGGTGGTGATGTTCAACAACTGCGGCAACATGGGCCTGCCGCTGGCGCTGCTGGCTTTCGGGCCGCAGCATATCGGCGCAGCAGTGGCTCTGTTTTCCATGAGCAACCTGATTCATTTTTCCATCGGCTCGCGCATCACCAGCGCCCATGCACGCACGCTGGACCTGCTGCGCAGCCCGATGATGCTGGCCGCCTTTCTCGGCTTTGTCAGCGCCTGGGCCGAGGTACGACCGCCGCAGGTTCTGCTGACCGGCATGAAGCTGATGGGCGATGCGGCGCTGCCGATGATGCTGTTTGCCTTGGGCGCCCGCCTGTCAGCGTTTGAGTTGCGCGGATTGCACAGCGGCCTGCTTGGTGCGCTGGCCCGGCCCATCGTCGGCCTGGTGGTAGCCTGGCCCCTGGTCATCTGGCTGGGCCTGGAAGGCACAGCGCGCGCCCAGTTGCTCTTGTTCGCAGCACTGCCGCCTGCAGTACTGCAATTCATGCTGGCCGACCGCTACCAGCAGGAGCCCGAAAAGGTGGCCGCCATGGTCATGCTGGGCAATGTGATGGCCTTGATTTTTGTACCCCTGGGGCTCATCCTGGGCGCAAGCTGAACACAAGCCGACTCACACAGGGTGGCTGGGCGAATGAGCTGAAGGCTGAGAAGGGGGCCAGAAAAAACTGCGTGGCGCACGCCGCAAACGCAGCCGCAGGGCCATGCCTATGCGCTTGCGGTCGATGCTGCTGACGCCACGCGCCTTCATGGCCAGCGCAAAGGCGAGGTAAAAGCTCACGCCCACATTACAAACTCCTACCAGCAAGGTGGTACAGACGGCCGACCAAAATGCCGGCTCCAGCAATACCGCGCCGCCCAGGGCCATGGCGGCTGCGCATAGCTGACCGGCCATCAGCGTGACGTGGCGCACGTCCAGATAGAGGCCGAAGAATTGCGCGATCACCGGCAGCAGCCCGAGCATGAAGCCCAGACTGATATTGGCCGCCAAACCGCTGATGTGTCGGCGCATGAAGGCACTGATGCGCTGGGCCCGCTGCGCGCCCCACCAGCGTCTGAGCTGCGGCTGATAGGCCAGTGCTGAATCCAGCCGGTTGTACACAAACCAGTTCTCGACCCAACCGGCCAGGATGCTGCTTGCAAACAGCAGAACCCCCGTCAGAGCCGCAAAGAAAACGCTCGGGCCCCACAGCTGCGAGGCCTCAATGACTGCCCGCGCCTTGCCCTCCGACAGCATGCCCTGACCCGTGCTCAGCAGCAAGGCCAGGTAAAGCAGCACCACCGCTGGAATCACCGCACCGAGGTTGCCGACGATGGCAGCCATCTGCGAGCGGATCAGGTGAGCCACCTCGTCAACGAAGCGAAACACGCTCGATGGGTGGTCGAGCACCCGCAGGCGGGCAACCATGGTCGGAGCTGTCATCGAGGGCTGCTTGGTCGCCAGACTGAAATGCAGCATCTGGATCAGAATAAAACTGATCGCGTAGTTCAGTCCCGCCCACCAGCCCGACCAGAACAAGGACAGCCCCCAGGCCGCAATCAGGAATTTGAACCAGGTGGTCAGTCCCACCACAGCGCCGCCGCCCATGACGGTGCCCAGCATGTGCCGATAGGCCGGCCAGTCGCGTGTGATGTAGTGCTCTCCGGTCTCGGCGGTGCGCTCGGCCACACGGGCCGCTGTCAGCTGGGTGCTGTCGGCCAGCAAGGCCCGAACGCTGCGGCCGGCCGCCCCCTGCTGCACCAGTTGGGCCAAGAGTTTCAGGCCGGCCCTCTGCTGCGAGGCGTTCTCCAGCAGATCCAGCAGCAAATGCACACGCTCGGCCCGGCGGCGCATCTGGCGCACCTGATAGACCACCTCCACAGAAATGCCATGCTCCTCCAAATGCTCATAGACCGAGGCGGACGCCCACTGGGCTCCAACCAGCATGAAGCGCAATTCGGCCACTGGCTCAGTCAGATCCTGCCCCTGGTCCATGGCCTGCTTCAGGGCCTGCAAGCCGCCAGGCAGTTGCTCAAAGCAATCGGTGCGGCGGGCCTGCTGCGACATGCGCTGGCGCAGGTCAGCGCGAAAACCGCTGGCGCTGATCTGCCCAAGGCAATGAGCCAGGGCGCGCACCACCGTGCGCAACCAAGGACTTACATGTGACGTGGCGACAGCCTGGCCTGGGTCGGGGGTAGTCAATGGCGAGCACAGCAACTCGCTCAAAGCCTGCATCTGGGCCGGGCTCAAGGCCTGAATCCAGAGTGCATCGCGTTCGTCGTGGAAAACCAGCGAAAACAAGTCGGCAGGGTCTTGCGTGACCGGAGAGACCGGCAACACCTTGCGCAGCAGCCGGTGGCCGAGTTCAGCCAGAAACATGCCGCGCGAGGCCAGGCCGAAATCGGCCAGCACGCAGGCCAGATCGAAGTCTTGCTCGAGCGCATGCCACAGCCTGCGAACCCGCTCTTGAGACAGCTCGTCGGACTGCAGACGCTTGAGCAGCGCATCCATGCGCGCCAGCACATCTGGCACCCTGCCCTCTCGGCCGCGCAGCCAGTCGAGCACATCGCGTAACCAAAGGTGCCGCAAAGGCGCGTCGTGGGCCTGCTCGAGCTGCTTGAACAGCCCATCCAGGGGGGTCTGATCTACTCTCATCGAGCTAGCTTAACCCATGCCACCGGCCGATCAGTTCGCCATTGGCACCGACCCTGCGACACAATGAGCCCATGGAGAACACGCAAAATCTGTCCACCACCCGACTGGCCGACGCCTGGGCCGAATTGCAGGCCCACGCAGACAGTGGTACACCGCTGCAGGCCGACGCCTATCGCCTGGCCTTTGCCGACCCGGAGTTTCTGCTCAGGCGCGAAACCCGCGGACTGCGCATGCAACTGGAAATGCTCAAACCCGACCTGGAGCAGCAGCGCCTGGGCATCGAACACACCATTGTGGTTTTTGGCAGCGCCCGCTTTGTGTCGACCGAACAGGCCGAACGCGATCTGCAGCAGGCTTTGGCCGATGGAGCCGATGTTGATCGCAAGCGAGCCGAACGCCAACTGCGCAATTCAATTTACTACGAGCAGGCCCGGCAGTTTGCCCAGCTGGTGGCGCGCCACAGCAAGGCCTGTGCGGCAGAGCAACAGATCTTCATCTGCACCGGCGGCGGTCCCGGCATCATGGAAGCAGCCAATCGGGGAGCGCACGATGAGGGCATGCCCAACGTGGGCCTGAATATCGCCTTGCCCCATGAGCAAGGTGCCAACCCCTACATCACCCCCACGCTGAACTTCAAATTCCACTACTTTGCGCTGCGCAAGATGCACTTTATGATGCGCGCCAAAGCACTGGTGGCCTTTCCCGGCGGCTTTGGCACGCTCGACGAATTGTTTGAAGTGCTCACCCTGGTACAGACCCGCAAGGCCAAACCAGTGCCCATCTTGCTCTACGGCAGCAGCTACTGGAAGCGACTGTTTAACGTTGAGGTGCTGCTCGAAGAAGGCGCGATCTCGGCAGGCGACCTGGACTTATTCCACTATGTTGACAGCCCACAACAGGCCTGGGAGCAAATCAAGAGCTTTTACCGGCTCTGAGCGTCTGAGCCGGGCTAGTGGCCCTGCTTGTCTTTAGGGCCGCTGACTGCACGCAGTCCCCAGGCCACCCTTGAGCCACTGCCAACCACCGCAGCAGCCATCCACAGCACACCGGACAGGCCGATCAACGAACTGGCCGTGCCCAGCAGCAAAGGCACCACCACACCGGTGGCGGTCACCGCCATCAGGCGCAGGCCCAGCGCCTCACCGTGTCGGTCAGGCGGCGTCACCTGATGCAAGATGCTCATCACCATGGGCTGCACCACGCCGAGAACCAAACCCATGCAAAAGGAACAGACCCCCATGGCCAGGGCCGAAGGCAGCAGCGGATAGACGGCAAACAGCAATCCGGCGCTGATCATGGCGGTGACCATGACCGCCCATTCACGGATGTGATCGGCCAGCAAGGGCAGCAGCAGACGCACCACGCCGGTGGCCACCGCGAAGGCGCCCAGGATCATGCCGATCTGCGAAGCGCTCAGACCGCGCTCGACGCCCAGCAAAGGCACCACCAAGCTGTGCACGTCCCAGCTGGAAGACACAAACCAGTTGACCATCATCAGGCGGGCGACGCCGGGCTCGCGCAAGAGCTGCCAGGCTCGCCAAGCCGAGGGGCGCTCGCCCGCCGGCTGATCGTCCAGGAGCTCGCGCACCGGCCGCAGCAGCAGCCAGGTGATCAGAGGCACCACCGCCATCAAGGCAAAGGCGGCCTGAAAGCCCTGCACACTGCCGGGGCTGGGGCCGGCATGGTCGATCAGAAAGCCCACCGCCAGGGCGCCGCCCAGGTTAGACACCGATGGGCCTATGGCCAGCCAGCTGAAGGAGCGTCGCAGCTGAGCGCCCCCTTCGGCCAGGCGCCCCACTTGTCGCTGCACCGTGATGACAGCGGCGCCCGCCGCACCGCCCGTCAAGAAAGCGGTGACGCATAGGACGCCGAACACTGGCCATATTGCCGCCAGGGCGCCCCCAACGCTGGCGGCTATGACCGCAAACGCCATCGGCCGCTTCAACCCGTGCCGATCGGCATAGCGCCCTACCGGAATGGCCAGCAACACCTGCGCCAGCCCGAACAAGGCCAGCAGCAAACCAATCGCCGCCGCGCTATAACCTTCGTGCAGCGCCAGCAGCGGCGCAGCCATGCGGTTACCCGCCAAGGTCGAATGCAGGAAGATCTGGGCGCAGATCAGGCGCAGCAGTTCTAAGCTCACCGAGTCACCGCCCTGGGCATGGCTGCAGCGCTCACTGGATCATCCTTGCTGTCCACCGGCCGGCTCTAGCGGCTCGGTCGGGTCTGCGGGGAGCAAGAGCTTGGCCTCGGCCTGCGGCAGGGCCTGCACCTGCTTGAGCGCCCGGCCCATCACCCGGCTGCGCTGCTCGGCGCTGTCCAGGGTGTTGAGCACCGTCTGAGTCTGGGCCTTGACCCGGGCCAGCACATCGCCGAACTTGCCGAACTCGGTCTTGACCGCGCCGAGCACCTGCCAGACTTCGCTCGAGCGCTTTTCCAATGCCAGCGTGCGAAAGCCCATTTGCAGGGAATTGAGCATGGCCAGCAAGGTGGTCGGCCCAGCAATCACCACCCGGCATTCGCGCTGCAAAGACTCGACCAGCCCGGGCCGGCGCAGCACCTCGGCATACAAGCCCTCGCTGGGCAGAAACACGATGGCAAAGTCGGTGGTGTGCGGCGGGCTGATGTATTTCTCGCTGACTGAACGGGCCTGCAGCCGCACGCTGGCCTCCAGGGCGCGGCCGGCCGCTTCGACGCCGGCCACATCGGCCAGTTGCTGCGCGGCCAGCAGGCGCTCATAGTCTTCGCTGGGAAACTTGGCATCGATCGGCAGCCACAACCCCGGCCCGTCGTCCTGGCGCCCCGGCAGGCGCACCGCAAAGTCCACCGCATGGCGGCTGCCGGGCACCACGCTGGCCTGGGCCTGGTATTGATCGACGGTGAAAACCTGTTCGAGCAGACCGGCCAGTTGGGTCTCGCCAAAAATGCCGCGGGTCTTGACATTGCTGAGCAGGTGCTTGAGGTCACCCACGCCCTGCGCCAGGGTCTGCATCTCGCCCAAGCCGCGATGCACCTGCTCGAGCCGCTGGGCCACATGGGCAAAGCTGGCATCCAGCCGGGCCTGCAAGGTGCTTTGCAGCTTCTCGTCGACGGTGGCACGCATCTGCTCGAGCTTGCGTTCATTGCCCTCTTGCAGCAGCGTCAAGCGCTGCTCGATCGCCTGCCGGATGTCGGCCAGCAATTGCTCCTGGCGCTGGCTCATCTGCTGCAACTGGCCCTGCATGTCTTGTGCAAAGCGCCTGAGCACGAGGTCCTGGGCCTCGCGGGTCTGCGCCATCGCCTGCGTCAGGGCCTGGCTGCTGGCCAGAGACTGCTGGTTCAGCGATTGCGCACTGGCCTGCAGGCTTTGCGCCAGTTGCTGCTGCATGGCCGCCAGTTGCACCCGAAAGGAGTCGATCTGCTCGTTCTGGGTGCGCGCCACGTCGCCGGCCTGGGCCAGCAAGGTTTGCTGAAACAGTGCCAGCGACTGCTGCAAGTCCGATCGGGTGTCGCGGGCGCTGCCCTGGACTTGCTCACGCAGCTCGCGCTCCAATCGCTCGCCGGAGGCCCGCAATTGCTGAACTTCGGCCAGCAGCGCCGCGCCAGCTTGCGCCTGACCCCGACCCGGCAGCCGGGCCAGCACCAGAGCCAGCAACAGCACGATCAGGGCCAGCAATGCCAGGGCCAGCCAGAAAACAGGTTCGGTCATGCGCCTATTGTCGCGCCCCGCCGTAGCGGGGGACCGGCCAGGCTGTCATGCCGGCGGCAGCAGCCGCTCGGCCAAGGGTCAGCGCGGATCGGGGTTGAGCGCGGTCAGCAGAGGCTGGCCGCTGAAAAAAGCCAGCAGGTTATCGGCCGCCAGATGGGCCATGGCCTTGCGGGCGGGAATGCTGGCGCTGCCGATGTGCGGGGTCAGCACCACATTGGGCACCTCCAGCAGGCCCGGGTGCACGCTGGGCTCGCCCTCGAAGACATCGAGCCCGGCAGCGGCAATCGTTCGGCTCTTCAAAGCCACGGCCAGGGCCGCGTCGTCGACGATGCCGCCACGCGCAATATTGACCAGAGTGGCGCTGGGCTTCATGCGGGCAAGTTCAGCTGCGCCGATGGCATGGTGCGATTGCGCGCTGTAAGGCAGCACCAGAATCAGGTGATCGGCCTGGGCCAGCAAGTCGTCCTTGCTCACATAGCGGGCACGCAGCTCCTGTTCAATGGCCGGCTCCAGGCGCGAGCGGTTGTGATAAATCACCTGCATACCAAAGCCGAGGGCGCCGCGGCGGGCGATGGCCTGGCCGATGCGGCCCATGCCCAGAATGCCCAGGGTCGAACCATGAATATCGGAGCCGGCAAACATGTCGTAGCTCCACTTGGTCCACAGGCCGGCGCGCAGAAAATGTTCGCTCTCGGCCATGCGCCTTGCGGTGGCCATGATCAAGGCAAAGCCCAGATCGGCGGTTGTTTCGGTCAGCACATCCGGGGTGTTGGTCGCCACCACCTTGGCCGCCGTCATGGCCGCAATATCGAAGTTGTTGTAGCCCACCGCCATGTTGGCGCAGATGCGCAGATCAGGGCAGGCCTGGAGCACCGCCGCATCAATGCGGTCGCTGCCGGTGGTGAACACCCCCTGCTTGCCTTGCAGCCGCTCAATCAGCTCGGCCTGGCTCCAGACCCGATCGTCCGGATTGATCTCGACCTCGGCGATCTGCTCGAGTTTGGCCACCACTTCAGGGAAAACGGCACGGGCCATCAAAATACGGGGCTTGCTCACAAAACCTCTCCTGCAAGTAGTTGCGACTTCAGCGGAACCAAATAAAACCCATGATGATGAACAGCGGAATCAAAATGCCGCCCGACCACAGCATGTAGCCAAAGAAGCTGGGCATCTTGACGCCGCGGTCTTCCGCAATGGCCTTGACCATCAGATTGGGCGCATTGCCGATGTAGCTGTTGGCGCCCATGAAGACCGCGCCGGCAGAAATTGCTGCCAGGGTCGGTGCCAGAGCGTTCATCAGCACCTGTGGATCACCGCCGGCGGTGTTGAAAAACACCAGATAGGTCGGCGCGTTGTCCAAAAATGAACTTAAGGCGCCGGTGATCCAGAAGTACATCAGCACATCCGGGCTGCCGTCGGGCCGGGTGACCGCCGAGACCACCGCACCAAAAGGCCCATTGACACCCGCCTTGAGCATCGCGATGACCGGGATGATGGTCAGAAAAATGCCCGCGAACAGCTTGGCCACCTCTTGCATAGGCGCCCAGCCGAATTGATTGTCGGCATGGACCTGGGACGGCGTTAGGCGCAAGGAAATCAGAGTGACCAGCACCAGACCGAGATCGCGCAGCAAGCCGGGCAAGCCCACCTCGGTGCCCCAGACATCGAAAACCACGCCGCTCTTCCAGACACCGCTCATCAGCACCAGCGCAACGATCACGGCCAGTAGCCCAAAGTTGGCGCCGCCGTCAAAGCCGATCGAACGGGTTTCGGGCGTCGGGTCTAGCGGCAATACCTCCTCGCGGCGGTGGAACAGCCAGGCATCGAGGACGTAAAAAATGGCCAACAGACTACCGACCAGAAACAGGGTCTCGGGCAGCAGGGTCTTGAGCGTCCAAAAAAACTCCACGCCTTTGAGAAAGCCCAGGAACAGGGGCGGATCGCCCAAGGGCGTGAGGGAGCCGCCGGCATTGGAGACGATAAAAATAAAGAAGATGACCACATGGGCCACATGCTTGCGGTTGTCATTGGCGCGAATCAATGGCCGGATCAGCAGCATCGAGGCACCCGTGGTACCCATCAGGCTGGCCAGCACCGCACCGATGCCCAAGATGGCGGTGTTGAGCCCCGGGCCGCCGCGCAAATTGCCTCGGATGTAAATGCCGCCTGAGACGGTGTAGAGCGCCGTCAGCAAAATGATGAAGGGAATGTACTCCGCCAGCAGCGCGTGCACCAAGTTCGAGGCAGCCAAAGCCGGGCCGTAAAGGGCGGCAAAGGGTAGCAAAAAGGCCAGCGCCCAAAGCGCCGCGATTTTGCCGTAATGGTGGTGCCAGACGATGGGCGCCAGCAGGGGAAACAGGGCGATCGACAGCAAGATACCCGCAAAAGGCAGGCCCCACCAGGCGCTCAGTGCGGCGCCGTCGATGCTGGCCGCACTGGCCAGCCCCGGCCAGACCAGAAAGGATACAAGCAGCACGAGGCTGCGCGGCAGGGCTCTTGGGCTCATAAGCGGTTCACTCCCCGGTCTTGATGTCAAAGACCTGGCGCAGATAAGCCAGGTATTTTTCGTCATCGCACATGTTCTTGGACGGCGTGTCCGACAGCTTGGCCACGGGCTGGCCGTTGCAGCGCACCATCTTGATGACGATCTGCAGCGGCTCGCAGCCCAGGTCGTTGGTCAGGTTGGTACCTATGCCAAAGGCCAACTGGCAGCGCCCGCTAAAGCGCCGGTAGAGCTCAATGGTGCGCGGCACCGTCAGCGCGTCACTGAAGATCAGTGTCTTGGTCAAAGGATCGACCCGGTTGTTGCGGTAGTGCTCGAGCAGACGCTCGCCCCAGGCAAAAGGATCGCCGCTGTCGTGGCGAGCGCCATCGAACAGCTTGCAGAAATACATGTCGAAGTCGCGCAAGAAGGCATCCATGCCGTAGACATCCGACAGGGCAATGCCCAGGTCGCCACGGTACTCGCGTGCCCAGGATTCAAAGGCAAACACCTGGCTATCGCGCAGCCGCGGACCCAGCGCCTGACAGGCCTGCAGGTATTCGTGGGCCATGGTCCCCAGCGGGGTCAGGCCGAGCTTCATGGCAAACAGCACATTGCTGGTGCCGGCCAACTGCCCCTGGGGGCCAGACCCCAGGCGGGCGTTGAGGGTACGCAGCACTTCCTCGTGCCAGGCTACAGAAAAGCGCCTGCGGGTGCCGTAATCGGCGATCTTGAGCGCACGCAGATCGCTTTGCTGCAGCAGCCCGATTTTTTCATCCAGGCGTCTGCGCCCTTCCAGAAAATCGGGCAATTGGTGGGTGTTGCGGAAGAAGACCTCGTTGACGATGGCCAGCACCGGGATCTCAAACAAGATGGTGTGCAGCCAAGGGCCCTTGATGGAAATCTCGATCTGTCCATCGGGCAGCGGCTGCACTTCGATGTACTTCTCGTTGAGCCGAAACAGGCCGAGGAAGTCGACGAAGTCGCTCTTGATGAAGCGCATCGAGCGCAGATAGGCCAGTTCCGCATCCTTGAACTTGAGGTCGCACAGCGCCCGGATCTCCTCGCGGATCTGCGCCACATAGGGCGCCAGTGGTCCGACACCGGCCGAGGCGGCATTGCGACAGACAAAGCGGTACTCGACCTGCGCACCCGGGAACTGATGCAGCACCACCTGCATCATGGTGAACTTGTACAGGTCGGTATCGAGCAGGCTGGTGATGACCATGGCAGGCGCCGATCAGGGCCTCAGGCGGCGCCGAGAAAGTCGACTTCGAACAGCAGGGTCGCATTGGGCGGAATCACGCCGCCAGCGCCGCGCGCGCCATAGCCCAGCTCGGCTGGAATGATCAGGCGCCGGGTGCCGCCGGCGGCCATGCCCTGCACGCCCTCGTCCCAACCACGGATCACATGGCCTGCGCCCAGGGAAAACTCGAAGGGCTCACCGCGATCCTTGCTCGAATCGAACTTGGCGCCGGCCTGGCCGTCTTCATAGAGCCAGCCGGTGTAATGCACCCGCACATACTGGCCGGCCTTGGCGGTGGCTCCGGTGCCCAGCACCGTGTCTTCATACTGCAGGCCGGAGGCCGTGGTGGTGATACTCATGGTTCGTCCTTCATCAATTAGGGGCAGCGCCTGAGCGCCGACCCCGCACTGTACCCGCAACCAGCTCCAGCACCTGATCGGCCGCCTGCGCCAGCTCTCGGTTCTGCTCGGCCACCAGCAGGCCCAGGCCCTCGCTGCGCAGATCGAGCAATACCTGCACCATGGCCTGCACCAGCACCGGCGAGATGCCCTCGCAGGGCTCGTCGAGCAGCAGCAGGCGCGGACGGGTCATCAGCGTGCGGGCCAGCGCCAGCATCTGCTGCTCGCCGCCGCTCATCAGCGCAGCTGGGCGCTTGAGCATGGGCTTGAGCAGGCCAAAGCGTTCGAGCACCCAGTCCAAGCGGCGCGCACTGCCGCGCCCGCCAGCCACCTGCAGGTTTTCCAGCACGGTCAAGTCGGCAAAAAGCCGCCGGTCTTCGGCCACATAGCCCAGACCCGCGCTGGCGCGGCGGTAGGTCGGCCAGGCGCTGATGTCCTGCGCCGGTCCTGGTCCGCCCAGGAGCAGTTGCCCGCGACTCGATACCTCCAGCCCCATCACCGCCTTGAGCAAGGTGGACTTGCCCGCGCCGTTGAGCCCCTGCAGCACCAGCAACTGTCCGGCCTGCAGCTGCAGGTCCACCCCAAAGAGAGCCTGCGCCGGGCCGTAAAAAGCCTGCAACTGGCGGATCTCAAGCATGAGCGCGCCCCAGGTAACGGGCCTGCACCAAGGGATCGGCCGCCACCGTCTCGAACGGGCCTTCGGCCGCGATCCGCCCTTCGATCAGCACCAGCACCCGATCAGCCACGCCGGCGACCGCATCCATGTTGTGCTCGGTGTAAATCACGGCCAGGCCGCCAGCGGCCAGCGCCCGCACCCAGACCATCAAGGACGCCCGCTCCTGCTCGGCCAGGCCGGCGGCCGGCTCATCGAGCAGCAGCAGACCGGGCTTGCCGGCCAGCACCAGGGCCAGCTCCAGCCGCTTCTTGGCGCCGTAAGGCAGGCTGCCAGCCAGATGATGAGCCTGCCCAGCCAGACCCGCCTGCTCCAGCAGGGCCATCGCGTCCTCGGGTTGCCACAGCGCCAAAGCCTGCCAGTGGCTCAAGCGCCTCTGACGGGCCTGCAAGGCCAGCTGCACATTGCCCAGCACACTCAAGGCCTCGAACACCTGGGCCACCTGGAAACTGCGGCCCACACCCTGATCCAGCCGTTGGGCTGGGCTCAGCCCCAGCAGGCTGCGGCCCTGCCACAGCACCTGGCCCGCGTCAGGCTGCTGCTGGCCAGCAATACAGGCAAAGGTGGTGGATTTGCCCGCACCGTTGGGGCCAATCAGCGCCACGCACTGGCCGGCCGCCACCTCCAGGCTGACCCCGTCGACCGCGCGCACCCCGGAAAAATGCCGCACCAGCGACTGCACCTGCAAGAGCGGCTGACTCATGGGCCTGCCCCCCCAGGGCGGCGGCGTAGTGCGCCTGCCAGCGAAAGCAGGCCCGAAGGTGAGGCCACCATCACCACCATGATGACCAGCCCCAGCAAGCCCCGCCAGTAAGGCAGGTCGCGCCCGAGTTCGGCCGCCGCGTAATGCAGCAGGCCACTGCCCACCGCCGCGCCCCAAAGATGGTGAACCCCGCCCAGCAGCACCACCAGCAAGGCATCCACCGAGGTCGCCACACTGGCCACCGATGGAAACACCGCGCCCTTGTGGGCCGCAAACAGGGCACCGGCCAAGCCGGCCAGTGCCGCGCTGTACATAAACACCTGGTACTTCAGCCGCGCCACAGGCAGGCCCGAGGCCGCAGCGCGCTGTGGCGCATCGCGCAGCGCCTGCAAGGCCGCGCCCTGCCCCGACAAGGCCAGAAGGCGCAAGGCCAAAACCGCGCCCAATACCAAAAGCACCATGAAAAGATAAAAAGCCCAGCGGGCCTCATCGGAAATCAAACGCAGGCCGATCAAGCCGTTATCACCACCGGTCCAGGCCACCGCCTGGGTGGCCCCGGCCCACAGCACCTGGGCCAGGGCGAGCGACAACATGGCCAGGTAAACCCCGCTGCTGCGGATCAGCGCCGCGCCAAATACGGCGGCCAGGGCCAAAGCGCTGGCCACCCCCACCGCACAGGCCGCCAGCAACCCTGCCCCCCATTGCAGGTGAGCCAATGCCGCTGTGTAAGCGCCTAGGGCAAAGTAAGCCGCATGGCCAAAGCTGACCAGACCGGCCAGCCCCATCATGGCCTGAAGGCTGATGCCAAACACCACAAAGATCATGGCGTCGAGCGCCAGCGTCTGCCAGTACGGCCCGCCCAGCCAAGCCAGAGCCGCCAATGCCACGGTAGGCACCGCCCCAGCCAGCGCGGTGCGTAGCCGCAGCCCGTGAAAGACCTGAGCCGACTCGCGCACGCCGTGAACCGCCGCCAACTGTCGGCCGGCCAGGCCCTGCGGCCGGACGACCAGCACCAGCGCCATGGTCAAAAACACCAGCACCAAGCTGGCCTGTGGAAACCAAGCAATGCCCAGGGCATGCACCAGGCCGATCAGGATGGCCGCCACAAAAGCGCCGCCTATGCTGCCCAGGCCGCCGGTGACCACCACCACAAAGGTCTCCACAATCACGGCCATGTCCATCTGCAGATGGGCCGGCTCGCGCGGCAGTTGCAAAGCTCCGCCCAAGCCCGCCAGGGCGCAGCCCAGCATAACCGCGCCCATCATGAGGGGCCTGGGGTTGACGCCCAGCGCCGCCAGCATCTCACGGTCGGCGGTGGCCGCACGCAGGCGCTGACCAAAGAGGCTGCGCGTCAGCAGCAGGTGCAAGCCGAGCCAGACCAGGGGGCCGACTGCCATCAGCGCCAGTTGGTACACCGGGAACATCTCACCGGCAATTTCCACCGAACCCTTGAGCCCCGGAAAGCGCGGCGCAAACACCTCCTCGTTACCAAAGCCCCAGCGCATCAGGTCATGCAGGACCAGCGTCAAGCCAAAGGTCGCCACCAATTGGTAAAGCTCAGGCGCGCCCGCCATGCGCCGCAGCAGCAGCAGATCGGTCAGCGCGCCGACGGCAGCAGCCAGCGCTGCCGCCATCAGCATCGCCGCCGCATACAGCCATGCGCTGTCAGCCCAGTGTGGGAACCAATCGGTCAGCCAGTGTGCGCAAAACAGCGCGCCCAGCATGAAAAAACTGCCGTGGGCGAAGTTGACGATGCGGGTCACGCCGAAAATCAGCGTCAGCCCTGCCGCCATCAAGAACAAGGTGGTCGCATACGACAGACCACCGAGCAACTGAACGACGGTCATCGCTCACTCAAGAAAAGGCGGGCAGCTAAGGTCACCGCCTCAATCGAGCCAGGTGGTGAACTTCTCGGCCGCATCGCGCGGGGTGTAGAAGCGGTTGATCAGCGCCTCGGGATCGGCATAGCCCAGGGCCATGCCGCAGACCATCATCTGGTCAGCCGGCGCGCCGATGTGCGGCAAGATGATGCTGTGATAGTCGTTCCAGGCCGCCTGCGGGCAGGTGTGCAGGCCCTGGCCCCGGGCGCAGAGCATCACGTTCTGCACAAACATGCCGTAGTCCAGCAGACTGCCGCGCCCGAGCACCCGGTCCACGGTGAAGACCAGCCCGACTGGCGCGTCAAAAAACCGGAAGTTGCACTGGTGTTGCTCATGCATCCTGTCCTTCTGGCCGCGCTCGATGCCCAGCAGGCCATACAGGCCCCAGCCGTTTTCGCGGCGCCGGCCGATATAGGGCTCGGTCCAGTTGCTGGGGTAGTAGTCGTACTCTTCCTTGTATTGCGCAGATACGGCCGGGTCGGCACGGATCGCGTCATGAGCCGCGCAGACCTTGTCGGTCAGCGCCTTCAGGCTGGCGCCCTGCAGCACATAGACCCGCCAGGGCTGGGTGTTGGTGCCCGAAGGCGCCCGGCTGGCGACCTGCAGGATGTGGGTAATCTTCTCGCGCTCGACCGCCTGGGGCAGATAGGCCCGCACCGACATACGACTGAGGATGGCGCTGTCAACGTCGGTGGCGGGGCTGCTCAAAGGCAAAGGATTTTGCAAGGGGGCTTGACTCACTTCAGACTCTCCAGAACGGCAATGAAAGGGGGTGGCAAGGGCCGCGGACGGCGGGTCTGCCGATCAACGTAGACATGCACAAAATGGCCGCGCGCGGCACAAGGGGCATCGACTGGACCGTCGCCGGCAAACAGGCCTACCTCGTAGCGCACACTCGACGAGCCCAGATGCCCGACCCGCAGGCCAGCGAGCACCGGCTGCGGAAAGGCCAGCGGCGCAAAGTAGTGGCATTGGGTCTGCACCACCAAACCAATCAACTCGCCAGCATGGATGTCGAGTACGCCGCGCTCGATCAGGTAGCTGTTGACGGCGGTATCGAACCAGCTGTAGTAGACGACATTGTTGACATGACCATAAATGTCGTTGTCCGACCAGCGGGTGCCTATGGGCCGCAAGACCGGGTAGGCGCTGCGCGGCTCGGGGTTGGGGCGAAGGGTGTCGTTCATGGGCCAATCAGCTCAGGGCACCGCAGCGCCTCGAGCCCTGTAGCGCACTGCTGCGCTGGGACAAAACCCGCGATTTTGCCAGCCCCGTCGTGCAGCGCCTGGGTGAGCAACTCAGCCGCGCTGCCAGCGCTGCCAATATTCGTAGGCCACCTGCCAAGTATTGATCTGTGCCTGCACCGTGGTTTCAATGTCATGGCCGTAGCCGCCGGCCATCACAAAGGCCAGGGGAATACGGCGCTGCCAGGCCCAGTCAAACACCTGCCGGTCGCGTGCCAACAAGCCGTCATGGCTGAGCTTGAGCCGGCCCAGCCTGTCGCCTTCGTGCGGGTCGGCCCCAGCCAGGTAAAACACCAGTCCGGGCTCAAAGCGCCGCTCCAATTCGGCCAGGGCCTGCTCCAGCGCCTCCAGGTAGGCCACATCACCGCAGCCGTCAGGCAGGTCCACATCCAGGTCGCTGGGCTCCTTGCGGAAGGGGAAATTTTTCTCGCCGTGCAACGAGAGGGTAAAGACCGACTCGTCGCCGGCAAAAATGCTGGCCGTTCCATTGCCCTGGTGCACGTCCAGATCGATCACCGCCACCTGTAGCGGCCGCCGATGCAGCCGCGACCATTCGGCTTGCATGAGCCGGGCGGCCACCGCCACATCGTTGAAGACACAAAAACCCGCCCCCTTATCGCGGCTGGCATGGTGGGTGCCGCCGGCCAGATTGCCGGCCAGGCCCTGCGCCCTCGGCTCCCCGCTGCCCGGCAGGCCCAGGGCCAAGCGCGCAGCAGCAATCGTTGCACCTGTCGACCGGCGCGAACGCTCGACTATCTGCGGCGACCAGGGAAACCCGATTTCGCGCTGGGCGGCCGCCGGCAAGCTGCCGGTCTGCACCGCTTGCACATATGCGGGGGCATGCGCCAAGGCCAACTCGCCATCGCTGGCCGCTTGCGCACTGGCCAGCTGGAGCTGGGGCAAACATTCGGCCAAGCACTGCCGCAGGCGAGCGTACTTGCCCATGGGAAAGCGATGGCCGGTCGGCAACGGCAGGACGTATTGGTCGGCGTAAAAGGCGTACACGGGCTGGATAAAGGAAAAGTAATCGCATCGCGCGGCGGGAGGGTCCGATTTTCTCCCCGGACCGGAAACTAGAGCATGGAGTCTAAAAATGGTGCGTTGCAGCAAAAACCTCTTGCTTTGGCGAACCGGGCCCTTATACTTTCTCCATGTTGCGGTGCAGCATAGGTCTATAAAGACCTCAGCGACACCGCCCGGGTTTTGTTATTTCCCTCACTTAAGGAGTTTGATTATGTTGACCGTTGATCAAGTTGTTGCATCCCAGAAGGCTTCCATCGAAACCATGTTCGGCCTGACCCACAAGGCTTTCGAAGGCGTCGAAAAGCTGGTTGAACTCAATGTTCAGGCTTCCAAGGCTGCCCTGAGCGAGTCGGCCAACCATGCCAAGGCTGTGCTGAGCATCAAGGACGCCCAGGAACTGCTGGCCCTGCAAGCCAGCCTGATGCAGCCCCTGGCCGAGAAGGCCGCTGCTTACAGCCGCCATCTGTATGACATCGCCAGCGGCACCGCTTCGGAGTTCTCCAAGGCTGTGGAAGTTCACACCGCCGACGCCCAGTCCAAGTTTGTCGGCCTGGTCGATAGCGCTGCCAAAAACGCACCGGCCGGCTCCGAGACCGCCGTTGCCGTGATGAAGGGCGCCGTCTCTGCCGCCACCAACGCCTTTGAGTCGGTTCAAAAGGCCGTCAAGCAGGCTGCCGACATGGCCGAAGCGAACTTCGCCGCTGTCAGCAACACCGCTGTCAACGCCACCAAGACCGCCAGCAAAAAGCGCTGAACGATCACTGCCCTGCCGGCCCGCTTGCCTAGCCTGCGGGGCAACCACTGGTTGTCTCCTCGGGTCCGCGTGGAATCGGTTTCAGGGACCCGTTCAAAGCCCGGCGCAAGCCGGGCTTTTTTTATGGCCGGCTGCTTCCCTGCAGCTGACCTGCCGCCAGCTTTGCCTTAAGTTCGGGCAAGGCCGCCTGCATGGCTGCCCGTCCAGCGTCGATGGCCCGCTGCCGTGCCGAAAAATCAGCGCTGCGCAGCCCCACCAGGGAAGGTCTGACCCACACATCGGCCTGTTTGAGTTCATGCTGCTTGATCGCCTGGCCCATGATGTTGAAGGTCTGCAGCAAGATCTGCAGGGTGTCTCCGGCTGCTTGTCCATCGGGCGGCTGTGAAATATCGACCGCAATCACCAACTCGGCGCCCATCTGGCGGGCAAACTGGGCTGGCACCGGCGCCACCAGGCCGCCGTCCACATAGTCGCGCCCGCCGATGCGCACCGGCTGAAACACCGCCGGTACCGCGCTCGATGCGCGCACCGCAGTGCCGGTATCGCCGCGCCGAAACAACACCGCCTGACCGTTGCCCAGGTCCACCGCCACCACGCCCAGCGCAATGCGCATGTCTTCAATCAGTCGACCGGATACCGATTCGTTGACGTAACGCGCCAGGGCCTCGCCACGAAACAGTCCCCGGTTGATGATGGGCACCATCCAGTCAGCAATGGCCACCTCCTCGATGCGCAGCGCGGTCTGCCGCAACTGACTGGCGTTCATGCCGCTGGCATACAGGGCGGCCACCAAACTGCCGGCCGATGTGCCCACCACATAGTCAGGCACGATGCCGGCCTGCTCCAGCACCTCAATCACGCCCACATGGGCAAAGCCCTTGGCCGCGCCCCCGCCCAGGGCCAGGCCTATGCGCGGCGGCCTTTTGAGCGTCGCATCGGGGGCTGGCGGGACTGCAGGCACGGTCGCAAGCGGCGGCGCCGCGCAGCCAGCGAGCAAGGCGGCCAAAAGCAGAGCCAGCGGACCCAGGCTCGCCCGGCGCGCCTGCCGTCGTCCTGAAAAAAATTTATCAAAAACTCGCATCAAGACTCCAAAAATCTGGCCAAGCCACCGCGCCCCCAGCACCGCCGCCCCGTACGGTCACCAAGGGCCACTGCTGGATAATCCCGGCTGGTCAGCGCCTAGCGCCAAGTCCACCCATTCCCAGCACGAACAAGGAAGCAGCATGAACATCAGCGGGCAAGTATTTATTGTGACCGGAGGCGCCTCCGGCCTGGGCGAGGGAACGGCGCGCATGCTGGTGGCCGCTGGCGCCCGGGTGGTGATCGCTGACATGCAGGAGGCCAAGGGCCAGACCCTCGCGCAAGAGTTGGGCGTCACCTTCATGCGCTGCGACGTCAGCCAGGAGAGCGACGCCAAGGCGGTGGTGGAGCGGGCCTGCACCCTCGGCCCTTTGATGGGCTTGATCAACTGCGCCGGCATTGCGCCGGCCGAAAAGACCGTGGGCAAGAACGGACCGCACTCGCTGGACGTGTTCAGCCGGGTGGTGCAGGTCAATCTGATCGGTACCTTCAACATGACCCGTCTGGCCGCCCAGGCCATGAGCGCCAACGAGCCGCAGGCCACGGGCGAGCGCGGCGTGATCATCAACACCGCTTCGGTCGCTGCCTTTGACGGGCAGATCGGCCAGGCGGCCTACAGCGCATCGAAGGCCGGCGTGGCCGGCATGACGCTGCCGCTGGCGCGCGACCTTTCCCGCCATGGTATCCGCGTGATGACCATCGCCCCCGGCATTTTTGCCACGCCCATGGTGGCCGGCATGCCTGAGCCGGTACAGGCCTCCTTGGCGGCAGCGGTGCCCTTCCCCTCGCGCCTGGGTCAGCCGTCCGACTTTGCCAAGCTGGTCCATCAGATCATTGACAACGATATGCTCAACGGTGAGGTGATCCGCCTGGACGGCGCGATCCGCATGCCGCCGCGCTGAGCCCATGCGACGGATCCGAGCCACGCTTTGCCTGCACGCGCTCGGCTGCGTGCTGTTGCTGGCTGGCTGCACCCCGCTTTCGCCCCATGCCGGCAAAGCCAGCGCTACCGCCGAAGCCCGCGCTCCGGAGGCGCCCAGCGGCTGGAGCGCCCAAACCCCATGGCAGGGCCAGCGCCAGGCGGTGGCCAGCGCCCATGCGCTGGCCAGCCAGGCCGGCCTGGACATGCTGCGCGCCGGCGGCGCGGCCATCGATGCGGCTATAGCGGCGCAGGCGGTACTCGGTCTGGTCGAGCCGCAGTCCAGTGGCATCGGCGGCGGTGGATTTTTGCTCTACCACGACGGCCGCAGCACCCAGGCTTTTGACGGCCGCGAGGTGGCGCCAGCGGGGATCACCGAGAACCTGTTCTTGCAGGCCGATGGCCGGCCCATGGACTTCCATGCGGCCGCCGTGGGCGGGCGGGCCGTGGGCGTGCCCGGCCTGATGCGCATGCTCGAGCAGGCCCACCGCCTGCACGGCCAGCTGCCCTGGGCCCGCCTGTTTGAGCCGGCGATCGCCCTGGCTGAAGGCGGCTTTCCGATCGGTGCGCGCCTGCACCAGTTGCTGACCGTAGAGCCGCACCTCAAAAAAGACCCAACCGCCGCCGCCTATTTTTACGATGCCCAGGGCCGGCCCTGGCCAGTCGGTCACCGCCTGCGCAACCCGGAATACGCCCGGGTGATGCGCGCCATCGCCCGAGACGGCGCCAGCGCCCTGCATCAGGGCCCGATCGCTCAGGCCATGGTCGCTGCGGTGCAGGGGCACCCGGACAATCCCGGCCGACTCAGCCTGGCCGATTTGCGGGGCTACCAAAGCCGGCTGCACGAACCGATCTGCTTTGAGCATCGGGCCAGCGCTCGCCAATGGCGGATCTGCGGCATGCCCCCGCCGAGCTCAGGCGCGCTGACAGTAGGCCAGATTTTGGGCCTGCTCGAACGCACGCCGGCCAGCCAGCGCCCCTTGCAACAGGGCCGGCCCGATGTGGATTGGCTGCACGGCTATTCGGAGGCCTCGCGACTGGCCTTTGCGGACCGCGCCCTCTACATCGCCGATCCGGAGTTTGTGGCGGCTCCTGCCGGCAACTGGCTCAGCCTGCTCGCGCCCGACTATCTGGACCAGCGGGCCCGGCTGATCGGTGCGCGCAGCCTGGGACAGGCTGCGGCTGGCCAACCTGGACGCAAGCCGGCTGATGAGCGCAGCCATGCGCCCATGGCCGACCAGCCCGAGTATGGCACCACCCATTTGAGCGTGGTCGATGCCCGGGGCCATGCGCTGGCGCTGACCAGCAGCATCGAAGACGCTTTTGGCGCCCGCCTGATGGTCAATACCGGACAAGGCTTGGCGGGGGGCTTTTTGCTCAACAACCAGCTGACCGACTTCAGCTTTGTTCCGCGTTCGCCACAAGGCCTGCCGGTGGCCAACCGGCCCGAGCCGGGCAAACGGCCGCGTTCGTCCATGTCGCCGACCTTGGTGTTTGAAGCGGGCAGCCCAGGTGCGAGCATGAGCTTGGGCAGCCCGGGCGGCGCCTACATCATTCACTACACGGCCAAGTCCCTGTGGGCCAGCCTGCACTGGGGCCTGACGCCGCAGGCGGCCATTGCCCTGCCCCATCTGGCCAATATGAACGCAGCGCTGCTGCTGGAACAGGGCCGCTACGAGGGCGCGACCGCCGACGCCCTGGCCGAGCGCGGGACCGCCGTACGACAAGTGCCTATGACCAGCGGCCTGCAAATCCTGCAGCGCAGCGCGCAAGGCTGGGTGGGCGCCTCAGACCCCCGCCGAGAAGGCCGGGTACTCGGCGACTGAGCGACCCGCACCGCAGCCGGGGCGCTGCCTACAATAGCCGATTGCAACCGGACTGACATGGCCATCCCCACACCGTTTCTGCAGGAGCTGCTGGCTAGAGCCGACATCGTGGACATCGTCGGCCGCCATGTGCAGCTCAAAAAAGGCGGCGCCAATTTTTCGGGGCTCTGCCCCTTCCACACCGAAAAATCGCCCTCTTTCACCGTCAGTCCCAGCAAGCAGTTCTACCACTGCTTCGGCTGCGGCAAGAGCGGCAACGCCATCGGCTTCCTGATGGAGCATCTGGGCATGAACTTCCCAGATGCGGTCAAGGACCTGGCCCAGCAGTATGGACTGCAGGTGCCCGAAGAAGACATCTCGCCGGCCGAAAGATTGCGGCAGTCGCAAGCGCGCGAGCAGCAAAGCAGCCTGAACGATCTGCTGGAAAAGGCCGCACTGGCCTTTGCCGCCGAGCTCAAGGACGCGCCGCAAGCGGTCAATTACCTCAAAGGCCGGGGCCTGTCAGGCCAGATCGCCAAGGCTTTCGGCCTGGGCTATGCGCCGGCGGGCTGGCGATTCCTCGCCGGGGTGTTCCCAGACTATGCCGACACCATGCTGGTCGACAGCGGCCTGGTGATCTCTGCCGAAGAAGACGGCAACGAGCAGGGCAAACGCTACGACCGTTTCCGCGACCGGGTGATGTTCCCGATTCGCAATGTCAAAGGGCAATGCATAGGCTTTGGCGGCCGGGTGATGGGCGACGAAAAGCCCAAATACCTCAACTCACCTGAAACCCCTGTGTTCAGCAAGGGGCGCGAGCTCTACGGTCTGTTTGAAGCCCGCGCTGCCCTGCGCGAGCACGGTTACGCGCTGGTCACCGAGGGCTATATGGATGTGGTGGCGTTGGCCCAGCACGGCTTTGCCAATGCGGTGGCCACTCTGGGCACGGCCTGCACCGCCGACCATGTGCAAAAGCTCTTTCGCTTCACCGACGCGGTGGTGTTCAGCTTCGATGGCGACGCCGCCGGCCGGCGGGCTGCGCGCAAGGCGCTGGATGCGGCCCTGCCCTATGCCAGCGACACCCGATCGATCAAGTTCCTGTTTCTGCCGGCTGAGCACGACCCGGACAGCTTCATCCGCGAGCTTGGGGCCGAGGCCTTCGCCCAGCGGGTCCAGCAAGCCCTGCCGCTCAGCCGCTTCCTGATTGAGGCGGCCAGCCAGGACTGCGACATGGACAGCGCCGAAGGCCGCGCCCGCATGGGCAGCCAGGCCCGCGCCCTGTGGGACGCACTGCCCGACGGCGCGCTCAAGCGGCAGTTGCTGGCCGAAATCGCCGAGCTGGTGCACATCGACAGCCGCGAGCTGCTGCAGGTCTGGCAGCCGGCCCGTTCCGGCAGCAGGCCGGGCGGCAAGAAATGGAACGGCCCGTCGCCTGCGGCTCAATCGCTGGATCACATGGCCTCGCCCAGCGGGTCCGCAGGCGGGGCACCGATGCTGCCGGGTCAGGGGCAGTCCTCGGGCAAGCTCAAGCGCCTGCCTGGGCGTATACAGCCGGCCAGCCGGGAAGACCGGGTGCTGCGCATGCTGCTGACCGAGCCCGCCTGGTGGGACCGGCTCAGCGATGGCGAACACGCGCTCCTGTGTAGCCTGCCCCCACCCCACGGCCCGCTGTTTGCCTGGCTGGAGGCGCAAATCCACGAACACGGTGTGCAGCCCTGGGCGGCGCTGCGCGAAGGCCTGCGCGAGCATCCCCAGGAGCGTTACGCGATCGACCAACTGGGGCAAATACCCGAGGGCATAGAGCCGAGCTGGGAAGAAACCCGACCGGTGCTCGACGAGTTGGTCAAGCGCGGCCGCCAGCAGGAAATGGACGATCTGGCACGCCGCGCCGCCACCGATCCGCAGGCCCTGGCCCGCCTGCGTGAGCTCGCTGCCGCCATGCGTACCAGCTGAGTGCGCTGGTATAATCCGATCCTTTCTGACGGCAAGCGCGACAGCAGCACCTCCGGCACCGGCTCCCCTGGCCCCAGGGTCCTCTTGGATGTAAGAGCCACCACCCCCGCAAGGACTGCACCCCAAATGTTCGCCCACCTGCTTGCCATCGGGCCCGTTCAGTCACGACCTCAGCCTTGAGCTGATCAGTCTGACCCTGACGGGTCCGCAACGCCACGCCGATTTCTAGCCCCCTGGTTGGCAGGGGATCCGTGTGGCCCTCGCCTGGCCAACGTATTTTTTTGATCTGGAAAAGCACCATGCCCACCGCCAAGTCCTCCAGCAAGAGCGCCGCCAAGAGCAGCGCCAAAGCCACCACCGCGTCGACCAAACCGGCAGCCAAACCCGCAGCAAAGGCCGGCGGCAAACCAGCAGCAGCCAAGAAGGCAGCGGCCACACCCGCTGTCTCTAAGCCAGCCGTCAAAACCAGCACCAAGCCTGCAGCCAAAGCACCTGCCAAGAGCATCAGCAAAGCAACGCCCATCAGCAAAGCCGCCAAGGCTGGCGACAAGTCTGAGCCAGCCAAAGCAGCTGCCAAGCCGGTGAGCAAGCCAGCCGCCGAATCGGCAGGCAAAGTCCCTGCCAAAAAGCAGGCCGAACTCAAAGCCGGCAAGGCCACCCAAGAGACGACTCTCAAAAAGCCGACGGCGCCCGCTCCTGCCAAGGAACAAGCCACCAAAAAAGGCAAGGGCAAGGACTTGCCCAAAGTGGCCGCTGAAGAGGACCTTTCAGACATTGAAGCGGAATTCGCCGAGGAGCCGGTTGCTGAGACGACTGAAAAGGTCAAGCCCCTGCGCATGAAGATCAGCAAGGCCAAGGAGAGGGCCTTGATGAAGGAATTCGGCTTGGACGAGGCGGTGCTGTCTGAAGAGGACATGCTCAAGCGCCGCCAGCGCCTGAAAACCCTGATCAAGCTGGGCAAGACCCGTGGCTACCTGACCCACGGCGAGATTTCCGACCACCTGCCTGACAAGCTGGTCGATGCCGAGACCATGGAAGTGGTGGTCAACATGCTCAACGACATGGGCGTGGCCGTGTACGAGCAGGCGCCCGACGCCGAGACCCTGCTGCTCAACAACACCGGCCCGACCGTGGCCACCGAAGAAGAGGCCGAGGAAGAGGCCGAAGCCGCCCTGTCTACGGTGGACAGCGAGTTTGGCCGCACCACCGACCCGGTGCGCATGTATATGCGCGAGATGGGCACGGTCGAGCTGCTGACCCGCGAGGGCGAGATCGAAATCGCCAAGCGCATCGAAGGCGGCTTGCAGCGCATGATGGAGGCCATCTCGGAAAGCCCGGCGACCATCGCTGAAATTCTCAAACTGGCCCAGGACATCCGCGAGGACAAGGTGGTCATCTCCAATGTGGTCGACGGCTTTTCCGACCCCAATGAGGCCGATGACTATGTGGCCGAGGAAGACTTCGACGAGTTCGACGAGGAAGACGACGACGACGGCAAGGGCGGATCAAAAGCCCTGACCAAGAAGCTCGAAGAGATGAAGAAAGAGGCGCTGGTGCGTCTCGACCGCATCGCCACCCACTTCGAGGGCGTGCGCCGCATCTACGACAAAGAAGGCTATGGCTCGCCCACCTATACCCGCGCGCAAAAAGCCCTGAGCGACGAGCTGATGACCTTGCGCTTTACCGCCAAGACCATCGAGCGTCTTTGCGACATGCTGCGCGAGCAGGTCAATACCGTGCGCAAGGTCGAGCGTGAGCTGCGCCGCATCATCGTCGACAAGTGCGGCATGCCGCAGGAAATGTTCATCAAGGAATTCCCGCCCAACCTGCTCAATGCCAAATGGGTGGAAAAACAGGCTGCAGCAGGCAAGCCCTGGTCGGCCATCTTGGGCCGCAACATCCCGGCGGTGCAGGAGTTGCAAGCCAAGCTGGGCCAACTGCAAGCCAGCGTGGTGGTGCCGCTTGAGCAGCTCAAGGACATCAACAAGCGCATGAACGAGGGCGAGCGCTCCTCGCGCGATGCCAAGAAAGAGATGATCGAGGCCAATCTGCGCCTGGTGATCTCGATCGCCAAGAAGTACACCAACCGGGGTCTGCAGTTCCTGGACCTGATCCAGGAAGGCAACATCGGCCTGATGAAGGCGGTCGACAAGTTCGAATACCGGCGCGGCTACAAGTTCTCCACCTATGCCACCTGGTGGATCCGTCAGGCCATCACCCGCTCGATTGCCGATCAGGCCCGCACCATCCGCATCCCGGTGCACATGATCGAGACCATCAACAAGATGAACCGCCTGTCGCGCCAGCACCTGCAGGAGTTCGGCTACGAACCCGACGCGAGCATCCTGGCGGCCAAGATGGAGATCCCGGAAGACAAGATCCGCAAGATCATGAAGATCGCCAAGGAGCCGATCTCGATGGAGACCCCCATCGGAGACGATGACGACAGCCACTTGGGTGATTTCATCGAGGACAGCACCAACACCGCACCGCTGGACGCCGCCATGCAAGCCGGCCTGCGCGATGTGGTCAAGGACATCCTCGACAGCCTCACCCCGCGCGAAGCCAAGGTGCTGCGCATGCGTTTTGGCATCGAAATGTCGACCGACCACACCCTCGAAGAGGTGGGCAAGCAATTCGACGTGACCCGCGAGCGCATTCGCCAGATCGAGGCCAAGGCCCTGCGCAAGCTCAAGCACCCGAGCCGCTCGGACAAGCTGCGCAGCTTCATCGACTCCATCTGATAGGGCCACAAGCCCCCATAAAGCCGGGCCCTGCCCGGCTTTTTTTATGGCTCTCCTCCGGCCCCTCTCAGGGAAAACCATGATTTTTCATCACCAAACAGGGGTGAAATTAGTTATTGATGATAACTACAATGACCCCAAAGCCTGGCACTATGCACCCGCGAGCACGCCCCGATAAAGCCCAAAGGTTTAGCGCCCATCTCAGGCTTTTGTGCCGTGCCGCCGCAGCCTTGAGACCCATGCAGGAGATCCCATGACCGCCAAATTTCGCCCCCTGCGCTTCGGCGTGACCCGCGTGCAAATGCGCGAGGGCGCTGCGGGCAGCCGCTATATGTTGGCCGATCAGGATCTGCAGCCCTATCCTGAGCGCCTGAGCGACAGGCTGGCCCATTGGGCCCGCGTCAAACCCGAGCAAAGCTTCATCGCACGGCGCGCCCAGGCGGCCGATGGCAGCCTGGGCGACTGGCAGCACCTGAGCTACGCACAAACCTGGCAGGCCGCGCGCAGCCTCGCCCAAGCCCTGATCGACCGCGGCCTGAGCGTGGAAAGGCCGGTGGCCATCCTCAGCGAAAACAGCCTGGAACATGCCCTCCTGGCCCTGGCATGCATGATCGCCGGCATCCCCTACACCCCGGTCTCACCGCCTTACAGCCTGGTCAGCGTGGACTACGACAAGCTGCGGCATGTGCTGCGCACCGTCACCCCGGGGCTGCTGTTCGCGCAGGACGAGCGCTATGCCAAGGCGATCGCCGCCACGGCCACCGAAGACATGAGCATCGTGATGGCCAGCGGCAGCGTGCCGGGGCGCCAATGCCTGCGTTTTGAAGACCTGTGCGCCACACCGGCAACCGATGCGGTGGACAAGGCCCAGGCCGCCACTGGCGCCGAAACCATCGTCAAGTTTTTATTCACCAGCGGCTCGACCAAACTGCCCAAGGCGGTGATCAACACCAACCGCATGTGCTGCGCCAACCAGCAGCAGATGAGTCAGTCCATGCCGGTGCTGGCCGAGCGCGAACTGGTGCTGGTCGACTGGCTGCCTTGGAACCACACCTTTGGCGGCAACCACAACTTTGGCATGGTGGTCTTCCACGGCGGCACGCTCTACATCGACGACGGCAAGCCCACCCCGGCCCTGATGCACGAGACCCTGCGCAATCTGCGCGAGATCTCGCCCACGGTGTATTTCAATGTACCCACCGGCTTCGAGGCGATCGCCAACGCCATGAAGACCGACGCCCAGCTGCGCAAGACCCTGCTGGCCAAGGTGCAGATGTTTTTTTACGCGGGCGCGGCCCTGGCCCAGCCGATCTGGGACAGCCTCTACGAAAGCCAGGAACGCGAAATGGGCGAGCGCATCGTGATGGGCACCGGCCTGGGCATGACCGAGTCCAGCCCCTTTGGCATTTTTGTGACCAACCCCCATGTGCGCGCTGGCGACCTGGGCGTGCCCACGCCGGGGCTGGAGCTCAAACTCGTGCCGGTCGATGGCAAGACCGAAGTGCGCTACCGCGGCCCCAACATCAGCCCCGGCTACTGGCGCGCCCCGCAAGAGACGGCCGATAGCTTTGACGAGGAAGGCTTTTTCAGAACCGGCGACGCGGTGCAGTGGATCGACGAGAGC
>Ga0222712_10000251_pt1 | contig 76204 bp, 73 predicted proteins | sample C33_657DmetaG_FD_165043 | JGI IMG/M metagenome (GOLD analysis project Ga0222712, IMG submission 165043) | Estuarine water microbial communities from San Francisco Bay, California, United States - C33_657D | ecosystem: Environmental > Aquatic > Marine > Unclassified | place: USA: California... | reverse complement strand
TCGTAGCGATCGTGATCATGCTGAGCCGCTTCGCGAGTCGCGTGGATCAGCGTGGCCCATTCGGCATCTCACTCGTTGGGCTCGGATCACTCCTCGCCGCGCTGACGCTGCTCGCCATCAGCCCAACGCTCGAGGTGGACCTTGTCGCCATGGTGCTCTACGGCGTTGGCTACGGGCTGATCTTCCCCGCCGCCGCTGGTGCAGTTGCCATTGCAACGGAGGCTGGCGAGCGCGGTCGTGCTAACGGCGCCTTCAACCTCTCGTTTGATATCGGCATCTCCGCCGGCCCCATCCTTGGCGGCACGTTGACCACGCTCATCGTTGGCCTCACCCCCTTCTCGGGCGGGCTCTTACTCGTGGCGTTCGCGCTCCTCCTCCTCCCTGTCGTAGGCCGCGAAGCCTCCTGATACACTCGCCCTCCTCGGGGCTATAGCTCAGTTGGTAGAGCGCTTGCATGGCATGCAAGAGGTCAAGGGTTCGAATCCCTTTAGCTCCACCAAGCTGCCTGACGGCACACTTGTGTCGAACAGCACGCTTGCGAAAGAGAGGAGTCCCGCACCGTGGCTGATCTAGACGAACGACTGGAGCGATACGACCCTCGCGAGATTGAGCCGCGCTGGCAGGCGCACTGGGAGTCGCACGGACTCCACACCACCGACCTTACTGCCACAACCAAGCCGCGCTACTACCTGCTCACCATGTGGCCATACCCATCTGGCGATCTGCACATCGGCCACTGGTATGTGAAGACACCAACCGATGCGCTCGCTCGATACAAGCGAATGAAGGGCTTCAACGTCTTCTATCCCGTCGGCTTCGACGCCTTCGGTCTGCCTGCGGAGAACGCGGCGATCAAGCGAAAGATTCATCCGCGCGAGTGGACGGTGGTGAACATGGAGAACATGCGCCGCCAGCTGCGCAGCATGGGCGCCTCATTCGACTGGTCAAAGGAGGTCGTCACCTGCGATCCCGCCTACTTCGGCTGGAACCAGTGGATCTTCCTGAAGTTCTACGAGAAGGATGTCGCCTACAGGAAGCAGGCGCCCGTTGACTGGTGCCCGTCGTGCCAGGTGACGCTGGCGCGCGAACAGGTTGAGGGTGTTGATCGCGTCTGCTGGCGCTGCTCAACACAGGTCACCAAGCGCGACCTGACGCAGTGGTTCTTCAAGATCACCGATTACGCCGACGAGCTCCTCTCGTTTGAAGGACTCAACTGGCCGGAGCCGATCCGCACGATGCAGACGAACTGGATCGGTAGGTCCGAAGGTGCCGAGGTGGACTTCACCGTGGCGAAGGCGGCGCACCACGCGGGAGGCGAGAAGCTACGCGTCTTCACTACGCGACCAGACACGCTGCATGGTGCAACCTTCATGGTGCTCGCGCCAGAGCACGAGTTGGCTCAGAAGATCACATCGCCAGAGCAACGCGCCGCCGTTGATGCATACATTGAGGCGACAAAGCGTAAGTCAGAGATTGATCGCCTCACCATCTCAAAGGAGAAGAGCGGCGTTGCCACTGGCGCGTTTGCGGTGAATCCTGTCAACGGCGAGGAGATCCCGATCTGGATCGCCGATTACGTCCTTGCCGGTTACGGCACCGGCGCGATCATGGCGGTCCCCGCGCATGACGAACGCGACTATGAGTTTGCGCAGCGCTTCGGCCTGCCGATCCGCACGGTTGTGGCTCCAGCCGAACTCGCCGCCACACCAGATGCGGTGCAGCTTCCGTATGCAGATAAGGGTGACGGTGCCGCCGTTGCGGTGAACAGCGGCGAGTGGAGTGGTGCCGCCTGGCCTGCATCTTTTGAACAGGCGGTTGCTTCGGTGCAGAAGGCTGGTGCGGGGAAGCGCACCACCACGTATCGGCTGCGCGACTGGCTGATCAGCCGCCAGCGCTACTGGGGGACGCCGATTCCAATCATCCACTGTGAGACGTGTGGCCCTGTGGGCGTCCCCGCAGATCAGCTCCCCGTCACACTTCCAGATGATGTGGACTTCAAGCAGACGGGCGAGTCGCCGCTGAAGAGCGCAACGGCATGGCTCAACGTGCCGTGCCCGAAGTGCGGCGGCCCTGGCCAGCGCGAGACAGACACGATGGACACTTTCGTTGACTCTTCGTGGTACTGGTACCGCTACCTCTCGCCAACATTCACTGGCGGACCGGTAGACAAGAGCCTTGTTGATGCGTGGTGCCCTGTGGACCAGTACACCGGCGGCGCAGAGCACGCCGTGATGCATCTTCTCTATTCGCGCTTCTTCACCAAGGCGCTGCGCGACCTTGGGCTGATCAGCGAATCGGAGCCGTTCACGCGCCTCTTCAATCAGGGACAGATCCTCGGCAGTGACGGCGAGCGCATGAGCAAGTCGCGCGGCAACGTGGAAGATCCCGATGCGCTGGTTGCAAAGCACGGCGCAGACGCGGTGCGACTCTTCCTGATGTTCATGGGGCCGTGGGACCAGGGTGGTCCGTGGTCCGGGAGCGGTATCAGCGGCATCGTGCGCTTCCTTGGACGTGTCTGGACACTGGCGCTCGATCCTCACGGAAAGGAGCCGGGCGATCCGAACGCCGGCACACTGCCGAACGGCGAGGATCAGGCCGCCGCAGAGCTCAGCATCCGCCGCGCAGCGCATAAGGCGATCGCTGGCGTGGAGGCAGACATCGAAGCCTTCCGCTTCAACACCGCCGTGGCGAAACTGATGGAGTTCGCCAACGCCCTCTTCCCGTATCGCGGCAGCCCAGTTGCCGGTGGCGCGGCGTGGAGCGAAGCGCTCGACTACCTGCTGGCCGCCCTCTCCCCAATGGCGCCGCACCTCGCTGAAGAGATGCACAGCCGACTCCAGGCAGAGCGCGGCATCGCTGTGAGCGATCCGAAGTGGCGCTCAATTCATCAGGCGAGCTGGCCAACCGTTGACGCCACACTCCTCACTGACAGCACGCGTGAACTCCCCATCCAGGTCAACGGGAAGTTGCGCGACAAGCTCACCATCGCCGCAACCGCAACAGAGGCAGAAATTGAGGCACTCGCACTCGCTTCCGATAAGGTGAAGATCGCCCTCGAGGGTCGCCCCGTGAAGAAGGTAATCCACGCCGGTGGACGCCTCATCAACATCGTCGGATAACCAAGAACCAGCGTCCCGAATAGCAGGAGGTTCATCGTGAACGAGAAGGTCAAGATCGGCGCACTCATCTGGCCGCAATTCACCGAATGGTCCTCCATGCGCTCAATGGCCGTCACGGCAGATCGCGTTGGCTACGACAACCTCTGGACGTGGGATCACGTCTATCCGATCATCGGCAATCCGAACGGTCCAATCTTTGAAGGCTGGTCCACACTCGTCGCCTGGGCTGAAGCCACCAAGAAGGTGCGCATCGGCTTGATGGTCGGCGCGAACACCTTTCGCGAGCCGGCACTGACGGCCAAGCTCGCCACCACGCTTGACCACATCTCTGGTGGTCGCGCCATCCTCGGCATTGGCGCCGCCTGGTTCGAAGAGGAGCACCAACACTTCGGCCTGAACTTTGGCGACGGTTTCCCCGAGCGACTCCGCTGGCTCGGCGAAGCGCTCCCGATCATGCGTGGCATGTTGGATGGCACCGAGCCAACCGCAACCGGACCGCGCTACAAATCGCAGACCGTTCGCAACCTTCCAGCGCCAGTGCAGAAGCACCTGCCGATCTTCATTGGCGGAGGTGGTGAACAGGTGACACTCAAGCTCGTGGCGAAGTACGGCGACGGCAACAATGTGGGCGGCACGCCAGAACAGGTTGCGCATAAGGAAGAGGTGCTCCTGAAGCACTGCGCCGCTGTTGGCCGCAACCCAGACGAGATCGAACGCACCGTTGGGATCGGCAACGTCGTGATCCGCAACAACCCCGCTGACGCGCAGAAGATTTATGCGGATCAGTTCGGTCGCAATGGGATCTCACCGCTCTGGGAACGTCAACCGGTCGGCACCGTAGACCAGATCGTGGAGCAACTCGCCCCATACGTGAAGCTCGGCTACAAGCACCTCATCGCCGGCTTCTCCACCCCACACGATGAGGAGTCTCTCATCCGCTTCGCTGAAGAGGTGAAGCCGCAGCTGGAGAAGATCTAGCGCTCTAGTAACGCTGCGCTACGTCGCGAATGCGACGCTGTGCCTATGCAAGCTGATCGTGCTCCCTTTACACCGCGGAACGCGTTAGTCGCAACACTCTCACTCCTACTCTTTGCCGCGCTTATTGCAACTCTGACAAGTCCCACAAAGGCCGTCGAGATCCTTGAAGCCCCAGCCTCATCGCTAGATTCGACCTCTATAGCCACGGGGGCCGCGATCCGAGTGGAAATCAGTGGCGGTGTTGCACAGCCTGGCGTGATCTCCCTGCCAGAGGGATCACGGCTCATTGACGCGGTGAGTGCTGCTGGAGGGTGGGGGGAGCGCGTCGATCCACTTCGCGTTGAACTGTGTCTCAACTTAGCTGCGCCCCTTGAAGACGGTGGTGCCATCCGCATCCCCACACGAGACGACCGGCTCCTACTCGGCCTCACTGGAGTTGAGTGCGGCCCACTCTATTCATCTGCCTCAGAGATTGCATCATCTGACGGGGTCAATAGTTCTAGCGGTAGTGGCCCAACAGGGGGCAAGATCGATTTGAATCGAGCAAGCGCAGAAGAGTTGGACACACTTCCTGGCATTGGGCCAGCCACCGCGGCCAAGATCATCGCTGCCCGAACGGAGAAGCCGTTCGTGATTGTCGACGACCTACGTGATCTGAAGATCATCAGTGAGAACGTCCTGCAGGGAATCCGCGCACTCGTCATCCCGTGATCACCGGGCCAACAGATCGGCCGCGCATCACTGGGGCATCACTCGGTGGGAGACCTGGAGCTGTAGCCTGCGCTGCGATCACAACAGCACATCTCTTCCTTCTACCGCTGCCAGCTCAATCTCTAAAAAGCGCGGCGCTTATGCTTTGTGGCCTCTCTCTCATGCTGCTCTTCGGATGTCAGCGAGGCACCGCTCCGAAAGCTCGTGCCGCGGCACTTGGGACGCTCCTCATCTCAGCTCGAGTTGTAGTTGGGGGACACCCGCTTCCGCCGGCCACCTCACTGCAACTTCCGGAAGAGGTGGTCTCTACGGCAGGAGAGGTGCGATCGCTACTTGCCCCTCTTCGTGGCGCGCAACGTTTTGTCCTGGAGGCTGATGGGCTCCGCATCGTCGTTGAAGCACCCCCGAACCCCCAGTTGAGAGTTGGCGACCGCATCACGACAGACCTTGAGTTTCGAGCCCTAGCCCCCGAGGCGCAGGAGAGACTGCGGATTCGGGGTATCGAAGCTTCGGCAAAGAGTTACGGCGTGGCGCTTACTGGACGAGGAAGCCCGCTTGAATGGTTGCGTGGACGCATCGGAGACGACATCGAACGCATGATCCCAGCACCAGCAGGCGGGTTAGCTGCCGCGATTGTCGTGGGGCTTCGAGAGCGCGTTGACGAGCGGCTCGCCGACGCGTTCACCGTGACCGGACTTGGTCATGTTGTGGCGCTCTCTGGGTGGAACGTTGCCATCACTATGGCGGTGGCAGAGAGAGCCTTACGACGCTTCACACTGACGAGGAGGCGCTGGTCGCTGATTGGTATCGCGCTGCTCTATGGTCTCTTTGCTGGCGCGAGCGCGAGCGTCATTCGTGCGAGCGTCATGAGCGCGGCGGCGGTGCTCGCCGAAACCAGCGGCCGCAAGGGTGCGGGGGCGGTCGCCCTTTCGCACGCTGTAGTTGCCCTCCTCATCTTTGATCCTGCAATTGCGTACGACGCTGGGTTCCGCCTTTCGGCACTCGCCACAGCTGGCCTTCTAGCGAAGAGTGCGAGCTGGTCGGCTGCGGCACTTCGCGTTGGCGCGCGATTACCAGCGCCACTACAGAAGACATGGACCCTCCTCGCCGAAGACATCGCAGTCAGCATCGCAGCGCAGGCGGCAACCCTCGGACTCGTCATTGCCCTCTTTGGCAGGGTGGCGCTCTGGTCAATCCCGCTCACGCTGCTTATCGCGCCGCTGATTGCACCGGCTACCGCGGCGGCGCTACTTGCGCTTCTCGCTGGTGAGATTGCACTGATCATGCCGACAGGACTCGCTCTTCTTCCGAGCCTCCTTGCGCTCCCCGCTGCGGCACTCTTTGGCGCCGCGGCGCTGATTGCCCAGGTCGGGTCAACTCTCCCCGGCACCGACTTCACGATCTCTCGTGATCTCACGCTACCGATCGGAGTCGTACTCGGGGCCGCTGGCATCGGACTACTGTTGCGCCGCAGCAGCGCCGTACTAACTGAACCTGCCGAGCGAAACACTGGAGGCGGATTAAAGGTCCCAGCGATCGCTGGGGCGTGCATTCTCGTTGCGAGCTGCCTCGCCTCGGCCAGTGCCGCAGCACCACGCGGCGAACTCCGCATCGCCGTTCTTGATGTTGGGCAGGGAGACGCAATCTTGGTTGAGTATCGCGGTAAGAGAATGCTGATTGACGGCGGACCAGATCCCGCACGACTCAGCACCGAGCTTGATCACCTCATCCCGTCCTGGGACAGAAACATAGACGTACTCGTTGCAAGCCACCCGCACGAAGATCATCTCGCTGGGCTACCACGCCTTCTTGATCGATACCGTATCGGAGCAGTGATCGGTGCTGAGGTTCGTGGTGGAGGTCCAGCTTCTAGAAGTTGGAACGAGATCCTTCAGTCGAGCGAAGCCGAATATCACAGCGTCGCTACAGGGAGCAGGTTCATGCTTGCCGATGCACACCTCGCTGTACTCTGGCCAGATAGGGAGGCACTTGAACGCGCGCCAGTGGACGGAGGGAGTGCGCTCAACAATCGATCGATCGTCTTGCGCCTTGATATTCCAGGATTCTCCGCGCTCTTTACTGGTGACATCGAAGCAGATCTGGATCGTCGCATCGCGACAAGGATCACCACCCCAGTTGATCTCTTGAAGTCCCCACATCACGGCAGTGCAACGGCGGCCAGTCGGGAACTACTCGCGGCGGTAGACCCTCGAGTCTCAATCGTCTCCGTTGGTCTACGCAACTCGTATGGCCACCCATCAGCAGCCACCCTAGAACGACTCGCTGAGCGGAGAGGTGCCGTGGCGAGGACAGACCTTGACGGTACCGTCATCGCGCTGATTGATCCTGCACACCCAGATCAAATTAATATTCAAACGGCCACCACAACATCGCTTGCACCAGCGCGAAGCGAGATCGGTCGCATCACGCCGGGCGGACCCCGTGCTGGCGCCGCCGCCGACGCACAAGTCCCAGCAGCCGCGTTTATTCGGATGCTGCGCGCTGGGAGTGTGAGCTGTCCCCTGCCAGCCGCTACCATCGGCGCATGGCAAAGCCAACGAATCCAGCGGTACTCCTCGCCTGGGGCGATGACCTCCTCCTGATCGAGGAGGCGGTGGATGCGCTCGCGCAGCAGCTTACTGCGGGCGGGATGGGGGCACCAGACCGCGTACGGCTGAAGGCTGAGAGGCGTGGCTCCGGAGATGGCGCGGCGGTGCTGAGCAACCTGGCGCAGAAGTTGGGAACGGGCGGACTCTTTGGTGGCGGTTCACTGATGGTCGTTGCGGGAGCGGGACGCCTTGCGCGAACCAAAGAACTACGCGCTGGGGTTGCGAATGCACTCGCGAACATTGCGCCCGGTAATGCGGTTGCGCTCGTTGATCAACGCGCTCGCCGACCGAACCTGCGCGGCGCGCGCCCTGATGGCCCTGGCGAACTTGGCCTCCTGGTACAGGACGTTGGCGGCTCCGTACTGAGCTGCATCTCACCGGGACCTGGGGAGCTTGCGTCGTGGATCTTGCAACGTGCGCAGGCGGCGGGGCGCGAGATCGCTGGCGATGCAGCCAAAGATATTGCCGAGCGACTTGGCGCAGAGGTGCGTGAGCCAGATCTTGATCGCAGCGGGATGCGAATGACAGCGGCGATTGAGCTTGAGAAGTTGATGCTTGCTATGCCAACAGGAACGATTCCGCTGAAGGTGGTGCAGCTCCTCGTTGCCGATCGTGGGGTTGGATCACTCTTCGCCTTTGCGGATGCGATCGTGGCGCGCAGTGGCCCACTCGCCGCTCGGCATCTGGGTCGCGCGATCAGTGAGCCCGGGCCGATGGTGGTGGCGACGCTCCACCGCAAGATGCGCGACCTTGCACAGATTCACGGTGCGGTGATTGAAGAGGGGAAGTCGATTGGTCAGGTGGCGCGAGAGCTCCATATGCACGAGTTCCCCGCTGGGAAACTTGCTGAAGCTGCACGGCGCTGGAGTGCACGAGAGATCTCCGATGCGATCACAGGCCTCGTGGAGCTTGACGCGGTCTCTAAGGGTGATGGTGAGCGTGCCTGGGGTCCGGCGCTCACGCGATGGAGCGCCGCCCGAATCGGCTAGGAAGCTCACCGAAACGAGATCCCTACTGGATGCGGAGCAACACTTTCGCAGATGACCAGAGCTGCTCGAGCTTGTAGAACTCGCGCTCTGGCGGCGTGAAGATGTGCACGATCACGGAGCCGTAATCCAAGACGATCCAGTGGGATGATGGCGCGCGATGTCGGTGCGCCGGCGTGATCTCCTCTGCGGCGAGACCATCCACGATGCTCGCGATGATTGCGGCGAGCTGCGGCTCAGAGCCACCAGTGCAGATCACGAAGGCTTCGGCAACCGTGGTGATCCCAGCAACGTCAAGAACGATGATGTCCGCCGCCTTCTTATCTTCGGCGAGGAGGGCAATCTTCCGCGCAAGGTCGTGGGGCTCAATGCTGCGTTGTTTCTGAATCACCAGCTCAGCCTACCCGAGTAGTCACGTTGCTGGATCAACCGGGATGTCATCAGGCTCAATCGGTCGCTTGAGGACGAGTTCTGGTCGATCTAGGTAGAGACCAGTCTTCTTGATGTAGTCGGCTACAGCACCAGGAACTAGGTAGCGAAGCGAGCGCCCGCGCGCCGCAAGCGCACGGAGTTCACGGCTAGCGTGCGAGAGGTGGAAGCCGTCAAGGTAGAGGAATCGATCCTCGCGCCCAGGGAAGTGGCGTGTCAGCCAGGCGCGATCTGGCGTTGGCGTTCCAGGTCGCGGTAGCGCGGCAACGCGGGCGAGGTCAAGGATTGCAGTTGGATCCTCCCACTCATGGAAGCCGAGGAGTGATTCAACTGAGAGGATCAGGTAAAGCTCGTGTGGCTTCCCTGGTTCAGCAGTGGCGGCAAGGTCACGCAGCGTGTCAATCGTGTACGAGAGGCCTGGGCGGTCAAGCTCTGCACGGCTCAACTCAAAGTGTGGGTTCCCCGCAATGGCAAGCTGCACCATCTCGCAACGAATCGCAGCGTCGGTGACGCGATCGTTCACCTTGTGCGGTGGTCGCGCAGCGGGCACGAAGAGGACGCGATCAAGCTTCAGTAGGTCGCAGGCGGCCTGGCCGAGTGCAAGATGCCCGTCGTGAATCGGATCGAAGGTCCCGCCAAGGACACCGATTTTACTCACTGGCTCCCCTCCGAACTTCCAGTTGCGGCCTCTTCCAGCGTCTCACCAATCTCTTCCAGCTCAAGGTCGGCAACGTCTGCCGCGTCGGCAGCGTTCAATAGACCCGTATCGTCTGGGTCGTCCCACTCCAACGCAAGGTCGCCAATCAACACGGAGTCGCCGGCGCGACAACCAGCCTTGCGCAGCGCCTCTTCAATCCCCTGTCGCTTCAGCTCGTGATGGAAGCGCTCGGCAGATTCATCGCGCGCGAAGTCGGTCTGATGCACCAAGCGCTCAATCGCTTTGCCGCGCACGCGGAAGGCAACACCTTCACGGCTGACCTCAAACCCAGAGATTGCAATCGGATCAATGCGGTGCACCACCACGCCAGCAGGTTCGGTTGGGAGCGAGAGTGTCTCGGCGTCAGGGAGGAGTCGCGCCAGCTCTTTACGGAGGGCACCTACACCCTCACCTAGGGTGCCGCCAAGCGCTGAACAGGCGACGCTGTTGAGGCCGAGCTTGGCAAACCCTTCTTGCAGTTCGGCGAGTCGCTCGTGGACACCAGGACGATCAATCTTGTTTAAGACGATTAGCGTGGTCTTCTCAAGGAGTGCAGGGTTATGTGCAGAGAGTTCGTCACGAATGATCCCTGCGTCGCGCAGCGGGTCCGCGGCAGAGGCATCAACAACGTGCACCAAGATGCGCGTGCGTGAGGCGTGACGTAAGAAGGCGAAACCGAGTCCAGCCCCCATCGATGCTCCTTCAATCAATCCGGGGAGGTCGGCAACAGTTGGGCGACGACCATCCTCTAGGCCAAGCTCAAGGACGCCAAGGTTCGGCTCAAGTGTGGTGAAGGGATAGTCGCCAATCTTTGGTTGCGCTGCAGTAAGGGCGGCGAGTGTGGTCGACTTCCCAGCGTTCGGGAGGCCAACGAGCCCAATGTCGGCAATCAGGCGCAGCTCAAAGCGCACGGCGCGCACCTCGCCAGGCTCCCCCTTCTGCGCGTGGCGTGGTGCCTGATGCGTTGAGGTCACAAAGTGCGCGTTTCCGAGGCCACCGCGTCCGCCGCGGACGATCATCACGCGTTGTTCGCGTGAGACGATGTCAGCGATCAGGTCGCCGCTCTCGGCGTCAAAGATTGCGGTACCAGGCGGGACGCCGATCTCTAGATCTCTCCCCGCCTTCCCGTGCGACTTCTTGTTGCCACCGTTCCCACCGTCTCCTGCGGTAAGAAATCGCTTCTGCTCAAAGTCGCGCAAGGTGGTCTGGCCAGTGTCTACGGAGACATAGACGCTCCCGCCACGCCCACCGTCACCTCCGTCCGGTCCACCACGCGGTACGTGCGACTCACGCCGCATCGTGGAGGCGCCATCGCCTCCTCGCCCAGCGGTGAGATGAAGCTCTACAACGTCAAGAAACACGTGCCCTACGGTAGGAAGCGTGCCGGATTGTAGAAGGTTGATCCACTCGCAAGTGGGTAACCACGCGAAACAGAGAAGTGAAGATGTGGACCGGTGGTACATCCAGTATCCCCAATCTTTCCGATCTGCTGTCCGCGTGCAATCTTCTGTCCAGGCGAGACCAGTATTTTGGACATGTGATAGTAGCCAGTGTAAAGATTTGAACCAACAGCGATCACTACCTGATTGCCCCCACAATTGTTGACCCACCCCGTGCGCACAACAACTCCTGCCGCTCCTGCCAGAATCGGTGCACCGACAGATTGAGCGATATCCATCCCGTCATGGCCCCGGAAGAAGCCTCGCACGAATCGTCCGCCTGGGACGGGGTAACGGAAGGTCAAGCCGTCATAGATCGCTGGAAGTGGCCCGTTATACGCGTATGACTGACCAGAAGCCGCATACGTTGGAAGTGCTGGCCCGCGACCTCCCGGAAGGACGAGCACCATCCCGAGCACAACATCAGTCGAGCGGAGCCCGTTGTATGCAACGATCTTGGACTGAGAGATGTGCGCAGAGGAGGCGATCGACTTCATCGTCTCGTGCTCTGCGACAACATGAACATAGCCTTTCACGTCTGGGATCTTGAGCCGCTTCCCTGCAGGTGGGTTGCTTGTTGAGATCAAGCGATTTGACCAGATCACATCCATCAGTCCAATGTTGTAAAGTTTGGCGATCTGGGCAAGCGTCTGCCCCTTCTGCACAACATGGATGCTGACGTGTACGCGACCATCTGGAATGCTGATCGCAACTGCAGCTGGAAGCTGCATCGTTCCATCTTCCAGAATCCTTGGTCCATCAAGCTCACTCACGACTAAGCTGCTTGCGAGCTCCGCTGAGGCAGCGCGCGCGGGCTCAGCTGAGCGCCAACCGAGTGGGCTCGACACAGAGACATCTTTCACCGCAGTGCCCTGCTCTCCTGAAAGGTTCATCGGCGCATCGAGTGGTGCTACGCGGTCAGGATCAAGTCCCGCCCCCCAGAGCGCAGGTGGGGTGCGCTCGGTCCCAGTCTCAACGGCGATTGCTAGTCCTTCATCGAGCGCGCGGGCGCGCTGGTCAACCCCCGGGCCTGGGAGGAGGCTCGCCACAATAGCAACGCCAAGGAGGACCGCGATGCCGACCGACGCGGCGCTCTCGGGTGCTCGCATCACGGCATTGATCTGTTTTGCAATCTGAGCCTGGCGGCGTTTGAGACTGCGCATGATTCCCCAGCGCTCCAAGTGTGGCGTCAGCGTATGGGCGAGAGCAGCAAGAGCAAGGCCGCTGGTTCGCTCGCGCAGTCGAGGGTGGACGCGAATACGACGTGGGAGCGGGTGCTTCAGAAACTCGCCCGCTCGGAAGAGGCTCAGCCTGATTGCTCGCTCACCCGCACGCTCAACAAGCCCACGAAGTCCATATGCCGCACGGCGAATGGAAGCGGCGAGGCGGAAGACGGCATCTCCTGGACGAACGCCGCTGGCTAGACGCGAGCGCGTTCTCTTTCGACTCTCGGGAGCTCTCTGAGCCATATGCGCCTCCGATCTCGACCTATTCTACCCTTCGCCGATTCCGCCTCGGCGGGGTGCGGGAGGTTGATCTCAGGCTTGGTTGGAGCCCTCGGTCCCCTTCGTCAGCGAGGCGAGGAATTGCGCGTTCGACTCAGTCTTCGCGATGCGGTTCAAGAGGAGCTCAATCCCCTCATTTGCACCGACGGCCGAGAGCATGCGGCGCATTGTCCAAACCATCTTCAGCGTTGCCTCATCAAGGAGGAGCTCTTCTCGACGTGTGCCGGATCGCTGCACATCAATGGCCGGGAAGATGCGCTTCTCGGCAAGCTTACGGTCAAGGACGAGTTCGGAGTTACCCGTCCCCTTGAACTCTTCGTAGATGACGTCATCCATCTTGGAACCGGTGTCAACGAGGCAGGTGCCGATGATCGTGAGTGAGCCACCCTCCTCTAACTTGCGTGCTGCGCCGAAGAAGCGCTTCGGTGGGTAGAGCGCAATCGGATCAATACCGCCGGAGAGGGTTCGCCCTGACGGCGGGAGTGCCAAGTTGTAGGCGCGTGCGAGTCGGGTGATGGAGTCGAGCAGCACCACTACGTCGGCGCCAGCTTCGGTGCGTCGCTTCGCGATCTCTAGTGCCATCTCGGCCACGTGGGTGTGATTCTCGGTCGGCTCGTCGAAGGTTGAGGAGATCACCTCGCCCTTCACGGAGCGACGCATGTCGGTCACCTCTTCTGGCCGCTCGCCGATGAGGCAGACCATCAGAGAGATCTCTGGATAGTTCGCGGTGACACCCTGCGCAATCTGCTTCAGGAGGCTCGTCTTCCCCGCCTTTGGCGGTGAGACGATCAGCGCGCGTTGCCCCTTACCGAGCGGGTTGACAAGGTTGATGAGGCGCTGCGAAAGATTCGACGGATCGGTCTCAAGGTTGATCAGCTCAATCGGATGGATTGGAGTGAGATCACCAAAGTGTGGTCGTCGGCGTGCCGACTCTGGGTCGGTGCCAGAGATGATCTCAACGCGGAGCATCCCCCAGAACTTCTCCCCTTCGCGCGGCGCGCGAATGACGCCACCAATCGTGTCTCCCTGTCGTAGGCCGATGCGGCGCAACATAGGCGACGGAACGTAGACATCGTCCGCGCTTGGCAGGAGTCCGTTGCGTCGAACGAAGCCGTAACCATCATCAACGATCTCAAGGATGCCTTCGGCCCACACCTGGCCCTGCTCTTCAGCTTGCGCCGTAAGGATCTTCTGGATCACGCGCGGCAGATCCTCTTGCTGTGATGTGGTGACGTTGAACTTCTTCGCTGCGGCCATCAGCTCGCTCGCAGTCATGTTGGCGAGCGCTGCAAAGGTGAGAAGTCCCTCGGCGGCGAGATCCGCTTCAGAGAGGACCTCAACATCCTGTGGGAGTGAGCTCTGCGGCATGCGCATGCCGCCTTGTCCACCGTTCATTCCGGGTCCGCGGCGAACGCCGCGTCGTGGTCCGCGATTACGGGGATCGTTCATAGACATTGGTGGGGGTACCTTCCTTGACTCTTGTGGGGGTTGCCTGGGAGTGTTCGCGATCCCCACACGAAACGTCCAACGCCTCTTAGCGGGAGGAGTGGGGGGATGAGAGAACTCTACGGGATCATCTGCCCAACGTCAACGGGGCGTTGCGAGCGGCTACTTCCCGCCCTTCGCCTTCGCCCAATCGGCCTTAAAGACGGTGATCCCCCTGTCGGTGAGTGGATGCTTCGCCATCTGCTCAAGGACCTTCAGTGGCATGGTGGCAACGTGTGCGCCAACAAGCGCTGCCTCCGTCACATGACGAGGGTGGCGAATTGATGCGGCCAAGATCTCGCAGTGATCGAGATCCTCGTAGTGCGAAAAGATCTCCGCAAGTTCGCGGATCACCGTCATGCCATCTTCACTGATGTCATCAAGCCGGCCAACGAATGGGCTGATCAGTGATGCGCCCGCCTTCGCGGCAAGAAGTCCCTGGTTCGCCGTAAAGATCAATGTGCAGTTCGTCTTGATCCCCTCCGCCTTAAGGCGGCTGATGGCGGCGAGACCATCGGTGGTCATTGGGATCTTGACTACGATATTGGAAGCAATCTTGGCGAAGGCAAGCCCCTCGCGGAGCATCCCCTCGGTGTCATCGCTGATCACTTCGGCCGAGACTGGGCCGGGGGTGAGGGCGCAGATCTCCTTCAGGAGCTCTTCGTAGGAGCCGCCAACCTTCGCGTAGAGCGACGGGTTAGTGGTGACGCCGTCAACGATCCCCCAGCTGATGCCGGTCTTGATCTCGTTGATATCTGCCGTGTCCAAGAAGAACTTCATGATGCAGCTCCTGTTCCGTTGCTTCGGCTTGCCGCCTTGTGTGCGGCCGCCTCAATTGCCTTGCGGCGTTCCGCCTGTACCGTCTCATCATCGCGCACTCCCACCATTCGTGGGCTGTAGGCGGCGAGGCGACCCTCTTTCAGCGCCACTGCGGCGCCAACGAAGCCATCAAAGAGTGGGTTCGGTCGAAGCGGACGGCTGGTGAACTCTGGGTGGAACTGGCTCGCCACGAACCATGGGTGATCGGCGAGTTCAATGATCTCAACAAGGCGACCATCTGGCGAGACGCCAGAGAAGTTCATCCCAGCGGCTTCGAGCTGCGGCTTGAAGCGATTCGCAACTTCAAAGCGGTGGCGGTGGCGCTCGTAGGCGATCTCTGAGCCATAGACGGTTGCGGCGCGCGAGCCTGCGGTGAGCTTGGCGGGATAGAGGCCGAGCCGCTGCGTTCCCCCCTTCTCTTCCACGCCGCGCTGGTCTGGCGTGAAGTCAATCACCGGATGCTTCGTGAACATGTCGAACTCGGTGGAGTTCGCGTCGGCAGAGGCAAGTGTCTCGCGTGCGAACTCAATCACCGCGATCTGCAGACCAAGGCAGAGACCGAGATACGGGATGCGCTCGGTGCGCGCCGTGTGTGCCGCGCGAATCTTCCCCTCAATGCCGCGGTAACCGTAGCCGCCAGGGACCAAGATGCCGTGCGCGCCGGCAAGATGCGCTGAGACCTGCGCCGCATCGGCGTCATCAAGCTGTTCGGCGTTGACCCATCGAACGCGGACATCGTGGCCGTGCGCCCACCCGGCGTGTCGCAGCGCCTCCATGACGGAGAGATACGCGTCAGGGAGTTCGGTGTACTTCCCAACGATGGCAATCTCCACCGCCGGCTTCTCCGCAACGATCTCTGAAACAAGCTGCTCCCACTTCGCCAACTGCGGCGTGGCGGGCGTAATGCCGAGGTCACGGACGAGCAGGTCGCCCAGGCCAAACTTCTCAAACTGCAGCGGCACCTCATAGATGGTGCGTGCGGTGGTGGCGGGGACGACCGCCTCTACGGCAACGTCGGTGAAGAGGGCGATCTTCTCGCGCACATCATCTGGTACAGGGTGATCTGCACGGAGGATGATTACGTCGGGTTGAATTCCGCTCCCACGCAGCTCCTTCACCGAGTGTTGCGTTGGCTTCGTCTTCAGTTCGCCAGTTGCGGCGAGTTCTGGAAGGAGGGTCACGTGGATGTAGAGCGAGTTTCCGCGACCAACATCCTTCTTCAGCTGGCGAATCGCCTCAATGAATGGGAGTGACTCAATGTCGCCAACCGTTCCGCCAACTTCAACGATGACCACATCAACATCGTCGCCACCGAGACGCAGGACGCGCTCCTTAATCTCGTTCGTGATATGCGGAATCACCTGAACCGTGCCGCCAAGGTAGTCGCCGCGGCGCTCGCGCGCGATCACGGTGGAGTAGATGCGCCCCGTGGTGACGTTGGAGGCCTGCGAGAGGTTGACGTCGATGAAGCGCTCGTAGTGACCAAGGTCGAGGTCGGTCTCTGCGCCGTCATCGGTGATGTAGACCTCGCCGTGCTGGTACGGCGACATGGTGCCCGGATCCACGTTGAGATACGGATCGAGCTTGATGACGGAGATGCGCAGTCCGCGCGCCTTCAGCAGAAGGCCAACGGAGGCTGCGGTGATGCCCTTACCGAGGGAGGAGGTGACGCCGCCGGTGACGAACACATATTTCGTCGCCATCTCGTCCCCTCTGCCTCCTCAAGTTGGGCGGGGCGCTCGGTGACTACCGAGCGAGCCTGACGGAGTCTATCGCAGGCGGCGGCGGAACGGGAGTCTTGTTTGGCGCCCTGCCCAGATCCCCAGGATGATCAGCGCGCCGCCGAGTGCCTGCACAGGCTCAAGCGCCTCGCCGAGCACAAACGCCGAGATGATGACCGCCAAGAATGGGACGAGCAACTGAAAGCTCGCCACGCGTGCAGGGCCAACCACCGGCACCGCGGTGAAGTAGAGGACGTTGGCGAGGCTGCTCGAACCGAAGGTGGCATAGAGGATGCCGAAGATCGCAACGGCGGGGATCGCCGGCGAGCCAAGTTCAGCCCACTGGTTCGCGCCGAATGGAATTAAGACAACACCACCGATCACCATGCTCCACGCCGTCCAGGCGAGCGCACCAGTACGTGGAATCACGCGCGCGCCGGCCAAGAGATACGACGCCCAACAGGCGGCGGCAAGCAGCGTTGCCGTCACGCCAGCGGTAGTACCGCCGAATGCGCCAGCCCCTTCACCAATCGCAACGGCGGCGACGCCAGCAAATGCGATCAGCCCGCCGATCGCGATCGCAGGACGGAGCGGATCAATGCGCAGGATCGCGGCGAAGGTGGCGGTAAGGAACGGCGTGACCGCAATGAGCAGTGCACTTGTTCCAGCATTAATGGTGCCGAGTGATCCAGCCCAGAGCAGCTGATACGTCCCCTGCCCGATGATGCCAAAAATCCCAGTGGTGATGAGGTCACGCCGTGACATGCGGATGTTTCCGCCGCGCAGATGTGTCCAAAGCAAGACGATGAGTCCTGCCGCCGTGATGCGGATCGCAGAGAACGGGAGGACGGGCCACGCCGTCACCGCAGCTTTGACTACGGTGAAGTTCGCCGCCCAGACCAACATCGCAATCAGGACGCCGATCTCAGCGACTGCACGCGGGGTTCTTGTGCGTTTGGTTCCACTCATGAGGCGGTGCTCCGATCCAAAAAGCCCTTCTCTCGCGCGCGATCAATCCCGATCCTAAAGAGTCTCGGCGCCGCGAGCGTAATCAGCACCGTTCCAACCGTCAGCACGAGGAGAAGTAGCGGCGTAGAGAGCTCGCCGAGCAACCCTGGCGAGGCCGTGCCGAGGAGCGCGCGTCGCACCCCCTCAATCCACCAGGTCATCGGAAGCGCTGCGCCGATGAGCTGGAGCGCCCGCGGAAGTGTGTCGAGCGGAAAGATTGCACCGCAGAGAAGGAAGACGCTTCCGGCAACTGCTTGGGGGTAGCCCCACGCGTCGTTGCGAAGCTGCACACAGACCGCGCCGAGCGCTACGCCAAGCCCAACAATTGATGCAGGTCCGAGTGTCATCACAACGAGCAAAAGTGGAAGATCTGGACCACCTGCACGCATCGGCATCCCGATCAGCGCACCAACGCCAATCACGATGACGGCGCTGATCGCTGCAATGAGCGCCTTCACCAGGGCCCGTCCAATAGAGACTGGGAGGAGCGATGACGGTGTCGCAAAGATGTAGCGAATCGTTCGATACCGTTCGCGATCATCGAGCAGCGCATGCGTTGGCCCCTGCATGGCAGCGCCAACAATCTGAAAAATTGCCTGCCCCACAACAACAAAGCCGATCGAGGCGGGATTCAGCGCGCCACCAATGGAGAGGACGGCAAGGAAGAGTCCCAGAAATGCGAGTGGTCGAATGATGAGATAGACGAGCAGGAAGAAGGGCTCGGCCCAGTTCCCTTCAATCGCCCAGGCGAGTCGCGCTGAAGCAATCAGCGAACGTGCAGCGTCCGCAGCGTTACCGCGCAGCGGACCGAACGGTCTCGATGTGCGCGAGGTGAGATCAATCTGCACGGGTGAGCAACTTTCCATCTGCACGACCGCGGCGCTCAATGTACGCAAGCGAGGCGTGTGAAAGGAGGCTGAAGACCACAAACATTACGGCGAGGATCCCAAGCTCAACTGGAACAGGAAGGAGTCCGGTTGCGGCGAGTTGCGGAAGTGCGAGTTGGCGCATCGCATCGGCGGCTGGGGCGAGCGGCAGGATCCCAATCGCAAGGAGCCCAAAGATGCCGAGGCTGCGCACGGGGGCGAAGAGGCCACCCAGGAGCTGCATTGGCTCGTTCAAGAGATCACCAAGGTGATCCGCCTCCCGACCAGAGACTAAGAAGACGGCGGCGAGACAGACGCCGAGCGCATTCATGGCGGCGATCCCGAGCAGCATCGTCAGGGCGAGAAGGAGTGGTTCGCGGATCTCATACTGTGCGCCGAAGAGGAGTGAGCCGCCGAGGATGATGATCCCGGCGCGGAACGCCATGCCAACTGCACCGCCAACCGCCATGCCGAGCGCGATAGAACCGAGCCCGACAGGCGCCGTGATGTAGAGCGTCATATTGCCGCTGTCACGCTCCCAGCGGAACTGCCCAGCCATCATCCAGATCACAGAGGTCCAGAAGGTGAGCAGCGCGCTCGCAAGGATCGTTGCACTAATCCAGGCCTCATCGGCGCCACGTGAACGCAACAGGAAGACGAACGAACACATGCCGAGGGTCGGAAAGACGAGATCAAAGAAGAGCCACGATGGCTCACGCGACATGCCGAAGATGCGTGGGTACGCGCGGCCAACTACCGACTGCGCCGCGTGGCGCAACTTATGCGAGAGGCTCCACTCCGTCTCCGCGTAGATACGCGCGTGCAGATCTTTCGAAACGCCAGCGGCGCTCAAAGCGCCTGCTCACTATCTGACTCACTAATGCCACGTCCAACGAGTTGGACGAAGACCTCTTCCAGTGTTGGCTCACTCTTGGAGATCTCACGAAGGTGCGCCCCAGCAGCGGCGAGCGCGCTGATCACGCCACCAAGCGCGGCGTCTTCGCGAAGCGCGATCGCAAGGCGCGTGACCGGTGAGCCGACGCCGTTTCCATCAGCTCCATCAGCATCACGCACAACAACAGAGATGACGCCTGGAAGTTCGCGCAGTGTTCCAAGGCTCACCGCAGCGGGGAGCTCATCAACGCCAACGATGAAGAGCGTCTCCTTCTGCACCATGCGCTTCAGTTCGGTTGGCGTCCCCTGCGCAAGGATGCGCCCATGGTCAACAATCGCTATGCGATCGCACATCTCGTCCGCCTCAGCCATGTAGTGCGTAGTGAGCAGCACCGTGCGCCCCGGCTGCTCCGCCTGGAAGGCACGGACACGCTCGCGCACATCGCGTGCCGCAGAGACATCGAGTCCAATCGTTGGCTCATCAAGGAAGAGCATCCACGGCTCGTTCAAGAATGAACGTGCAAAGTTCAACTTCTGACGCTGTCCCGTTGAGAGGGCGCTGATCTTTCGGTCCCGAATATCCGTAATGCCGAACGCCTCAATCTGGGCGTCAACGCGACGCATCCCTTCGGCATATGGCATCCCGTAGAACTGCGCGAACATTGCGAGCTGCTCGCGTGCAGTGAGGAGGCCATACCCGGAAAAGTCCCCGCCAGCGACAAGGTTCATGATGCGCCGAACGCGCGCCGTGTCGCCCACAACATCAAGGCCGAAGATGGATGCGCTCCCGCTACTAGGAAGAAGGAGTGTGCTGAGAATCTTGATCAGCGTGCTCTTTCCTGCACCATTCGGCCCGAGGAGTCCGAAAAGCTCACCCGGCTCAATGCGCAGATCAATGTTGTGCAGCGCAGTAACTGAGCCTCCCTTCGCTTGAAAGACTCGGCCGACGCCGGAGACCTCTACCGCGGCAGCGGAGGCCGCGGGCGTTGAGATAGCCATCTGACCTCCACGTAGGCGTGCGTTCGTGGCACAGAGGTGCCACGGCAGCGCAGTCGTGAGGAGTCTACAATCATCAGACACCAGCCAACATGCAGGGGGTTACCTATGGATTCACGACTGGAACAGTCCGCCATCACCACGATCCGCACCCTTGCGATCGACACCGTCCAAGCGGCAAATTCCGGTCACCCTGGCGCGCCAATGGGCTGCGCGCCGATGGCCCACACGATCTGGACGCGACACCTCCGCCACGCGCCGAGCACTCCCGGCTGGTTTGATCGCGACCGATTCGTCCTCTCCAACGGTCATGCGAGTGCACTCCTCTATTCACTTCTTCATCTGACTGGCTACGGGCTCACGATTGATGATCTGAAGTCGTTCCGACAGTGGGGCTCGCTGACACCTGGACATCCGGAGTACGGCCTCACCGCTGGCGTTGAGGCGACCACAGGGCCGCTGGGTCAAGGCTTCGCGAACGGTGTTGGGATGGCGATCGCCGAGCGACGCCTCGCCGCAGAGTTCAATCGACCTGGGCACACCGTGGTTGATCACCGCGTCTTCGCGATCGTCTCAGACGGCGACCTTCAGGAAGGGCTCGCCTCCGAGGCGGCATCACTCGCTGGTCACCTAAAGCTCGGCAAGTTGATCTACCTCTGGGATGACAACCTCATCCAGCTCGACGGACCAACATCAACCGCCTGGTCGGAAGACGTGCGCAAGCGATTTGATGCGTATGGCTGGCACACCAGCAGTGTTGCCGACGGCAACGACGTTGCATCCATTGATGCGGCGATTAGCGCCGCGATCAAGGATGATCGCCCGAGCCTCATCGCTGTGCGTACCGTCATCGGTTTCGGTTCGCCGAATAAGGCAGGGAGCCAGAAGTCACACGGCGCACCACTCGGCCCAGACGAGGTGAAGCTCACCAAGAGCGCGTATGGCGCGAATCCAGATGCAACCTTTGATGTCCCAGCAGATGTTTCCGAGTTCTACCGCGGCGCGATCACCAGTGGTGAAGCGCTCGTTGCGGCGCACACCAAGCGACTCCTCGCTTATGCGACCGCCTTCCCCGCAGATGCGGCCGAACTACAGCGCCGCATGGCGGGCGTACTGCCAAGCGGATGGGAGCGCGCACTTCCAGCGTATGAGCTCGGCGGTGATGCGCCAACGCGCAACGTCAGCCAATCAAGCATCAAGTCGCTCGCTGCGGTGCTGCCGGAGCTGATCGGCGGAAGCGCGGATCTATCCGAATCAAACCTCACCGACATCCATGAGGGTGGCCGCTTCACCGCAACGGAGTCTGGTCGCAACATCAGCTTCGGTGTACGCGAGCATGCGATGGCGGCGATCACCAACGGAATCGCGTATCACGGCGGACTGATCCCGTTCAGCGCCACCTTCCTCACCTTCAGCGATTACATGCGCGGCTCGCTCCGACTCGCGGCACTTGCTGGACTCGGCAGCATCTTCGTCTTCACCCATGACTCCATTGGTCTTGGCGAAGACGGGCCAACGCACCAGCCAGTTGAACACTACGCCGCACTTCGCGCCATTCCAAATCTGCGCTTCTTCCGACCAGGCGACCCGAACGAAGCCGCACAGGCATGGGGCGCTGCGATTGAACGCCGCGACGCGCCAACGGTGCTCGCCTTTACGAGGCAGAAACTGCCAGTGCTTCCTGGCTCCATCAGCGGCGCAGCGGCTGGCGTGAAGCGCGGCGCATATGTTGTGCGCGAGGCAAGCATGCAGGCGAAGGCGATCCTTATTGCAACAGGGTCAGAGGTACACCTCGCCGTTGCCGCAGCGGATCTGCTTGAAGCGTCTGGCACCCCAACGCGTGTCGTCTCAGCGCCATGCCTCGAACTCTTCGGCGATCAAGATGCCGCATATCGTGAGTCGGTCCTCCCCGTCGCGGTGCGCGCGCGCGTCGGCATTGAAGCCGGGGTCAGCCTCGGATGGGATCGCTGGACCGGGAGCGACGGCGCAATCATCGCCATGGATCGCTTCGGTGCATCGGCGCCGGCGCCAACACTCTTCGCCGAGTTCGGCTTTACGCCAGAGCGCATTGCAGAGGTCGCGCGCGGCGTGATCGCTGGGACGCACCGCGGTGTGATCCCAACGCCGTACCTCCACGACGGTCATCAGGTCAGCTGAGGTGTCGGCTCGTAAGCTCGCGATTGCCGCAGATCACGCGGGGGCTGCGCTCAAAGCGGCACTCCTTAGCGAACTTCAGAAGATTGCTCCTGAGTGGGAGGGGATTGATCTTGGTGGCGATGGGAGTGATCTGACTGACGATTATCCGGATGCGTCGCGCGCGGTTGCCGAGCTGATGCAGCGTGGCGGCGCAGAGCGCGGCCTACTGATCTGCGGTTCAGGGATCGGCGTCACGATCGCCGCAAACAAGTTCCACGGCATTCGCGCCTCCATCGCACATGATCCGGCATCAGCGGAACAGGGAGTGGTGCATGACGCCATGAATGTCCTCTCGCTCGGCGCCAAGGTGATTGACGCTGCGGCTGCAACCACGGTGCTCGCCGCCTTCCTAGGCGCCACCCCCAGCGACGCAGAGCGTTACGTCCGCCGCACCAAGAAGGTGCAGCAGATCGAAGAGGAGCAGGGGTGAGCGGCGCACTCAAGCTTCCGTTTACCGCCCACATCGGCCGCGCCACAGATCTCGCTGCGATCAGCTCCACGCTCGAACGCGCGCGAGACGAAGAGTGGGCCACGCGACTCGCCGATAAGGACGCCACGCTCTGGAGTAACGACGCTGCGGTCCAGGCGAAGATCGCGAACCGCCTCGGCTGGCTCGACGCGCCAACGCACTTCACGGCACAGATTCCGGCGCTTGAGGGGTTCGGCGAAAAGATTCGCGACGCAGGCTTCACCACCGCGATCGTGGCGGGGATGGGCGGCTCGTCACTCGCGCCAGAGGTTCTTGCTACAGCCTTCGCAGAGATTGATGACTGGCTGAAGATTCGCGTCTGCGACTCCACTGATCCTGCAGCGGTTGCCGCCGCACTGCGCGGCCTTGATCCGAAGAAGACGCTGGTCATCGTTGCAAGCAAGTCTGGAACAACCACCGAAACGCTCTCCTTTGCCGCGTACGCCGCAGAGTGGATCGGCGCAGCGGTAGGCGGCGCAGAGAGCGCACTCTCATCAATGATCGCGATCAGCGACCCTTCGCCTTGTATTGATGGGATCCCAGGGAACGAGAAGATGCTCGATCGATTCCTCAACCCTGCAGATATCGGCGGCCGCTACTCAGCGCTTAGCTTTGTTGGGCTGGTCCCCGCGAGCCTCCTCGGCATTGACCTTGATCCGCTCCTCGCAGCAGGATCGGTTGCCGCTGCAGCGCTGCGCGAGCCAGAGCCAACGGCGAATCGTGCCGTTGCACTCGGTGTCGTGATCGGCGCACTTGCCCGTGAGGGACGTGACAAGTTGACACTCGTTGTTGATGCACCGATCGATGGCTTCGGCGCGTGGGCGGAACAGCTTGTTGCCGAGAGCACCGGAAAGCATGGCGTTGGCGTTGTCCCTGTTGATGGCGAACCACTCGGCGCGGTCGCGGACTACCAAGACGACCGCCTCTTCGTTCGCATCTCACTTGATGGCGGTCGAGCCCCAGTTGCCGCAGATGGCAGCAGCGTAGAGACGCGACTAGGTGAACTGGCGGTGGCGGGTCACCCAGTGATTGAGCTAAACCTCAGCGACCCTATTGATCTTGGCGGCGAGTTCATGCGCTGGGAGATCGCCACCGCCATTGCAGGCGTAGCCCTGGGGATTAATCCGTTCGACGAGCCGAACGTCACAGAGTCGAAGAACAACACGGTGGCAGTGCTTGGTGAACTCGCCGCAGCTGGGAAACTTCCAGAACTTGCGCCGAAGGCTGTTGATGGTGCGCTGCAGATCTGGGTTGATGACGCACTCCCCGCGGCATTCAGTGATGACGCAGTGAAACTTGTTGCCGGCCAACTGCAGCGACTTTCGCCGCGCGGATACGTTGGGATCCACGCTTACATCGCAACGACGCCCGAGCGCACCGCGGCGCTCACCTCACTCCGCCTGTTGCTACGCGATGCAACACGCCGTGCCACCACCGTTGGTTACGGCCCACGATTCCTCCACTCCACGGGTCAGCTGCATAAGGGGGGCGCAGCGACCGGCTGGTTCGTCCAACTCGTAGCGAGCCATCCAGCCGATATCGAAATCCCAGGGAAGCCGTTCAGCTTCGGCCAGCTGGTTGATGCGCAGTCGCTTGGTGACGCGCGCTCACTGGTTGACCACGGCCTCCCCGTCCTCCGCATCCACCTCGGTGCAGACCCAGACGCGGGGCTCGCCGCCGTGGAGTCGCTCTTCCGCCGCGCGCTCAATGCCTGAGGCACAGCGGGTCGGAGCCACGCGCTAGCATCATCAGTGACGGGCCCACCTGCGGCCACAAATGAGGAGGCTCCTGTGAAGATCGGATTCATCGGCCTAGGGAAGATGGGCGGCAACATGGTGAAGCGCCTCCTTCGTGGTGGACACGAGGTGGCGATCTGGAATCGCTCGCGCGAGAAGACTGACGAGATCGCCAAGGATGGTGCAACCCCCACCTACACGGTGAAGGACCTCGTTGCGGCACTCCCCTCCCCTCGACGGGTCTGGGTGATGGTGCCGAGCGGTGACGCAACCGAGGCGATGATCGACGAACTGATCCCACTCCTCGCCAAGGGAGACACGATCATTGACGGCGGGAACTCCAACTTCCACGACACGATTCGCCGACACGAGAAGCTCGCAGGGCACGGCATCCACTTCATTGATGCGGGAACATCTGGTGGTGTCTGGGGCCTAGAGAACGGTTACTGCATGATGGTTGGCGGGGACGACGCGCCAGTGAAGGCGATGGAGCCGATCTTCCTCACCCTCGCCCCAAAGGATGGCTACATGCACTGCGGCGCCTCGGGCGCCGGCCACTACGTGAAGATGGTGCACAACGGGATCGAATACGGCCTGATGCAGGCATACGCCGAGGGTTTTGAGATCCTCGCAAAGTCGCGCTACAAGGTTGACCTTGCGCAGGTCTCCGACCTCTGGATGCAGGGCTCCGTTGTGCGCAGCTGGCTCCTTGAACTTGCAGGGCGCGCCTTCCGCGCAGAGGGGAACGAACTGAAGTCCATTAAGGGCTGGGTTGCAGACTCCGGCGAAGGGCGCTGGACGGTGCAGGAGGCAATCGACCTAGATGTGCCAGCGCCGCTGATCACCCTCTCACTCCTCACCCGATTCCGATCGCGCCAAGAAGATTCATATAGCGCCAAGGTGCTCGCGGCACTTCGCAACCAGTTCGGCGGTCATGCGGTGAAGCCGGAGTGAAGAGCGGCAAGGCGGGCGAAGGGGGCGGCACGATCCGCGACCTACGCATTGCACACAAAGGGAAGAAGGCAACGCCAAAGCGCAGTGGCAAGAATCCGCTCCGCTCGGGTCTTCGCATTGAGCGCGTTCCCGATCCAAATATCGTTGTCCTCTTTGGCGCAACTGGAGACCTCGCGCATCGCAAGGTCGTCCCCGCCCTTTATCACCTCTGGGCTGGCGACCTCCTCCCTGAGCGATTCGCTCTTGTCTGTTTTGGGCGGCGCGAGGCGAGCAACGAGTCGATGCGAAGCGATCTTCGCGACTCACTGGAGTTGCATGCGCGGGTAAAACCAATTGATGAGGCGCGCTGGAAAGAATTTTCCTCGCGCATTAGCTACGTCAAGGGTGCGTTTGATGACCCTGCTTCGTTCGCTGCGCTAAGCCGCCACCTTGATGCCATTGACGCGAGCTCTGGAACAAACGGGAACCGACTCTTCTATCTCGCCACCCCCGCCTCTTCATTTCCTGAGATCGTTCGCGGCCTTGGTGCCGCTGGGCTTGACCATGAGACGAGCGAGAGCGGCTGGCGACGCGTCGTCATTGAGAAGCCGTTCGGCCGCGACCTTGAGTCGGCGGTGAAGCTCAACCGTGAAGTTGGGAAGGTCTTCCGTGAGAGTCAGGTCTACCGCATTGATCACTACCTTGGAAAAGAGACGGTGCGAAACATCCTGATCTTCCGTTTCGGCAACCTCATCTTCGAGCCGATCTGGCACCGCCGTTACATTGATCACATCCAGATCACGGTGGCGGAGACGATCGGCGTAGAGAGCCGTGGCGCCTTCTACGAAGAAACCGGCGCGCTGCGCGACATCCTGCAGAACCACCTCCTCCAGCTCCTCACCCTCGTTGCGATGGAGCCACCAGCAACTCTGGATGCAGAGGCACTGCGCGACGAGAAGGTGAAGGTGCTGCGTGCCGTGCGCCTCATGAGCCCTGAGCAGGTTGATGGCCAGGTGGTGCGTGGTCAGTACGGCCCAGGTTGGATCGGCGCAACAGAGGTCGCGGGCTATCGTGGCGAACCGGCTGTGGATCCTGCATCGGAGACGGAGACATTCGTTGCAGCACGCTTTGAGATTGATGACTGGCGCTGGGCAGGCGTCCCCTTCTACCTGCGCGCAGGGAAGCGACTCCCGAAGCGCGCAACGGAGATTGCGATCCAGTTCAAGGATGTGCCTCAGCGCCTCTTCTCACAGACTGGCGATGCTCCAGAGTCGAACATGCTCGTGATCCGGATTCAACCAGATGAAGGGATCTTGCTCCGCTTCGCTGCGAAGGTGCCAGGGCTCGGCACCGATGTTCGCCCCGTCAACATGGACTTTGCCTACGGTTCCGCCTTCTCTGTTGAGAGTCCCGACGCCTATGAAACGCTGATCCTCGACGCTCTCTTGGGTGACGCCTCACTCTTCACGCGCGCCGATGAGGTGGAGGCGGCCTGGCGCATCGTTGATCCAATCATGGAGTCCTGGCTCACCGGCCCTGAGCCGGAACTTCCGAACTACACCGCAGGGACGTGGGGTCCTGAAGAGGCGGACGCGCTGCTCACCCGCGAGGGGCGACGCTGGCGCAGGCTGTAACGCCGATGAGCCTCACCGCCACCGAGCTCTCCGCGCTCCGCTGGAAGTCAACCGCAACATCAGTCGCCGAAGCTGACGCCCTTCTCGCACGGATCTGGAGTAGCACAGAGTCGCGACAGCAGATCACCGGCGATCTCATCAAGGACGCTGATGGTAAGACGGCAGTTGCCGTGCGAACCGGCGTGATGAACCTTGTCGTTGTAGCACCGGGTGCGGAGCGTGCGGTTGGTGCCGCGAGCGCACTAAGTAGCCTGCCGCGCAATCCGTCACGCACGCTCTTTATCGTTCCACGTGATCCAGAGGGACCACCAACCTTCAGTGCGCGACTTGAGATCTTCTGCGCGGTCACGCCGCGTGGTGATGGAACCTCCGCCTGCACCGAACTCCTCTGGATTGATGCAAGCGGCGAGGCGGGGCGCCACCTCTCCAGCATGGTGCCGCAACTCTCACTACACGACCTTCCCACCCTGCTCTGGTGGGATCACACGGTTGATCCTTCGAGCCAAGACCTAAAGGAGCTGCTCCGCGGAGTTGATCGTGCCCTCTTCAACGGTTCAGATCAACGAGGTGCCGGAATTAACGTGGTGAGTGATCTCGTGAAGGTGGCAGCGTCAACCGGCACTGCGCTGAGCGACTTCTCGCTGATTCGGCAGGCGCGATGGCGCGACGCAGTAGCGAGCGCCTTTGACGAACCGGAGATCGCGCCATATCTGCACTCGTTGACCGAGATTCGCGCAACCTATTCATCAGGGAGTAACAGCAGCGCGCCGGTGAACATCGTGAAGCCCACCTATCACCTTGCATGGCTCACCTCGCGCCTCGGCGCGACAGTAATCACGCCACTCAACAACGCAAGTGGGGCATGGAGCGGCCTGATCAGCGATGCGGGGCAGCGCATTGCGCTGAAGCTTGAGCCTGTCGTCGACGCTGGCCACTCGGGCACAACGCTCGCACTACACCTCAAGGGTGAGCGGCGTGGCAGCAACCTAGAACTTACCGTCCGTGCTGACGGTGCAACGACGCAGGTTCAGGCAACGATCAACGGCACGCTCGTTAATGAGCGCATCTTCCGTGCAAAGCGCGCCACAGATGCCGAGCTACTTAGCAACGCCCTTGAACTCGGCGAGGTTGATCCGCTCTCGCCGTCAATCTTGCGCACCTTCGTACAGCTCGTCGGATGAGCGAACTGCCAGTGCGACGTATCGTTGACGACGCTGCGGCTGCGGCAATCGCAACGGCAGAACTCGTCATCGCTGCCGCGCAGCACGCAGTAGACGAGCGTGGCGTCTTTCACCTCTGCACGACGGGTGGAAGCACTCCAGCCGCACTCTATTCGGCACTTCGGGAGCCAGAGCGCGCGGCACGCATGCCATGGGGCGCCACGCAGATCTGGTTCGGTGATGACCGTCACGTCCCCCGCACCAGCCCGCTCTCCAACCTCGCATCAGTTGATGCGGTGCTACTCGCGAGGGACAGCCACGGAGTGACTTCCCCGATCGGCAACGACCAAGTGCACCCGTGGCCAACTGATGAAGATGGCCCAAAGGCGGTGAGCGACTATCTTGCAACCGCTCGCGCCGCGAAGATCCAACACACCCAGGAAGGTTTCCCTCAGTTTGATCTCGTGCTGATCGGTATTGGCGGCGACTCCCACTGTCTCAGTGTCTTCCCTGGCTCTCCACTCACCTCCAGCAGCGCGCCGGTTGCCGCTCCAGTACCTGCACCAACGCACATCGAACCACATGTGCCACGGCTCTCCTTCTCGCTCGGCCTCCTCTCGGCTGCACGCGCCGTCTGCGCCACGGTTGTTGGGGCTGGCAAGAGCGCCGCTCTCGCACGCATCCTCATCGGTGAGCGGACGTTAAGCGAGGTTCCGGCCAAGGCTGCACTCATCCCAACCGCAACCTGGATCATCGACCGCGCCGCCGCAGCCGATCTTTAGTCAACTACGGGACAGTAATTCCCCACTTTGTCCCGAGCGCACGAATCACACTCGTCCGTTCGGTTGCGGTAAGCGCACGATCCCAAATCGCCACCTCAGAGAGGGAGGCGCGGAGATAGCGCATTGCCGCTGATGAATAGATCACGCCAACATGCGTTGCGCTATCGCTGCTGCTGTAACTGAATGAGTACTCTGTGCCTCCATTGATCGAGGCGTAATCGGTACCTGCGCTATTCATGCGAATCATCAAGATCGCATTCGTGTTGATTGACCCAATGATTCCCGAGAGGATGCTCCCCCCTCCGTTAATCGCACGGAGCCGCTTTGCATCAACAACGAGCCCGGTTGCACGGTCCGTCTTGCCGAGAAGCGGGTGATATCCCGTGTCACTCCCCCCTCGCATGACGAAGAACGCGGTCATTGAGTTAAGCGGGATCGGCTGCGCAAGGGCGAGCCCGTTATCCTCAAAGATCAGTTGCGCCCTCCCTGAGACGGCCGTTGCGTATGGCGCCACACCGGATGTGAGGGCCGTGAGGTGCCGCGCCTCTCCCGACTTATCAAACCAGAAGCGCACGCGTGGCGCGAGACCAAGGGTTGCCGTCTCCGAGCTATCAACCCAGAGTCGCAGCCCGCTGCTGCTCACACTGCCGAGCGTTGGAATCGTCCCTCCGCTCATCGAAAGACTCAGCAAAGCACTCCACTGCGCGGCCACGCTCGTCATCAAGATGAGCAAAGAGAGCACAATGTGCCGACCAGTCACGTTGGTCCCCAGAGCAACGGCAGCGTGAGACTCCCCCCGGTTGCAGCGGAGACACCGAGAAGTGTCACCTTCACCTCGCAGCGAAGGCCGCTCCGAGCTGCCGCTGCGCTCTGCTCCGTTAAGATTCCACTCGCCTGATCACTCCCGCTCCACTCCGCTGTGAATCGGTCACTGGTCTCCGTCCATACGCCTCCGGCAAGTCCTTGACACCTCGTTGCGATGCGCAGCGCGCGTGCGAGTGCCTGTGAGGCGTCCCCAACGCTGCCCGTTGGCGGGAGGAGTGCCGCGAAGCCAACAGGATCTATGCGCAGCGCATATGTTGCCGCACAGCGTGAACCGCTTACGCCACATGCGGAAAGGGTGATACTCCAGAGTGCATAGCCGCCAGGAAGGAGCCTCCCTTGCGCATCTGCGCCGGAGATGGAGCGCGCACCCTGCTCCGCCACGACCCCCCCACTACTTTTCAGTGAGACGCTAACTGGCAGCGATGCGGTGAAGCTCGCCGCCGTGCGTATGGCACGGAACAGGTGGGATGTTGGGATGACGAGAGCGAGCTGGCCCAGTACGTCGCTACGCTGCACTGGTCGACTGTCACCGCTGAGGCTTGCGTCGCCCTGCATCCAGAGTTGCTCACCACTCATCGCGCGTAGCCGATGAAGCGAGCGACGTTCACCATCACGCACTAACAGGATGCTCCCAATTCGTAGTTGATCAGTTGGCGGACCGATCGTCACCACGCTGTCACCTGCGCGAATGCTCGGCGCCATTGACTCTCCATCAACGATGGAGAGTCGCACGTTAAAGAGCGCGCAGGCAGCGCCGATCACGATGGCGACGAGCACGGTACGCACCGCTACTGCGTGACGTTGCGCGCCTCAAAGATCAGGGTGATCCCGGCGGAAGAGTCTGCCCCGTCCGTTGCGCTTGCTGGGAGGCTGATCGTGAACGTGTAGACCGCACGCGTGGCGTTGATACCGGTGAGCAAGCCGCCGTTCTCCGATCGCCAGAGGGACCCGAGCGGTGATGTGAAGGAGGCTGCCGCAGCGAGGCCCGCAAAGCTCCCTGAGTAGATAGTTTCTGGCGTCCTGCCACCAATTGACCGTGTGATCTGTACCTGCAGTGCCCCACCCAGCCCAGCGCTATCGAGCGGCGTTCCACTTGAATCAGCCCGGAGCGCGATCTCCGTGTAGGCCGTTGGGAGTGTGACCGTTGACGCGTTGGTGACAGTGACGCTCTGGGTAAGCGTTGTCCCTGGGCCGATCGCTGAAAGGTCTGCGCCGCCGAAGGTGAGGCTACTCACATCGCCTGCGCTGAGCTCTACTCGTCCGCTCTCAAGTAGCGCATCGACCGGTTGTGTTGCGGTAAATGCGGCGCTGGTGCTGCTTACGGTTACTACAAGGGCAAGCACCGCTCCACACGCGGCGCCCGCGAGTCGCCAGTGCCTTAGGCCATCCACGCCTTTGCTCATTCGTCACTCCTCTCGGCGAAGTGGCGGAGGTGAGGCGGCTCAGCATCCTCACATACGGCGGATATTGCGCGCGTACGCCCCACCCCCTCGCATCGGCTAGGATTCCGCGGATGGCTGCTCAACGGATCCCATGGCTTCACGTGATTGCTGGCTGCATGAGCAGCGGCAAGACGGCCGAGGTCGTCCGGCTCCTCAGCAGGCGCGAGATCGCTGGGCAGAGCGTGCTCCTGATCACACCCGCGCGAGACACCCGAGTAGCCCCAGGTGAGGTGGTGAGCCGCACCGGTACGCGCTTCCCAAGCGTGGTGGCGGCAGATGCGAGCGCCATCCGGACAGAGGTGCTGAAGCGCAACCCGGATGCGGTGGCGATCGAGGAGGCGCAGTTCTTCGGGGCTGACCTCCCAGGAATCATTGAGGAGCTTGTCGCTGGACCTCGGACTGTGATCGTGAGTGGCCTTGACCAAGACTTTGCGGGGCGCCCGTTTGCAACGATCCCTGAACTTTTGGCCCGTGCTGATGAGGTGACGAAGCTGACGGCGATCTGCGTCAACTGCGGCGCTGAAGCAACTCGAACCCAGCGCATGCGCAACGGTCAACCGGCCAGCGTCAGTGACGAGTTGATTGTCATCGGCGGTATGGGTGGCGATGACACGTACGAGGCGCGCTGTCGCGCCTGTCACGTCGTCCTCCCGTAGCGCCGTGCCCACCTTGGGCGCACTTGATCCACGCATCGCAACTGCGGCAGAGATCGCCGCGCGCACTGCGCCAACACCCTTCTATCTGACGAGTGAGACAGAGATCGCAGCGGCTGCAAGCCACCTTGAGGCGGCTTTCCCTGATCCATGGGTGCGTTCCTATTCACTGAAGGCAGATCCGCTTCCAGCGATCGTTCGCCTGCTTAAAGACCGTGCCTGGGGAGCCAACTGCGTCTCTCTCGGCGAAATCAACGCAGCACGCAGCGCGGGTGTTCCAAATGCGCAAATCACACTTGAAGGGATCGGTAAGGGCCCTGAAGAGTTTGATGCCGCCATTGCCGCCGCTGCCACTGGAGCGCCGTTCCGTTGGGTTGCCATTGAGTCGCTTGATGAGGCGCACGCGCTCACTGCCGCAGTGCAGAAATTTCTGACTCCGCTTCCTACACCGATTCACGTCCTACTCCGCTTGAACCCATCAATTGAACCGGGGACACATGCGGGCCTCGCCGTTGGACGTGGCAGCTCAAAGTTTGGATCGGATCTCACAGAGATCACCGCAGCAGCGCGTCTGATTGCTGCGAATAGTGCTGGCATCGAATTGATCGGCATTCACCTTCACGCTGGGTCGCAACTGCGGAATCTAAAGGAGTGGGAGACCGCCGTTGCGCGCTCACTCGCCGCCTACGCTGGGCTCGTCAGCGAGGGGCTTATCACTGAGGCAACGCACCAACGGCACGGCACGCTCTGCGTAGGTGGTGGCGAGCCTGTGGCACTAGACGATAGTGACGATCCGGCAGAGCAGGCGCGCGCATTCCGCGCAGCGGCAGATGCCGCCTGGAGTGGCGCTGCCGGCCCCGTTCCACCGGTGCGCGCAATCGAACCAGGCCGAGCACTCGTTGCGGCTGGGACGTACCTGGTCACTCGCGTGCTCCATGTTCGTGAGCGCGTGGAGGTTGTTAGTGGCCCGCTCGCACTCCCTGGTGCGTCAACAAGCAGTTGTGAACGACAGGTGATCCTGGATGCTGGAATGGGTGAGCTGATTCGTCCCGCTCTCTACGGCGCACGGCACCCTGTGCTGCCGATCACGTCCCCTGAAGGGCCCACACAGCTGAGCGCCGTGCACGGTCCAATCTGCGAAGCCACCGACGCGCTTGGCGCGCACGAATTGCCAAAGGGAATTGCACGTGGCGACCTCGTCGCAATCGCCGGGGCTGGCGCCTATGCAGACGCGATGTGGAGCCCGTACAACGGTCGACCGCGCCCAGCGCGTGTTTTCTTCGGCGTAAACGGCGTTCGAATCGCTAGGAAGCGATCAGCCGAAACGACCTGATACGTAATCTGCGGTGAGCTGATGCTCTGGCATCATAAACATTTTTGAGGTCGCGGCGTATTCAACAACGTACCCTGCCCGATCGTCGCCCATGGTCATAAATATTGTCTGATCAGATGCGCGCGCAGCTTGCTGCATGTTGTGTGTCACGATCACGATCGTGTAATCCTTAGCGAGCACCCGCATCAGTTCCTCAATTTGTAGCGTGGATCGCGGGTCGAGCGCAGAGCACGGCTCATCCATCAGGATTACTTCGGGGCGTACGGCAATCGCACGCGCAATGCAGAGTCGCTGCTGTTGTCCACCAGAGAGCGAAAGACCAGGTTCACCAAGCTTATCCTTCACCTCCTCCCAAAGGGCAGCACGATGCAGGCTTTCCTCTACGAGATCGCCAAGCCCTGCAGTTTGGCCCAAGAGGCGTGGACCAAAAGCGACGTTTTCAAAGATTGATTTTGGGAAAGGATTTGGCTTCTGGAATACCATCCCGATTCGGCGGCGAATATCAATCACATCCGCCCCGCGAGCGGAGATATTTTCGCCATCAAAGTAGATTGATCCTTCCATCCGAAAACTCGGTACCAGATCATTCATCCGGTTAATAGACCGAAGGAGCGTGCTCTTTCCGCATCCTGACGGCCCGATAAGCGCCGTGATCTGGTTACGGGAGATCTCAAGATGGACATCGCGCACTACCAACGTCTTTCCGTACGAACAGAAGACGTGTTCAAATTTTAGCGCGGAGGCCTGTACCGCATCGCCAGGGTGCATCTCTTCGCTCGTCACGACTTCCTCCTCCGAAGTGGCTTCGCCTGACACTCGTTTGACCTTACTCATTGACACGCAGCGTACCTCACCACTGCAGGCCTCGGGATAGTCGAGCGCGAAGATAGATCGCCGCCCCATTCAATAGCACCATCAGCGCGATCAAAACCAAAATGGCAGCCGCGGAGATCTCAAGGAACGCCTCTTGGGGTCGGTTCGCCCAATTGAAAATCTGAATTGGCAAGACGGTGTACTTGTCTTCAAAAGGATTGGTCGGCACAAAAGTGACGAACGTGACGGCTCCAATAAGGATAAGTGGCGCCGTCTCCCCAACCGCACGCCCAACCGCGAGAACTATTCCCGTAAGGATTCCAGGTGCGGCTGCAGGTAGCAGGGCGCGGAGAATCACCTGCCAACGCGTTGCCCCAAGTGCGTACGCAGCTTCACGCTGGCTTGGTGGAACCGCTTTCAGCGCCTCGGCACTTGAGATGATCACAACGGGAAGAATTAGCAAGCTGAGCGTCAGTGAAGCGGCAAACACCGTCCTTCCGAGATCAAACCCACGGACAAAGATCGCCAGTCCAAATATCCCATAGACAATAGAGGGAACGCCTGCCAAATTTGAAATATTGATCTTTAGTAATCGTGCAAATCGGCCCCGACCCGCATACTCCTCAAGGTAGATCGCCGCACCAATCCCAATGGGAAAGGTGATGAGCGCGACAAGGATTGTCACCCAAAGGGTGCCGATGAGCGCCGGGAGGATGCCCGCCTTTGCGGGGATCCGACTTGGCGAAGAGGTGAGGAATTGCGAGTCGAGCGAACTTCCACCCCGCCCAACCAGATCAACGAGCAGGCCAGCGAGCGTGACCATGCTGATCAAAATCGCTGCAAAGGCGAGCAGCGAGAAGAGTGCATTCTTCACCCTGCGGCTCGTCAATGTTGCTGATTGACCCGCTCGAGGCGTGGTCTCGATTGGTTTAGTCATATTCATTACGATACCGTGCAACAATCCAACTACTGACCATGTTGAGAGCAAAAGTCATTGCAAATAATGTGGCACCAACTGCAAAAAGCGCTTTGAACTGAAGACTGTCGGCGGGCGTATCACCTAGACTTATTTGCACGATGAAAGCGGTCATAGTCTGAACAGACTCTGTCGGATCAAACGTCAACTGAGGGTTCGTCCCGGCAGCAAGAACGACCGCCATAGTCTCTCCGATTGCGCGACTCATCGCAAGGATGATCGCCGCCGCAATGCCAGAGAGCGCCGCGGGGAGGAGCACGCGGCGAATGGTCTCCCACCGCGTCGCTCCCATTGCATACGAGCCCTCACGGAGACCCCGTGGTACCGCGCGGAGCGCATCTTCAGTGAGCGAGGCGATCAGTGGAAGGATCAGTATGCCGACCACGATCCCGGCTGAGAGTGCGGAGAAGGTCCCAAGCTCAGGAAGAATCGTTGCCTTTAGCAGTGGTGTGATCACAGTGATCGCGAAGAAGCCGTACACAATTGTTGGGATCCCGGCCAAGACCTCAAGGACTGGTTTGACAATGTTGCGAGCTCTCATGCTCGCGAACTCGCTCATCCAGACTGCGGCGAGAATGCCGATCGGCACCGCAATGGCAAGGGCAATTGCCGCAATCATCAGTGTGCTGACAACGAGCGGGATGATCCCGAATGCGAAAGGCTTGATAGAGGCAGACCATCGAGTTCCAGTGAAGAAGTCAATCGGAGAGACCTCTGCAAAGAAGAGCAGTGCCTCAACAGCGAGCACTGCGATGATGCCGACGGTGGTGATGATTCCGACAGCGGCCGCGGCGCGAAGCGCAAACTCAATGGCCCGTTCTGCCGGTCGCGATCGTGGCAACGCGATGAAGCCCATCTCACCCTTTCCGTGTGCCTTCGTGCTCCTGCCCTGGAATAGTAGCGGCGCCCAGGGGCCGCTGGACCCCTGGGCGCATTGGCGGAGGGAACCGCCTCTTCTCTTTACGTCCTCGCTTCTACGTGCCTACTTGAGTGCCGCTTCGAGCGTCGCCTTCGCTGCGCTCAGGTCGGCATCGTTCAGCCCGATATATCCGACTGCCTCTGAGAGCTCATTGGTGTTCTCAAGGAAGAATCGGAAGAACGCCGCAACCTCTGGGCGCGCAAGGGCCGCAACGGACGGATAGACAAAGAGCGGTCGGCCGAGTGGGGCGTAGGTGCCGTCGTTCGCAGCCTCAGCGGATGGCATCGTGCAGCCCGCACCGCCGTCCACGGGAACAGCCTTCACCTTCCCTGCGTTCTCGGTGACATACGCAAGACCGAAATAGCCCATGGCGTACTTCGATCCACTAATCCCCTGGACGAGCGTGTTGTCATCCTCTGATGCAGTGTAGTCCGAGCGTGAGGCCTTTGCCTCTCCGTTGATTACCTCGGTGAAGTAATCAAATGTTCCTGAATCTGCACCTGGTCCGTAGAGTTCAATCTCTTCAGCGGGCCATCCCGCGCGAACGTCCGCCCACGTGGTGACGGTTGAGTCTGGACCCCAGATTGCGTTCAGCTCGGCAACGCTGAGGCAGTCGACAAAGTCATTCTCTGGATTGACAACTACTGCGAGCGCATCAAGTGCAACCTTCAACTCGATGTACTCCACACCGTTAGTTGTGCAGAGCTCATCTTCTGATTCGGCGCCCGTCTTGATTGGGCGCGACGCATTGTTCGCGTCGGTCTCGCCGGCACAGAACTTCTTGAAGCCACCGCCTGTGCCGGAGAAGGCCACCGTTACCTGTACGCCGCTGTTCGCGTTCTGAAACTCTTCAGCAACCGCCTCGGTGATCGGGAACACGGTGCTTGAGCCATCGATAGCGATCTCACCGCTGAGACCGTCCGCTGATGGGCTCTCGGATGATCCGCCACATGCGGCTACGAAGACTGCGATCAGCGCAGCGGCTCCGAGACGCTTCATTCGGTTCTTCATCGTCACTCCTACCTGTTGGCGAGGCGCCCCTGGCTCGCCGTGATCTGCGGGCGCGTGCTCATCCTCTGTGGGGCGTGTGAACAGCCTGCTACCGCCAGGTAAACGCCGCGTTAATTTATTTCCGCTGACGGCGATCACGAGGCGTACTGGACCGGATCGCCCCCCACTCGGCCACGAGGACGGCAATCAGGATGAGGGCCCCACCGAGGAGCTGAACGGCGGTGAGTCGCTCGCCAAAGATGAGCCCCGCCGCCACGATCGTGAAGATCGGCTCCACGGTGCTGACGAGGGCGGCTCGGGCGGCGCCGAGTCGCTGGGCTCCTGCGTAGAAGGCGCCGATCGGCACGATGCCAGCGATCGTGGCGACACCGAGGATTGGGAGCAGCGCGTCATCCGGGATAGGCGTTGGCAGAAGGTCCCGCCCAGCGAACAGACGAAGAGCGAAGACGCCGAGCGCCGTGCCGGCCAGGCTGAGCGGCACCGCAGCGAGTGGCGGGATCCCGCCTCCGCGACTTGATCCCGTGCCGCTCTTCGATTCGCCGCCGAGGCGCGCCGCAAGGATGATGTAGCAGCTGTAGATGATTGGCGATGCAACGCCAAGGACGAGCCCGATCAGCGCAGGCTCCTTGCCAGCTGAGATGCCGCCAACACCAAGCACCACACCGCTCGTAGCAATGGCGAGTGCGATCCATGGACGAACGCCCGATGGCGCATGTGCAAAGAAGATTGAGAGCACCGCGACGATTGCCGGATACGCGTATGTCATCAGACCCGCAAGTGACGCGTCAATCCACGTGAGACTTCCGAAGTAGGTGGATGCGTTCGCAACGAAGAGCACACCGAGCCCAAATGCGGTGAGGCCGCGTCGCGGCGTGATCTGCCGAAGCGCTGCGCGACCGGCGGGGAGCAGGAGGACGATCGCCCAGAGGATGAGTGCGGCGAGGAGGTGCCGCCAGGCGAGCAGATCAAGCCAGTCGAAGCCGGTTGGATAGATCCACTTGGCGAAGAGCGGCCCAGAGCCGTAGCCGAACGCTGAGACGGCGACGAGGAGGACCCAAGGGAGCCGTGATCCGCGCATCTGCGCAGGATACGCGGTTCAAGGGAGAAGAACGGATAGAGTGCGCAGATGCCACCGGTAGCAATCTTCTTTCTCGCTGGTTCCGCAGTGGTCCACGCCGCATGGAATATCCGACTAAAAGGTGCAGCAGATCCAGAACGCGCAGCGGCAACTGCTGTCATCACCCCGGGGCTTGCCGCAGGGGTCGCACTTATGTTCGCATGGGCGGTTGGCGCCGTTGACATCTCAACCAACACGCTCCTCCTTGGTGCTGCGGCAGGTGTTGCCGAGCTGCTCTACTTCATGACGCTTGCTCGCGCGTATGCAGGAGCGCCGATCTCCGTGGTCTACCCGCTAGTGCGAGGCATCAATCCACTGATGGCGGTGCTGATCGGCACGTCACTTCTGGGAGAAACACTGAAGGGTGGCCAGCCAGTTGGGATTGCGCTGGTAGTCGTCGGGCTCTTTGCTATACAGCCGCCGTGGCAGGGGTTACGCGCCGGCATACCGCTAACTGCGCTCGGCTTCGCAGTTGCCGCAGGGCTCCTCTCCGCCACTGGATCAGCCATCGAACGCGTCGGCGTCCTGGAGGCTGGTCCGATCGAGTTCCTCTGTGTCACCTGGGGGGTCACCTCGCTCCTCTATCTCCTTGTTGCACAGCGTCAAAGAAACTCCCGCCGTCCAACTGGGAGCCTTGCGCTTACGGGGGCACTGATCATCTTCGGCCACCTGCTGGTCATGGCAGCCTTCGCCGTTGCGCCACTCTCCGTTGTGATCCCGCTGCGTGAATCGGCGATTCTCCTCGTCAGTAGCTGGGGACTACTCCGAATGCGTGAGGCGCAGAGCCGCAAGACGGCGCTGCTCCGCGGTGCCGGTGCGGTGACGATCCTTGCTGGTGCGGTCGCGATCGCGCTCGGTTAACATCCCCGCATGCCCACCGAAAGAACTTCAAGCAAGGCTGCTCGGCTCGTACCGGCATCCACAATTGCCATTGCGCTGGCAATGTTGGCGATCTATATCGTGTGGGGCACAACCTACCTCGCGATCCGCGTTGTTGTTGACCCAGACACTGGGACAGCGATCCCGCCGTTCGCGATGGTGGCGATGCGTTTCGCCCTCGCCGGTATCGCGATGCTCGCCCTCACCCTTGTCGTTGCGCGGCCGGCACTCCGCGCGCTGACAGGGAGGCAGATTCGCGATCAAGCAATCGTTGGACTCGCACTGAATGTTGGCGGCCTCGGCGTCACCTCATTTGGTGAGCAGACGATCCCATCAGGTATTACGGCACTGCTCATTGCGCTCCTTCCGATCTGGGTCGCGATCATCGGACGTGTTATCTATAACGATCGTATTGCGCCACTCACCGCCGTTGGTATCGCGGTGGGCATTATTGGTGTTGCGATCCTGGTCTCGCCAAAGGCTGGTGGGGAGGGGCTCGATCCTCTCGGTCTCGCCTGCATTCTCTTCAGCCCGCTCAGCTGGGGTGGTGGCTCCATCTGGAGCCAGCGTCGCGCTGCAACGCCAACCGATCCGCGCGTTGCCGTGACCATCCAGATGCTCGCGGGAAGCGTTGGTGGCGCCGTGGTTGCGCTCCTCCTTGGCGAATGGGAGCAGGTCAGCATTCAAGCGCTTCAGCCCGACGTCATCTTCGCGCTCGCCTACCTCGTCACTATTGGCAGCCTTTTCGCCTACAACATCTACACGTGGCTTCTGCGCGTGGCGCCGTTCGGTCTCGTCTCAACCTACGCATATGTCAACCCGGTGGTCGCAGTGATCGCTGGAAGCCTCATCCTCTCAGAGCCGATCTCGCCACAGATCATCCTTGGTGGTGCGATCGTTGTTGGCGGAGTTGCACTCATCGTGACCGCAAGAAATCGCACCATCAAGGCTGGGGGCACCGCCCACTAACGCATGGATCAGGCGAAGCGCACCGCATTCGTTGAGCGGGTCGTTGCCGCTGGTCGCGCTGTTGGAATCATCGTCACCCCACACGCCATGGCGGAGACCACAGCAACCGCCGCGCAGGCGGCCGCAGCACTCAACGTGCAAGTGGGGCAGATCGTCAAGAGTCTCGTCTTTACCGTGGAGGGCGAGGCGGGCGTGCGTGGCGTCCTCGCCCTCGTCTCTGGGGCGGATCGCGTTGACCTTAACGCACTCGGCACCGCGCTCAACCTTGAGACGGGTGAACACGTTCGACGTGCAACGGCGGATGAGGCGCGCGCCTTCACCGGATTCGTCATTGGTGGCATCCCGCCGCTGGGGCACGATCCGCTACCTGGCGCTGCACCGCTCACGCTCCTCGCTGATCGCGGACTCGCCGCATGGGGCGCCCTCTGGGCCGCATGCGGCACGCACCTTGACGTCTTCCCGATCAGCTACTCCGATCTTCTTCGCGCCGCTGGAGCGCGCGAGGTTGCGATCAGCGAGTCGCATCGCGAGTCAACCAGATGAGTAAGCCTCTGCGCATCAGCAAGGTTGCGGCGCGCCGCTTTCTTGCCGAGCGCCACATGCTCCTCCCGCCGCGATCGCTTCCAGCGGGACGTGGATCGGTGCTTGCACTTGTTGAGCGACTTGGATCGCTGCAGTTCGACCCGGTTGATCTTGCTGGGCGCAGCCACGAGATCGTCTGTCATGCGCGCATCGACGGATTTGAACCGCGCTGGGTTGACGAACTCCTCTACGCAACGGTTCCGGCGAAGCGCGCGTTGATTGAGCAGTACAACGGGGTGCTCGTGATCATCCCCACAAATGAACTCCCCTACTACCGTCGCCCTGCAGATCGGCGTCGTGAACGCTTCTGGAGCGACGGAACCTATAAGAAGTTGAAGCGGTGGGCAGACACCGTGATGCAACGCATCACAGCCGAAGGGGCGCTGAGTGCCGCCGACTTCGGCCCGTCAAAGCTCGTCGACTGGTCATGGGGTCCAACCCCCGCCTACCGCGCGGCGCTCGAGATGCTGGCGAACTCTGGACTCCTCTTTTTGGCGCGACGCGAAGGATCGATCCGCTGGTTCGACCTTGCTGAGCGACTCGTCCCCCGTAACGTCCTGGAGCGGCGCGTCAGCGAAGAGGAGCAGATCGAACACACCTTCCTTGCGCGACATCGCGACCTAGGTCTCGCTTCAGCGAACGGTGTCTGGGTGCAGAACGACTGGCCGCTGAAGCGTAAGGAGCTCGTGAGTCGGCTCACTGCTCGCGGTGCACTTGATGAGATTGAGATTGAAGGGCTTGACGGCGTCTGGCGTATCCCGGGTGCAGAACGCTTTGCCCTAGAGGCGGCGGTGCGCGCCACCACTGGAACACGAACCGCAGCAGCGGATCCGAACGCCGTGGCGCTCCTCTCGCCGCTCGACCCACTGATCCACGACCGAAAGCGTCTTGAGGCGCTGTATGGCTTCCACTACCGCTGGGAGATTTACACCCCAGAGCGGAAGCGCGATTACGGCCCCTATACGCTGCCGATCCATGCAGGCGACCGCTTCGTTGGGCGAATCCAACTACGCCGCGACAAGGGAGATGCGCGCGGCGCAGGAGCGGCCCTGGTGATTGACGGCCTCTGGTGGGAGCGCGGTGCAAAGCCGCGCAACCATCTGGATGGACTTAGCCGCGCCATTCGTTCGCATCAGCGACTCCTTGGCCTGAACGCCGGGAGGATGCCACGTGAGATTGCAGAGCGCAGCGACGGGAAGGGGCTCTTCAACAAGCTGAAGCGATCTGATCTTGCCGACCGTCGCGCCAAGGTGGTAGTTGTGTCTCCTGAAGAGCTGGCGCGCTAGACGCCGAGGTAGGCCTCTTTAACCTTCGGGTTCAGGGCGAGTTTCTTGCAATCGTCTTCAAGTGTGACTTCACCAATCTGCAGGATGTAGCCTCGGTTTGCAATGCCAAGCGCCATCATCGCGTTCTGCTCAACAAGAAGTACGGCGGTGCCGCGCGAGTTGATCTCTTTGATGATGTCGAAGATTTGCTCGACCAAGATTGGCGCAAGGCCCATTGATGGTTCGTCAAGGAGGAGAACCTTCGGCTGCGCCATCAGCGCCCGACCGATCGCGAGCATCTGCTGTTCGCCGCCAGACATCGTTCCTGCAGCCTGGTACTCGCGCTCTTTCAGTCGCGGGAATAGGTCGAAGACCTTCTTGAAGTCAGCCTGCACCTCTGGACCAGGCTTGCGCAGGAAGGCGCCCATCTCAAGGTTCTCGCGAACGGACATGCGTGAGAAGACACGGCGCCCCTCAGGGCTGTGACCGACTCCCATCTTCACGATCTCGTGTGGCGCAGCCGCTTCAATCGACGTGCCGTTCAACGTGATACTCCCTGAGCGCGCCTGCTCTAGGCCTGAGATCGTTCGCAGTGTTGTGGTTTTTCCTGCGCCGTTCGAGCCGATCAGGGTGACGATCTCGCCCTCTTCCACCTTGAGCGAAACCCCGCGAAGGGCATGCACCGCTCCGTAGTACGTATGGACATCCTTCAACTCAAGTAGTGCCATCTGACGCTCCTCTCAGTGCCCTGCTGCGGCGCCGCGGCCAAGGTAGGCCTCAATGACCTTTGGGTTACTGCGAATCTCGGCGGGGAGCCCTTCGGCAATCTTCTCGCCGTGGTCGAGCACCGTGATGCGATCAGAGATCCCCATCACCACACGCATGTCATGTTCAATCAGAAGGATGGTAACGCCGAGCTCGTCACGGATGCGACGAATGAGCGCGGTCATCTCTTCTGTCTCTTTCGGGTTCATGCCGGCGGCTGGCTCATCAAGGAGGAGCAGTTTCGGCTCAGCAGCGAGCGCTCGCGCAATCTCCAGGAGGCGCTGCTTGCCGTAAGGAAGGTTCTTCCCGAGCTCATTCTCCATCCCCTCAAGGCCCACGAAGGCAAGCAACTCGCGGGCTCGCGCCTCTGCTTTGGCCTCTTCGGCAACAACGGATTTGGGCTTGAAGATTGCCCCCAGGAGTGTGCCGCTCATATGCGTGTGCATGCCAACCAGGATGTTCTCCAGCGTTGTGAGGCTCTTGAAGAGGCGAATGTTCTGGAAGGTTCGCGCAAGGCCGGCCATCACCATGTCATTCGGTCGCGCCGGTCGGGTGACTCCAATGCGAGCGATCAGGCGCTCATACCAGGATGGCCGCACGATGTTGAGCAGCAGCGCACTAACAAAGCCAAGGAGCGAGACGGCAACTGAGGCGACGCCCTCAATCAGTCCCTCGTCCCCGCCAACAGCCATCAGGAAATAGATGGCCAGACCAATGAACGGCACCATTGGAACAACAAGGAGGAGCGGCTCTCTCCCAGAGCCAGTCGGCGGGGAGATGAGACGCTTGCCATCAAGCTCAATCGTCCCGGATGTTGGCGCGTAAATCCCAGCGATCACGTTGAAGAAGGTTGTCTTCCCTGCGCCGTTCGGGCCAATGATCGCACTGATTGATCCACGTGGGATCTCGTAGTCGACCGAGTTGACCGCAACGAGACCACCGAATTTCCTTGTGACACTCTGCGCGCGAAGCATCGGACCCTCAGTCCCACCTTTAGCCACGTGTGGACGCGCGGTGCTCATGCAGACCTCTTCTGATCGTCAAAGGTCCGCTTCCTACGACGTGCGGGGAAGATCCCTTGTGGGCGACGCAGCATCATCACGACCAGCACGATGCCGTAGAGCACGTACTGGAAGTCAAGGAAGTCAATCTCGCTCAAGATTGGAATGGAGAAGTTGCTCACGAGCGTATTGAGCTGCTTGAGCAAGATGCTCTGGAAGAGATAGATGACAAAGGCACCTGTGGCAACACCGATCGTATTTCCCATGCCGCCAAGCACGACTGCTGCGAGCGTGCTGATCGATACGATAAAGCGGAACTGGTCTGGAGCGACAATGGTGATCTTGGCCGCATTGACCACGCCGATGATGCCCGCAATCGCGGCCCCTACAGCGAACGCCTGAAGCTTTGCGATCACGGTGTTGATGCCGGCAGACTCTGCAGCGAGCTCGTCCTCACGAATCGCATCCCACGTTCTACCAACGCGCGAGTCTTCCAGCCTAAACACGATCATTACGATCGCAGCGAAAATGAGCAGCACCAGAACGTACATTGGCCAAGGGTTGGTCAACGTGAACTGCAAGATCCCAGGAATTGATGGCTTATCAATGCCACCCAGCCCGTTGGTTCCGTTGGTGAACTTATCCGCGTTCAAGAGCGTAATCGGCACGATCTCGCCAAAACCGAGCGTGACGATTGCGAGGTAGTCACCCCGCAGCCGCAGCGTTGGTGCACCGAGGAGGACGCCAAAGATCGCGCCAACGATCGCTCCAGCAATCAGCATTGGCCAGAAGGGGAAGGCGAGACCACTGAACGGTGAGGCGACAAGCGCGTAGGTGTACCCGCCGAGGGCAAAGAAGGCTGCATATCCAAGATCGAGCAGCCCAGCGAACCCAACCACGACGTTGAGGCCAACGGCAAGCACTGCGTAGACCGTTGCGGTGGTGAATGCATTGACCCATGCGTTCGTTGACTGAATCCCATCAAATGGCGGGATGCGGGTGATCAGCGGAAGAAGGATGCCGAGGACAGAGACGCCAACAAGGATCCCGAGACTTCGGTGGCGCGCGAAGAAGGCGCGGGATGGATCAAAGCGGGAAGAGATGCGCGTCATCATGCTCGGTCACCTGTTGATGAGCCGAGCAAGCCCGTTGGCCGGAAGACGAGGAAGATGACCAACAACGTGAAGACGATGCCCCCGCCCCAGCGTCCGTACCCAAATGACGAAGCTCCAACCTCTACGAATGCGATGAGGAAGCCGCCGAGTGCCGCCCCTGCCGTGTTGCCAATACCTCCAAGCACCGCCGCGGTGAAGGCCTTCAGCCCTGATTGGAAGCCGAGCCCGAACTGCGTGTTGCCGTAGTAGAGCACGTGCACCACGCCAGCAGCACCCGCCAGGGCGGAGCCAATCAAGAAGGTCAACATGATCGTCCTGTTGATGTCCACGCCCATCAGGGCAGAGGCGTCTCGGTCCATTGCCGTTGTGCGCATTGCTCTCCCTGTCCGCGTGCGGGCGATGAAGAGTTGGAGCACGGCCATAAGGATCAGCGCAGCGGCAACAACGAAGAGGTTCAGGATCGGAACGCGGCTCTCGCCCACCATGAACGACCAGCTGATCGGGATGATCTGGGGGACGCTAACGATCGTTGGCCCAAAGGCAAACTGAATGATGTTCTGGATGATAAAGCTCACGCCGATGGCAGTGATCAGCGGGGCGAGTCGCGGCGCGCGTCGCAGTGGTCGATACGCAAAACGTTCAATCACAACACCGGCAAGGCCCATGAATGCTGCGGTGACCGTGAACACGATGACGAGAGCTATGGCAAGCTCGGGGATGCTTTCGATCGCCCCGCTCCTTCCAAGCAGCGTTTGAATGGTGAACATGGCAACGAATGTCGAGGCCATATAGACATCACCGTGGGCAAAGTTGATGAGCTCAATGATCCCGTAGACCATGGTGTAGCCGAGGGCGATGAGGGCATAAATCGCTCCGAGCGTGAGCGCATTAAGGAACTGGTCAAGCCCGAGGACGAAGAGGGTGGAGGCGAGGAAGAAGGCAATAATCAGAGGAAGGCGCGCGGCGCTAGTGCGTGGCACGGTCGTTGTTGCCTCAGCTGCGCTCATTCTCCCCTCCTCTCTGGTCTGGCACCCGTTTCTATTGCACCCGTTTCTGTTCGTAGATAGTGCCCTTCTGGGGCACTTTCGGCAAGGTGTATGAACAGCCCCCGTGAACCCTAGGGTCCACGGGGGCTGAAGAGCTCTCGCGCTCGGTTTGGGTCTCCCCTTACCTAACGAAGGTTAACTACTTCGAAGTGTAGTCAACTTCGTCTGCGAATACCCAAGCACCGTTCTCCACCTTGAAGAGGGAGATGTACTTCTGGCTCGTGTCGCCGACAGAGTCGAACGTCACTGGCCCAAGGACGGTCTCGAATGCAGCGCCCTTATCGACGACTGCAGCGCGAACGGCCTCACGGGTGACATCACCCGCTGCGACCGCCGCCTTGATCCCCTCGATGAGGATCTGGGCGCAGGCGTAGCCAGCGTAGGCGTAGCCCTCGGCAGCGACGCCGAACTCAGCCTGGAACTTCGCGTCGAAGTCGGCCTTCCCTGGGATGTTCTGTGAGCCTGCGATCGATGCGAAGCTGTTCTCAGCCGCTGCACCAGCAATCGCGATGTACGAGCCCTCGCCCGTGCCGTCGAAGATGCCATCGCCGCCGTAGAACGGAAGCGTGCCAACGCCGGCCTGGTCAAGTGCCTTGCGGAAGAGTGGTGCGCCGTCTGACGTTACGCCACCGAAGAAGATTGAGTCAGCGCCGAGGCTCTTCGCCTCTGCAGCAACTGCAGAATAATCGGTGGTTCCCACTGGGAGGCCGTCACGGCCAACAACAGTACCGCCAGCGGTCTTGAACTGCGCTTCGAATGAATCCGCAATTCCCTTACCGTAAGCGTCCGTTGAGTCAAGGATGTACACCTTGCGTGCACCGTTTGAATACGCGTAGTCAGCAACCGCTGGACCCTGAAGGTCGTCTGTGGTCGCAACTCGTACGTAGTTTGCTGGGCGTCCCTCGCGGAGGTCACTACCCGAAATCTCTGCGCCAGGAAGATCCTTCGTCAGATTTGGGTTCGTGTTCGACGGGGAGCACTGCAGAAGACCAGCCTCAGAAGAGACTGGGATCATTGCAAATGCAGAGCCCGAGTTGAATGGACCAACAACGCCAACAACTGTCTCATCGCCGACGAATGTCAGCATGTCAGCAGCGGCCTGGTCTGGGTTGTGTGCGCCTTCCTTGGCATGGTCAAGAATCTTCGCGACGAGGGTGTAGCCCTCGATTGAAGCCTCCTTGATTGCGAGGAGAGCACCGTCGCGCGCTGGGCCTGCGGATGCAAGCGCCGAGCCGTTAAGAGGAAGGCCGATCCCGATGGTCAGCGTCTTCCCGGTGGTTGAAGAACCACCGCATGCAGCTGCGAGAATCGCAACCGCTGCAAGGGCTGCGAAGCCCTTCTTGTTAAAGACCTTCATGAGGTCCTCCTTCTACTATTCCACGTCGGATCCGACGCGGGCTCGGGGCTGATTCGGACTACGTGTTCACTGTTGATGTGGCTTGCGCCACGTCAGCGGTGCGGCTGCGTCCGAGGCAGTCGAGGATCGTCATCATGAACGAGGGAGCGCAAGTGCGCAACCTTTTTCTGGTAAACGAAAGGGGAAATCGTGCGAGATTGGGCATTTATTTAGAAAACGCAACCAAACGTTGCGCCCCCCTTATGGGTCAGGGGCGCGATGCGAAGAGGAGTGCCGATCCGTGCGGGATCTCTATGGCGGCCGAGCCTGCCGTCATGAGCGCCGATTGCAGCGGCTCTAGTGCGATTCCGGCAACGCGTGCAGCAGCGCCGCTCCCCACGCCACTCATAGATGGGCTGCTGATCAGCGTGGCGATGGCGCCGTGCGGAAGCTGCATCGGCTCGCTCCACGGGCCTACCACCACCGTAACAGTGAAGGCGTCATTTCCGATGAGCGTTCGGGTTCCGGGAGCCTCCCAGTCAAGTCGCGCTACTTGCTGCGCGGTTGCGGCAACGTTGACGGCGCGCAACGCTTCGGCATGATGCAGCGGTCGCTCGCTACTGCTGCGGCCCCAGTCACTCACTCGATATGTTCGGTCCGAAGGTTGCTGCACCTCCCAGACGAGTAGTCCGGGCATCAGTGCGTGCAGTGTCCCTGGCGGAACGTCAAGCACGTCACCCGCCGTGACCTGAATCTTTGCAAGGAGTGGCGCGACGTCGCCGCCAGACTCAAGCGCACGCTGAAGCTGATCGGCACTCACCGCTGGATCGCGGCCAAGGAGGAGATGTGCGCCTGGTGCCGCGTCGAGGATCACCCACGCCTCACGCTTTCCAATTGATCCTGCACCGTGCAGTTCCGCCGCGAGTGCATCAGTCGGATGCACCTGCACGGAGAGGCGATCGGCAACGTCGAGCAGCTTCACGAGTGGTTGGTTCTGTGACCCGATCTCACCGAACCATGCCTCACCGATTGGCGGCGTGGCGGCAGCTGAGCTTCCGAGTTCGGTGAGCCGCTCACCACCCCAGATTCGCGAAACGAGGCGCGGCGTGATGCGGCTCGATTGCGCGCTGCTTGCCAGCTGTTCCTCCTTCGTCATCTGCCTATTGTGCGTCGCGGCGACTCGTCGCGGCGCACCACCTTCTGCCGAGAGGTTGTGCCACGCACGATCGTGAGGCGACTCTTCGGCAGGTCCCAGTGCTCGGCGAGCTGTTCAAGGAGCGCCGCGTTCGCCGCGCCGTCCACGGGCTTGGCGCGTAGGTGCACGACCAGGCTTCCATCTGCTGCGGTTTCGATGCGGTCACCGCTGCGACTCCCTGGCTTCACCGTCACGCGGATGTCAGCCATGCAACGTAGGTGTCAGCGCAGCAGCGCTGCGACCGCCTTGGCAACAATAGGGATCTTGACGGCGGAGAGGCCGGCGAAGTTGATGCGGCCACGCGCCACAAGGTAGATCGCCTGCTCATCGCGTAGTCGCTTCAACTGTGCATCATCTAGGCCGAGCAGTGAGAACATGCCGCGACCAGTGAGTAAATGTGAAAAGTCGCCAGCGCCTTCGCTGGCGAGTGCGGCAACAAAGGCGCGGCGGTTCCCGTTGATGCGCTCACGCATCGCCGTTACCTCTAGCTCCCACTGCGCGCGGAGCGCGTCGTCGCCGAGGATCTCTGCAACGATCTCGCCACCATGCCCGGGTGGGTTTGACCAGGCGGCGCGAATCGCCACCTTCGCATGCGTCAAGATGGCGGCGGCCGCCTCCTTATTTTCGGCAACAATTGCGAGCGCGCCGACGCGCTCGTCATAGAGCGCGAAGTTCTTGCTTGCACTTGCGGCAACAAGGATCTCGCAGCCGGTCGCCAAGAAGGCACGCAGCGAGGCGGCATCTTCAACAAGACCGTCGCCGAGGCCTTGATATGCAAAGTCGAGAATTGGCAAGATGCCGCGCGCTGCAACGGCGTCGGCGATTGCGCGCCACTCCGCTGCGGTTGGGTCAATCCCGGTTGGGTTGTGGCAGGCACCGTGGAAGATGAACGCGTCGCCTGGCTTCGCCGCGGCGATCGACTGCAGCACGGCGTCAAGGTCGAGCGAGCGAACATCGGCGGTTGTCCATGGATGCGAGCGATGCGGTACACCAACCGCGTCAGCAATCTGTGGATGATTTGGCCAGGTTGGATCGCTCACCCAGATCTCAGCCTGTGGTCGCAGACGCTTGACCAACTCCACCGCGAGTCGCACCGCTCCCGTGCCACCTGGCGTGTGTAGCACCTCAATGCGACCCTCGTTCGCGATCGCAGGGAGTGCGCCGAACGGTGCACCAGGCTCGCGGAAGATGAGGGCGCGCAGCAGCTTTACGAGAGCGGGGTCGCCGCCGATCGGCTTGTAAAGCTTGGTTGTGGCGTTCGCGAGGAGGCGTCGCTCCGCCTCACGAACGCTGGCGAGGATCGGCGTGACACCGTCCTCCTCCATATAGACGCCAGCGGCGAGGTTGATCTTCTCTGGACGCGGATCGGCGCGGAAGGCCTCCACGATCCCAAAGATGGGATCGGAGGGGGCGCTGCTGATCTTCGCGGAGAGGCTGCCATTTGACATGCCGAGAGTCTAGCCGAGGCTCCCCGGCGCCCCGCCTCACGAATTCGCGCAGAGGCGTACGATCGCGCTGATGAACTTCTTCGACCTCGACCCGATCGGCTGGGCACTCGTAGGCTTCCTTGCCGGCGGCCTCTCCTCTTCGCTCGTTCGTGGACGCGCGGCACGCGGCTGCCTGCCAAACATCTTGGTCGGCATCCTCGGCGGGCTGATCGGCGGGACGCTGGCGAAGGGTGCCGGCGTTGGTGACGCCGGCGGCTTCCTTGGGTCAATCTTCGTGGCGCTGCTCGGTTCGGTGCTGCTGCGCCTTGCTATTGAGTTTGTTGATCGCAGGCCGCAGCGATGAGTGAGAAGCGATGAGCGACGAGAAGGTCTTTAGCCCAGGTCTCGCCGGCGTCATTGGCGCCGAGACCGCGGTCAGCCTTGTTGATGGCGCGAACGGGAAGCTGCTCTATCGCGGCTACCCGATTGAAGAGGTGGTCTCAAAGGGGAGCTACGCCAGCGTCCTTGACCTCCTTCTTACTGGTGAGTGGCATCCAGACGCTGAACTGGCTCCTATAAAGGTGCCGCCCGCCGTGATGGCGGCGCTGCGACTCCTCCCCGCACACGCACATCCGATGGACGCGCTGCGCACCGCAATCTCCGTCTGGGGTGCGGGCGAGCGTCTCGGCTGGCCGCCGACCGCCGAAGAGGCGAAGAAGATCGCCGCAATTGCACCGTCAGCGCTCGCCGCGTTCGCGCGACTTCGACAGGGTCTTGAGCCGATTGATCCAGAGCCAGGCCTTGGTATTGCCGCCGCCTTCTTGCAGCAACTTCACGGCAAGGCGCCAGATCCTGGTACCGCGCGTGCACTCGACGCCTATCTGATGGCGGGCGCTGAACACAGCCTCAATGCGAGCACCTTCGCCGCGCGCGTCATCATCGCCACGCGATCAGATATCGCATCAGCAATCTGCGGCGCGATCGGCGCACTGAAGGGCCCGCTGCACGGCGGCGCACCAGCAGAGGTGATCGGCCAGCTCGGCGAAATCGGCTCCATAGATCGCGCCGAAGACTGGGCGCGTGGCAAGTTGGCGCGACGTGAACTGATCATGGGCTTCGGACACCGCGTCTATCGCGCATACGACCCTCGGGCCGCCGCACTGCGCAAGGTTGCAGAAGCGATGCCAGAGCGACCAGAGTGGCTCGACCTTGCGATTGGCGCCGAAGAGGCAATCCTTCGCGTCTTTGAAGAGATGAAGCCCGGTCGCGCGATGAAGACGAACGTGGAGTTCTACGCTGCGGCAGTGCTCCAGGGCGTTGGGCTTGCGCCTGATCTCTTCCCTGCAACGTTTGGCCTCGCGCGCATCGCCGGCTGGTCGGCACATGCAATTGAACAGGCTGGCGTTGACAAGATCATCCGCCCCGACGCGAAGTACGTTGGCCCAGCGGAGCGACACCTCCCAAGCTGAGCTTGGTGTTTCCCGCGCCGCGGTGGCGCGCTACTTCTCTCGGCGCAACGCCTTTGCCATCTGCTCACCGTGATCCAACGGATGCTTCGAATATCCCGTAAGCCAATCGGCAATCGTGAACCTGCCGCGTTCTGTGTGCTCGCCATAGCGAGCAAGATCTTCGTCTTCAAGGTGCTGCAATACGGCGAGTGAGCCAGCTCGCACCGCCGCGAACACTGCTAGCGGAGTTTCAATAGAATCGCGTTCGTACCCGAGTGCAGGGTGTGCAGCCCAGAGGCCTTCGTCATAGCCCTGAATGATTGAGCCGAGCGGCTCAGCCACAAGGCGTCGTAGCCGCGCGTATGACTGCGCCTCGCTGTCCGCCAGATGGTGAATCACTTGCCGTGGCGACCACCCTTCCGGGTGCTTCAGGTCGAGTGTCGCTGGATCAAGCGCGGCAGCCAGCTCAAGAAAGGCGCGGGTTGCAGACTCGTACGCCGCGACGCGTGACGCGTTCAGCTTCACTTTCCCGCGACCCAGTTGATCATGTTCGCCATGAGTGGGGCGAAGCCCTCCCACTTCACGAACGGCTCAGGGCACCAGTGCGGTCCAATGTCTGACGTCCAGACGAGCGTTCGCCCCTTGCCAACTTGAGATGCGGCAATGAGTGGATCGCCGTTTACTGACGCGATCAGCGTTGCACTAGGCTTCAGCTGCACGCGGTTGTAGCCGAGCAGCGCAGGCATCGTTGTATAAACGCCTGCGAGCACCGCATGCTTCGCGTCGTTGATCTGCGGCACCGCCCCTTCAGGTGTTTCAGCGCGATCATCGTGTGTGTAGCAGGTCACAGGGAGCACATCTTCAACTGCGGTGCCCGCGAAGCGCGCCTTCGCCTCAAAGCCCTGGAAGCTGAGGTAGCCGCCCGCCATGATCAGCGCCCCGCCGCCCTTCACCCACTCGGCGAGAAGCGTCAGCCGGTTTGGCATCGACTTCCCCTGGAGCCACGTCTCCGTTGGCAGGAGGAAGGAGTTCGTTCCAATGTCAGAGAGGACAATCACGTCGTACGCGTCGAGCCCCTCTTTTGTGAAGGGGAACTTTGCAGGCACGTCGTGTGCGTAAAGCTGCTCAACCTCAATGCCTTTGCTTCGAAGCGCCGCGTTATACCAGTCGGCGCCAGAGTGAAAGGTGACCGAGGTGAAGGAGTCGAACCCTTTGTAGTGCGTTGCCTCGGAAACCCATGATTCACCAACGAGTAGGACCTTCATCGCTCCCCCTTCTGCGCTTAGCGCGCCTCTTCAAACAACCGACGCGGATTATCCGTCATCATTGCGATTCCTTGCTCAAGTGGCACCCCATGGCGTGCCAGCCGCGGCAGGAAGAACTCCACAATATGTCCATAGCCTGGGCCACCGTTCGAACGCAGAAGAATCTTCATAAAGATGTCATGCGACATCAGCACGCGATCGCCGAAGCCTGCCTTCACGAGGCGCGCGATGTTGCGTGCATCATCCTCATCACTTGTGCATGCGGCCTGCTGGTCGGCGTAGAAGACCTGCATGCCGATCATGTCGTACTGCAAGTAGATACCGCGCTTGAGCAGCCCAGCCTGGTAGTCATAATCTGGGCCGCTCGGATTGGAGTGACAGAGCACGACGCTCTGCATCGGCACCCCTTGTGCGGCAACAAAATCAAGCACCTCGTCGCCGAGGCGGTACCAGCCTGGCATGTGAATCTGAATCGGCACGCCCGTTTCGCGCTGCGCCACGCAGGCGCCAGCGAGCGAGTTGCGCTCGCGGTTGGTGAAGGGTTGACCCACGAAGATCTCGCCAATGAATCCGGCACGGATATCGGTCCCCTGCGCGCCAACCGTCAGGTCGTGCACGATTCGGTCGGCGATCTCGCGCACGCTCCCATCAAGGTGCTCTGGCCCATGCACAGGGTCAAGGAAGATGCCGCTCCCCATCACAATGTTCAGTCCAGACTCTCGACTCACGCGAGCGAGCCCCTCTGGATCGCGTCCATTCCCCTTGTCCGCACACGCCTCCAGAATCGTGCGACCACCTTGAGCGGCGAAGCGATTCACCTCAACGATGGCGGACTCAATGTCGTCAAGCGCGCAGTTGTCCTTATTGAGAAACGGATCATGGCGGAGCTCCCAGATGTTCGTGATCGAGACCTTCTCATCAACGAGTTCTTTGGAGCGCGCTGAATCGTCATAGGGAGGGTGCCACCACGGCGTCACAATATTGAAGACGTGCTCATGGGTAAGGGTGAGCCCCATCTCAGCGCTGTCAATCTCTCCGGTGACCGTCTGAATCTTGACCATGGCCGTTAGCTTGCCGATTCAAACAGCTGGCGCGGATTCGCCGTCATCATGCTGATCCCCTGCTCGAGCGACACGCCGTGACGAGCGAGTCGTGGCAAGAAGAACTCGATCATATGCCCGTAGCCTGGACCACCGTACGAACGAAGCAGCGACTTCAAGAAGATGTCATGGGACATCAGCACCTTCTCACCAAAACCATCACGTACCAGGCGGGCAATATTGTGCGCATCATCCTCACCGCTTGGGCACTGCGCCTGCTGGTCGGCGTAGAAGACCTCCATTCCAATCATGTCGTACTGAATGTACGCCCCACGGCGCAGCAGCCGCGTCTGATATTCGTGGTCATCACCGCTCGGATTGGAGTGGCAGAGAACAATGCTCTCCATCGGCACGCCACGGGCGGCGCAGAAGTCGAGCACCTCGTCGCCAAAACGAAACCAGGCTGGCATGTGCACCTGCATCGGAAGGTGCGTCGCCCGCTGGGCAATACAGGCCGCGGCGAGCGACTTCTTCTCGCGCGCGGTGAAACTGCTCCCAACGCCAATTTCACCAATGATGCCGGATCGCACCGCTGTTCCGCGTGCCCCTTCGGTGATATCGCGAATGATCTCATCGGCAAGCACCTGCTCGCTCTTTGCATCGTTCTCCGCAGGTTGTGATCCATCAAGGTAGTAACCGGTCCCCATGATGATGTTGAGTCCTGTGGCGCGACTGATCTCGGCGAGCCCCTCTGGGTCGCGCCCGTTACCGTCTGCGCTCGTCTCAATGATGCTCGTCCCGCCCTGGGCAACAAATCGCTGTAGCTCTTTGATTGCGAGTGCGCGATCCGTCATGGTGCAGTTGTCTTTGTTAACAAATGGGTCGTGTCGCAACTCCCAGAGGTTCTCCATGGAGACCTTCTCGTCAACGAGTTCGCGCGCACGTGGTGAGTCATCGAGTGGCGCATGCCACCACGAGAGGACATCGTTAAGGATGTGTTCGTGAGTCAGCGTCAGACCGAGCTGCGCCGAATCAATCGCTCCAGTGACCGTCTGGATCTTGCTCATCTGCGGAGCGTAGCGCGGCGGCGGTCGAGCAGGGTGGCGGCGCCCACGCCAACAGCGAGCACGAGTGCGGCCGAGATGAAGATTGGTGTCAGCGCAAGGAGGTCCCCCTCGCGTGGAGCGCCAGCGAGGGCGGCGAGCGAGGCTGCCGCAAGGCCCGCAACGTTCCCCGCATAGAGCGGGAAGAGGGAGAGGCTGAGCGCCGCCGAACGATGGAGTGGCGTCACGCTCTCGGCGAGCCAGGTGAAGACGGCCGCCTGCAGGAGTGCGGAGACCGCGGCGATCGCGGTGATGCTCACCGCGAGGAGCGGAAGCGTGGGGGCAACGGCGAGTGAGGCGGCGGCAACAGCACCGACGGCGAATGCGAGCGCGGCACTTCGCGGGATACCAATACGCGAGAAGGTGAGTGCGGCGAAGAGTGGCGCGATCAACGCGCCGATAAGTGCAGAGAAGCCGATGAGTAGCCCGACCGCGCCAGCAACACCAGGGGCGGCGAGTGGCTCTGGCATTCCACCAACTGCGGGACCGATCGAAACCTCAGCGATGCGGAGCGGGAGGGCGGGGCGCAGCATCCGTTCGCCAGCAATGCCGAGCATCAAGACGAGGTAGCCGGCACGAGCGATTGGGTCACGCAGTACATCAACAATGCCGCGACGGGCAACCTGCAGCACGCTGCCACGTTGTGGCGCAGTTGGGCGCACATCGGGGATCGCCACAATGTTCGCAACGATCAAAAGGCCGTTAAGGAGTGCGGCAACGGCAATCGGTGCGGCGAGGGTGAGGCCGAGCCCGCCGATCAGCCATGCGGCCAAGAGTGGCCCCGCGGCGAAGCCCATTGGTGCTGCGGCGCTAAAGAGCGAGATGACGCGCGCCCGCTCGCGCTCTGGTGCCACTTCACGAATCGTGGCAAGCATCACGCCAGTGTTGCCGAGCCAGAAGCCGAGCGCCACCGTTGCACCAACCAGTTGCCAGGCCTGGTCGGCCAGCGCAAATGCGATCAGCGCCGCAAGCGCAATGAGGCCGCTGCGTACGATGACGAGACGACGTGATCGCAACTCGGCGATCGCGAGCCAGATCGGCACCTGCGGTGCACCGATCACAAAGAGTCCGGCAATAGAGAGACCGGTCAGTGACGCGATCTCGCCGATGGGTACGCCGGCTCGTTCCAGCGCCATGGGGAGATATGAGTAGATCATGCTCACGCCAAAGATTTCGGCGAATTGCACCGCAATGTAGACGGCAACGATCCGCCGCCACGCCGGGTGCCCTAAACGCTCACTGCTCACAGCTCACCTCGCTGCGCACGCTCTCGGATCAACTTTGCCTCTTCGAGTATTGCTACGCGCACCGCCTCTTTTCTTGTCTCCCACGATCGCACCTGTCGAGCCATGCGCGGGTTCTTCACAAACCGTTCCGCGTGCCGGTCAATGAAGTCCCAGTAGAGCGTGGTGAACGGGCAGGCCCGCTCACCAACAGAGAGCTTTGGATCGTAGAAGCATGCGGTGCAGTCGTCGCCCATGCGCGAAACATACGCGCCACCAGAGATGTACGGCTTGCTCGTGATCTTTCCGAGGTCTGCATATTGACTCATCGCCACGACGTTTGGTGTTACGACCCAAGGGTGCGCATCGACAAATGTCTCAAGAAACCAGGCATCAACTTCTTGGGGGCGCACGCCGATCAGCAGCGCAAAGTTTCCAAGCAGCATCAGACGCTCAATATGGTGCGCATGTCCTCCGCTGATCAGCTTTCGCACCACGCGGGAGAGGCACGCCATCTTCGTCTCACCACTCCAGTAGAACGAAGGGAGCGGCTCGGTATGGTTTAGTCCGTTTGACGTCTCCCACTCCTGCCAGAATCGGTCGTAGGCGTGGTGCATGAACTCTCGCCAGCCGAGCACTTGGCGGATGAAGCCCTCAATCGATTGCAGCGGGATCTCGCGAGGGCGCTTGGCGAACTCGTCGAGCGTACGGAGTGCAACCTCGTGTGGCGTCAGTAAGCCGAGATTGATCGCGCTCGAAAGAAGTGAGTGATAGAGGTGCTCATGCTCACGCGACATCGCGTCTTCGTACGGCCCGAATTCCGCCAGACGCTCGGCACAGAATTGCTCAAGCGCCTCGAGCGCCTGCGCGCGATTCGTAGGCCAACCGAACGAGTCGACGCTTCCAAAGTTTGACGCCGTTTCGGCGCGTGCCTCGTTGATTACTTCCTGCGCAATCGGTGTTGGAGAGAAGTGCGGCGTGCTCGGTACCGTTGCCCCCTTCGGCAACCGTTGTCGATTCTCCTGATCAAGGTTCCAGACGCCGCCGAGTGGCTCATCACCTGCACCGGGCTCCATCAGCCACCCACGCGCCTTGCGGACGCGGCGGTACCAGAACTCCATGCGGAGCTCCTTTCGCCCGCTCGCAAACTCCTCCCACTCATCGCGCGTGGTCAGCCAGAGTTCGTTGGGCACAATGCTGAGCTGCACGCTGGTCTTCTTAGCCCATGTCTGCAGCCGAGCAGTGAGTTGCGGCGCAGCAGGCTCCATCGCGACAAGTTCAGTGATCGGTGATTGACCGTGCGCAGCGGTAAGCCCCTCTTCGTAGGTGGCGGTACGGAGCATCTCCACCTTGAGGCCACGCGCACGCAGCTCCGCAACAAACTCGCGTCCAGCCGCACGCTGCGCAACCAGCGCCTGCACGTGTCTCGGCGCAGACTGCGCGTCGAGTGACTCAATGAAAATCATTGACGGTGCGCTGGATGGATCCAGAAGAGCGGCTCGCACCGGGCCCACCTGGTCAGTGAGCTGGTCCGGAAGGATCAGAACGTGCGAGGGGCCGCTCACCTCGCGGCCCGACATGCGTCGCTGCAGTACTTCACCTCGTCCCAGACCTTCGCCCAGCGCCGACGCCACGAGAACGGTCGACCGCACGATTTGCATATCTTCTCGGCGCGGAGGCTCGGCGGTACGTAGCGTGATGTCTTGTGCGCTTGGCGCTTGTCACCGTTATTCGCCACGGGGTGCAGGGAGTGCCTTGACGGCACGTGCATACGCCTCCAGCGTCCGCGCTCTCGCCTGTGGGTGATCAACCATCGGCTCGGGGTAGTGCACGCCAAGCGTGATGCCAGCCGTTGCGAGCGCAGCGGCGTGCGCCCACGGTGCGTGAATCGCGGGGGCCTTCAGCGCAGCGAGTTCGGGGATCCAGCGTCGAACATACGCACCATCTGGGTCAAAGTTTCCCGCCTGCGTGACGGGATTAAAGATGCGGAAGTAGGGCTGCGCATCTGTTCCACTTCCCGCCGACCACTGCCACCCGCCGTTGTTCGCCGCAACATCACCATCAACAAGATGCTGCAAGAAGTGCTCCTCCCCCTTTCGCCAATCAACGAGCAGATCCTTCGTCAAGAACGATGCGGTGATCATGCGCGCGCGATTATGCATAAACCCTGTCTCGTGAAGTTGCCGCATGGCGGCGTCCACAATGGGGTAGCCAGTGCGCCCTTCGCGCCAGGCGTTGAAGGGTTCGTCGCGTTCATCCCACTCGATCGCATCGTATGCAGGTTTCCACGACGATCGCGCCGCATGCGGCGCGTGCCAGAGCACCTGTGTGTAGAAGTCGCGCCAGGCAATCTGGCTCACCCAGAGTCGCTCGCCGGAGCGCTCCCCTTCGCGCTCGGGTGGTAGCGGGAGCAGTCGTGACACGAGCTCGCGCGGCGAAAGGAGTCCAAGATGCAGCGCCGCGGAGAGTCGACTCGTCCCCTCTTCATCCGCAAGGGTGTTGCGGCGCGCGGCATAGCCGTTGGCACCGTTACCGCGTGCGGCGGTGATCCAACGTTCGGCGACGGCGCGCGCGGCGTTTTCACCAGGCAGAGGGAGAAGGGCAACCTTCGCCGTAGGCTGCGCCGCGCGATCAATCGCGGCGGCGTCAGACTGCAGCGAGACAGGAAGCGTGAGTGACGGCGACGAAGGGAGCTTTGTTGGCGCTTTCAGCGGCGACTCGGTGTTCAGCGCAACGCGTTCGAGCCAACGCCGAAAGTACGGCGTGTATACCCCGTAGGCGGTTCCGCCGCCAGTGAGCAGTTCATCCGGCTCAACAACGGTCAGGCCGCGAGTGGCGTGCACGCTGACACCGCGCGGGGTAAGGAGTTCCGCCACCGCACGGTCGCGCGCGCGGGCATACGGTGTGTGATCGCGAGTGAAGTAGAGCGAGATGTTTGTTGGCGTAACTCCGCTTGTGGTGAGGTGTTCGATGAGTGCAGGGAGTGCGCTCGATGCGGGCCCCTGCAACTCTATGAGCGTGGAGCCACGCGCCTCCAGTTCCCGTGAAAGCTCGCGCAGGCTCTCGCGCAGGTACCAGGTGCGATTTCCGCTGGCGCGACGACCGGCCATCACTCCCGGCTCCCAGATGAAGATCGGCAGAAGCTTGCCGCCACGTACGCGCGCATCTTCAGCTGCTGCGATCAGCGCTGGATGATCGTGGAGGCGCAGGTCGCGTCGTAGCCAGAGGATCGTCATAGGCTCACTCATACGTTTGCTCGCTCATACGCTTGCTCGCTCATCTGGCGCACCAGCTGCAAGATCTTCAGCCGTGTCGATATCAGCGAGCGCGCCTCCGAGCGGATCGAGACGCGCAACGATCTGCGGATCAAGTGGCACTGCGGAGAGTGCGGCGGCAAGGTCGCGGAGGCGCGGTAGTGGAGCGAGCGCAACGGCGGCGCGCAGCGCACCGAGACTCGTTGCGATTGGGAGTGGCTCGTCTGCCGCGATCACCAGACTTGATTGTGCTGCGGCCATGAGACCGAGTAGGAGTGGCGGCGCGAACGGGGCGTCGGCGGCGAGGATCAGCACGCGTGTCTCATCCGAAAGTGCCGCAAGGTGGCTCCCCCTCAGAAGATCACTGAGTGACGCCGCTGGTCCTTCACCCGGTCGTTGATCTGCCACGCACTTTGCGGGAGCGGAGAGCTTCGGTTCGCCGAGCACGATCACGCGGCCAACGGCGGCTGCGAGTGTCTCGTACGCAGCGTCTACAACGGAGACTCCAGCAAGCTCTGGTCGCCCGCGCAGCTCTGCGAGCTCTGCGGGGATCAACGCCTCCAACTTGCCGGCGGGGAACCGTGAACTTGCACCCCCAGCGAGGAGGATGCCAATCGCACTCATCTCTGCCTATGCGCTGATCGGCTCAGCGGGGAGCAGCTCAACGATCGCGTTGTAATCAGGGACATGGCTGATCGGGTCTCGATGCACTCCATCAATGAGCGGGTTCGCCTCAGGGAAGTGCATCTGCACGCTCCCTGTACGGATCGGCGCAACCTTGATCTGTGCCTGAACCTCGCCCGTTGCGCTGCGAACGCGTACCGCCGCACCATCGGCAAATCCGCGTGCTGCAGCATCAGCGGCAGAGATGAGGATGTCGCTACGCAGTGCGCCATTGAGTGGATCTTTATCTTTCCAGACCATGGAGTTGAACTGCTTCCCGCGGCGTGTGGATAGGTTGAGCATGCCCACTGGAAGTGTTGCCTCAATCGGAAGGACGGTGGCGAAGTGCGCCTTCCCATCCACCGTTGCAAAGGTCTGCCCTTCGCAGAGGCGCTCTCCACCCCACTGAATCGCATCGCCGCTTTCCTTCAGGGTCTCAATACCTGCGTATGAAGAAACAATGCGCGCGATCTCTTCGCGAATCGCTTGTGTGCCGCCAGGGAAGGCGACGAGGTGTGCGCGCGCTGGATCCACCACCTGCGCAAGTTGCGTGAAGACCTCCCACTCGGGTCGCGCCTCACCGATGCGCGGACCAGGGATCTCTGGGCTGAAGGCAACGCGCCGTTCGGTGGTTGTCTCGGTCCCGCCGCCTGGGACCTCATAGCGGGTGGTTGCGGGGAGGAGCAGCACCGCCTCGCCCGGATCTACGAGCATCTGGCTGCTGATCACGATGTCTTGATGAACGCGGAGCGGCACCTTTGCGAGCGTGCGGACAACCGCGTCTGGGTCTGGCATCGTCTCCAAGAAGTTGCCCCCAACACTCCAGAGCACATCAATCTCGCCACGCTCTGCGGCGTCAAGTTGCTGCGGCGCGGAGCGTCCGTTCACTGCGCTGATCGGGAAGCCGTACGCGGCGGCGAGTGGTTCGGTGTAGCGCGACTCAATCGGAAGGCCGCCGGGGAGCGCCGTTGCGTAGGCGCCCATCTCTGCGCCGCCCTGCACGCCGCTATGTCCTCGGATCGGCATCAAGCCAGCGCCTGGGCGACCGATGTTGCCGCGCGCAAGCCCAAGGTTGACGATCGCGGCAACGTTCTCGCTGCCGCACGCCTGCTGTGTGATCCCCATCGACCAGACCAGAACTGCCGACTTCGCGCCACCGTACATCGCGCAGAACGTCTCAAGTTCTTCGCGCTTCGCACCAGACATCGCCAAGTATTCGTCAATCGAGCGCGCGCCGAGTGCCGCACGCAGATCACTCCAGCCGGCGCACTTCTCCTGGATAAACTGCTGGTCGAGTGCGCCAAGCTCCTCAAGGCGCAGCAGCGCCGCGCTGATAAAGGCGATGTCGCCCCCCTGTGCAACCTGCACCCAGGCGTCGGCGATCTTCGTCCCGAAGAGGAGTGAGTCAACGTTGCTCGGGACCCAGTAGCGATCAAGCCCTGGCTCGCGATACGGGTTCACCACGATAATCTTCGCGCCCCGCTTCTTAGCAAGGTGCAGATACTTCATGAAGACCGGCTGCGCGTTCGCAACGTTGGAACCGAACAGGATGATGAGGTCGCTCTCAATAACATCGCGGTAGGAGACAGTGGTGGCGCCATAACCAATGCCGTGCTTCAACGCGCCAGTGCTTGGCGCATGGCAGATGCGCGCCGCGTTATCAACGTCATTGGTTCCAAGGAAGCGCACCACCTTCTGAATGGCGTAGTACATCTCATTCATGATGCCGCGCGCGGTGAGGAAGAAGGAGATGCGCGCAGGGCCTGCCGCCTTGATCTGCGATCCAGCAATCTGCAGTGCGCGATCCCAGCTGATGCGCTTAAAACCGACTTCGCCGCGCATGCGCAACATTGGATACGGCAGCCTGCCGAGTGCGCGCAGCTCAGTCGATGAGAGTGCACGGAGCGCCGCAACATCGGCGAGCCGCTCAGGATCAAGCGCGCGCGCCGTGTTCACCTGCAACAGGTTGAGGCGTGTGGTGCAGAGGTGCAATCCGTCGATCGTCCAATCCTTGAACCCAGCGACGCCAAGGGCGCAGCCGTCGCAGACCCCCTTACTGAGGATGCGCCAGGCGTAGCGAAGATTGCCGCGGTTCTCCCAAATCGTGCGCAGCGTCTCGGTGACGTGGTTCGGCTTCTGGAGGCCGAACCCGTTCGGGCGCCAGCTGACGAAGAGGGATGGCTTGGGGAGCCACGAGCCGCCGTAGCGCTTGCGTGGTGCGGGGGGCTGCACGGGTGTGGGGGTGGCACTCATAGGGCGAGTCTAGCGGCGCGCCGAAGCGAGCGGCGGGTGGCGTGGGAGGGTACGATCCGCGCGCCGAGAACTCCTCGGCTCGTATCACCACCAGCGGAAGGGGTTCAGATGCCTGCCAGCGTGATCGTCGGCCTGCAGTGGGGCGACGAGGGGAAGGGGAAGACGACCGACTTCCTCGCCGAGCAGGTTGCGATGGTCGTGCGCTACCAAGGCGGCGATAACGCCGGGCACACGATCGTCATTGGCGAAGACACCTTCAAGCTCCACCTTGTCCCGAGCGGCGTCCTCTATGGCCACATCACGCCGGTCATTGGGCCGGGGGTGGTGGTGAATCCTGCAACGCTGCTGCGCGAATTCGACGAACTCACCGCGCGCGGCATTGACGTATCCCATGTGCGCGTCAGCCATGCCGCGTCACTGATCCTGCCGTATCACGTTGCACTTGATAAGGCGCGTGAAGCGGCACTCGGCGGCGCAAAGGTTGGGACGACCGGACGCGGGATTGGACCAGCGTATGAGGATCGCGCCGCGCGCACCGGCCTCCGCGTTGAAGATCTCATTGACCCCGCCTCCGCTGCAGCACGACTTGCGCGCGCACTCCCAGAAAAGCGTGCACTGCTGAAGGCGCACAACGCCGAAGATGCCGCAGCGGTTGACGCCGATGCGATCGCGAAACAGATCGCCGCATGGGGGAAGCGACTCCGCCCGCACATTGCAGATACCACCGATCTTGTGCAGCGCGCACTCGCCGCAGGTGAACACCTCCTCTTTGAAGGCGCGCAGGGCACACTCCTTGATCTAAGTCACGGCTCGTATCCGTACGTGACCTCATCGCATCCGATCGCTGGTGGCGCCGCAACGGGTGGCGGTATTGCACCGATGCAGATTGACGAGGTGATGGGCGTGATGAAGGCGTATGCCACGCGCGTTGGATCTGGACCGTTCGTCACTGAACTCACCGACGCGATCGGCGAACGCATTGCCACAACCGGGCATGAGGTTGGCACCACCACCGGTCGACGCCGCCGCGTTGGCTGGAATGATGCGCTGCCACTTCGCTATGCGGTGCAACTGAATGGCGTCTCCAGCATCATGCTGAACAAGCTCGACGTGCTCTCTGGAATTCCAGAAATCCTGCTCTGCGTTGCCTACGAAATTGACGGCAAGCGCGTGGAGCGTTGGCCATCGTCTACCGCTGAGATGGAACGCGCAACGCCAATCTATGAGCGCTTCCCTGGATGGAGCGAGCCGATCCACCAAGTGCGCGCACTTGCCGACCTCCCAGAGAACGCCCGTCGCTACGTCACGGCACTTGAAGAGATTGCCGGTGCGCCGATCGTCCTCCTCTCTGTTGGCCCTGAGCGCACACAGACGATTGAACGCGCCTGGCGACCGATGCGCCGCGCAACAAAGCGCGCCTAAAGGGGTGACGAGATGATTGAGCGCTACACACGCCCAGAGATGGGCGCCGTCTGGGGTGATGCGGCTCGCTGGGGGGCGGCGCTTCGGGTGGAGATCGCTGTTGCCCAGGCGCAGGCGAAGCGCGGCGACATTCCCGCCGCTGCGGCGCAGGCGATCGCAACGCGCGCCAAGGTGAACCTCCCGCGCATCGCAGAGCTTGAGGCGACGCTCGATCACGACACGCTCGCCTTCGTGAACGCCGTTGCAGAGTCGATCGGCGCTGAGGGGCGCTACCTCCACTTCGGTCTCACCAGTAGTGACGTCATTGACACGGCGCTCGCGCTGCAGTTGCGTGCTGCGAGTGATCTGATCCTGACCGAACTCGACGCGCTGATCGTTGTCATCATCCGTCGCGCCCGCGAGGAGCGCGACACCGTGATGGCGGGGCGCACCCACTCCGTGCACGCCGAGCCGATGACGCTCGGCGCCAAGCTCGCCGGCTGGGCCTTTGAGGCGGCGCGTGACCGCGAGCGCCTCGCTCTGGCTGCGGACGAGGTGGCGACCGGGAAGATCTCAGGGCCAGTTGGGACCTACAGCCAGATCAGCCCGCAGATTGAGCGTGAGGCGCTCGCCGCGCTGAAGCTGCGCGTGGACCCTGTGAGCACGCAGGTTGTCCAGCGTGATCGGCATGCGGCGCTCGTTGCTGCGATCGCGATCACGGGGGGCACGCTCGAACGCTTTGCGACCGAGATTCGCAATCTGCAACACAGCGAGATTGATGAGTTGCGTGAGCCCTTCCGCGCCGGTCAGGCGGGGAGCTCCGCCATGCCACAGAAACGAAACCCGGTGAAGAGCGAACGGATCGCAGGGTTTGCTCGACTCTTGCGCGGATACGCTGCGGTTGCAATGGAGAACCAGGCGCTCTGGCATGAACGCGACATGAGTCACAGCTCTGCCGAGCGCATCATCCTGCCTGATGCCACCACGCTGCTCCACTATGCGCTCGTCTCCATGCGCGGCATCATCGACAAGATGGAGGTGAACCGCGACGCCATGCGTCGCAACCTCGACGCGGGCTTCGGCCTCCACGCCGCATCACGCCTCCTTACTGCGCTGATCAACGCAGGCGCTGCGCGTGAGGCGGCATACACGCTGGTGCAGCGAGCCTCATCGGCTGCGCGCGAGAAGAGGATCAGCCTGCATCAGGTTGCTGTAGCAACTCCTGAGATCGCAAACGCGCTCCGTGCTGAAGCACTTACCGCTGCGCTTGATGAGCGCGCCGCCATCGCCAACTGCGGGCTCTTGGTTGATCGCCTGAAGGAGATCGAACGCGCAGGCTAAGGCTGCACAGCACCCTGTTCGGTATAGACATTGAAGGAGCGTTCACGCAAGAAGCCGATCAGGCAGATCCCGAGGCGTTCTGCCGTCTCCACTGCGAGTGATGATGGAGCACCAACGCAGGCGATAGCGGCGAAGCCTGCGGCGGCCGCTTTCTGCACAAGCTCAAACGAGCAGCGTCCGGAAAGCAACAGCAGCGAACGCGCCAATGGGAGCGCGCCGCGCAGCGCCGCTTCACCAATCAGTTTATCTACGGCGTTGTGCCGGCCAACGTCTTCGCGAACGGTGGTAAAGCTCAGCGATCCGCCAGCGGTAACGCTCACAGCAGCTGCGGCGTGGAGTCCGCCAGTGTTCTCAAATAGATCCTGTGCGGCGCGCAGTTGATCTGGTAGTTGTAGCAGTGAGGCACCGCTGATCCGTGGGACCTTCTCAACTCGACCGAGACGTTGCACAACATCATCAAGTGATGCCTTCCCACAGATGCCACACGAGGCTGTCGCAACGGTGGTTCGCGTCGGGATGCGCGCAGCATCAAACGAAGTGCGGAGGTGTACCAGGATGTGATTTTCTGGTTGCGATGTGTGCAGAGGATCACCGAAGCTGACGCGCAGCACATCGCTCGGGGCGATGAGCGACTCACTAACAAGGAATCCAATGGCGAGCTCCACATCGTTGCCAGGCGTGCGCATCGTGACGGCAACCTCAATCTGCGGTTGATCTGGTCCGGCAACGGAGATCTGCGCTGGCTCTTCGCCAATCAGAAGATCGTTGCGTTCGGTGGGCACACCGTCACGCCACGTGGTGATGCGTTGGGGGGATGTGCGTCGGCGCGGATCGGGTGATGCGCTCATCTCGTGATCGTAGCGGCGAGCGTAGGTGAGGGATAGCGGACGGCCGGGGCCCCGAAGGGTCCCGGCCGTCCGGAAACTACGAAACTCGAAAGCTCAGCGCGCTGGGCGTCGGCTTGCGAAGCAGGTGTCGCAGTAGACCGGCTTGCCGCTCGTTGGCAGGAAGGGGACCATCGTCTCCTTACCGCAGTCTGAGCAGGTCGTCGGGTGCATCTCGCGTGGTCCACGTGGAGCTCGCGGGGCGCCGTAGCCACCCGCGCTGTAGCTGCCACCGCCGGTGTAGCCGCCGAAGCCGCCACCCGCCGAACCACCCTCGCGCTGCGCCTTGCGGGCATTGCGGCATGGTGTGCAGCGCTTTGGCTCCGTGAAGCCACGCTCGCTGTAGAACTCCTGGTCTCGTGCTGTGAACACGAATTCCTGGCTGCAATCCATGCAGACCAGATTCTTGTCTGTGAACATTCCGTTCTCTCCTAGTGTTGGCTCGCCTCGTGTTCCGAAGGTGGTCTCGCGAGCCCTAGTGGGAACGGTTGACTGATCTCGGTCGCGTGCGTGCGTTCTTTGCCGCCCGAAGTCCGGGCCAGCAGCAGAAGCATACGGCATCCCGCCCCATCCCGATAGGGGGCTGCCCTACACTCTCCCCCTAAGGAGGCTGAGCCGCCTCCACCAACCGTGAGGAGACCCCCAACCCATGCTGAATCGAAGCCTCGCCGCAGCCCTCGCCGCCGAGGTGATCGGCACCTTCCTCTTCTTCGTGATTGGAGCGGGGGCGGTGATCGTCAACGCCCAGACCGGAGGGGAGGTGGGCCTCCTGGGGATCGCCCTCGCCCACGGCCTCGCGCTCACCGTGTTGGCGACTGGCTTCGGTCCGATCAGCGGCGGGCAGTTCAACCCAGCGGTGACCGTTGCCCTCTGGCTCGTTGGCAAGGTGCGCACGATTGAAGGGCTGCGGTACATCGTCGCCCAGCTCGCTGGCGCCGCCGCCGCAGGCTTCGTCCTGAAACTCGCCTTTGGTGGCTTTGTTGCGGGTGACAGCGCCTACGCCATTGCCGGCGGAGGCGCACCCTCACTCGCCTTCGGACTGTCGCAAGGGACTGGCATTGCAGTAGAGGCGGTTCTTACGGCACTCCTCACCTATGCCGTCCTGCTCACTGCGGTTGATAGCCGCGCACCAAAGATGGGTGGGCTCTTCATTGGATTCGCCGTGATCGCAGACATCATGATCGGTGGACCGATGACCGGCGCCGCAATGAACCCTGGGCGATGGTTCGGCCCGGCGCTTGCGCTCGGCGATCTTTCTGGTGCTGTTGTCTACATCATTGGTCCGCTCGCTGGCTCAGTCGCGGCGGCACTCTCGGTGCGCTACCTCTTCTCCGAGCGCTAATGCCGCGCGACGACTGGGCAACGCCGCGATCGGCTGCGCTTAAGTCGGCGCAGCGTTGGTTCGGCCGACTGATCGCGCTCGTCGTACCGCTCCATGCGCGCCTCGCCCTTGCAACGAACGGCTACATCACACCAAGCCTCTTCTGGCGTCCTGGCATCATCCTGGAGACCGTTGGGAGAAAAAGCGGCGCCCCGCGTCGTGTTGTACTCACCTATCTCCCTGATCACGAGCGGATCGTGCTGATCGCCAGCAACTATGGTCGTGCCGGAAATCCCGCCTGGTTTGAGAACCTAGTTGCAGAGCCACGCGTGAAGGTGATTCGTCGCGGTCGCGCGCTCCCCTACACGGCGCGCGTTGCCGTTGGTGACGAGCGACGCAACCTGCTTCGTCGCACCGATGACGTGACGTACGGCGTCTACGCCGCGTATTCGCGCAAGACAGAGCGCGAGATTCCCGTTGTTGTGTTGACACCAGACGCATGAGCGGCACAGCACAGGTCACTGAACTGAGCGTCGCACGACGACGACTCGCTGTTGACTCGATCGGCATCTGGGTGCTGGCGATCGTGATCGGCACCATCTTCGGCTTCACCGCGCGTGAAGGTGGGCTCTCACTGATTGAGACTGCGGCGTTTAGCTCCATCCTCTTCGCCGGTGCGGCGCAGTTCGCAGCGGTTGGCCTGCTCGCCGTTGCTGCGCCGTGGAGCTCTATTGTGCTGCTGGTCTGGCTTTTGAACGCACGGCACTTCCTCTACGCCGCATCTATTGCGCCACACACAACGCACCTCCCACGAAAGATTCGCGCTGGGCTCGCCTACCTGCTAACAGATGAGGCATTCGCACTCACGAGTGCGCACATTGCACGGCTCGGGCGATTTGATCTTGCTGGCGGTTGGTATGCCGGCGCCTCTATCTTCGTCCCCTGGAACCTTGCAACGATCGCCGGCTGGCTCGCTGGTGCGGCGCTCCCAGAGCCTGGAACGATTGGGCTCGACGTGATGTTCCCCGCCTCCATGGCTGGCCTCGCCGTTGGCTTGGTGCGTGATCGCGCGGCACTGATCGCGCTGATCACCGGTGGTGCTGCAGCGGTTGCTGCGGCGATCTTGATCAACCCGAGTGCCGCCGCAATGATTGGCGGTCTTGTTGGACCGCTTGTTGGCATCGCGCTCACGCAACACAAGGGGAGGGCGCGATGATTGATCCGTTCCGCACCGACCTTGTTCCACTCGCGATTCTCGGCGGCATCGGTACATACGCCGCGCGCGCGCTGCCGCTCCTCGCACCGGGCGTGGATCGTCTTCCGGCGCCAGTGCTCACCTACCTGCGCCTCATTGGCCCCGCCGCGCTCGGCGCGATTGCCGCCGCCAACATCTTCGTTGCAGACGGCGCGTTCCGCGTTGGCCCTGAGGCGGTCGCGGTGATCACGGGGGCGGCGATTGGACGGTGGCGCAACAGCCTCCTGGTGGGCATGGCGCTATCCGTGGTGATGGTGCTCCTTCTGCGCGCTACGATCGCCGCATGATCAACCTGAACGGAATCCACCTCCGCAATCGACTCGTCACCAGCGCAAGCCTTCTCGGCTATGGCGCACCGAAGGGTCGCTTCGCACTGCTTGGTCTCTCTCCGATCGCAAACTTTGTTGATCTGCGCCGCTTCGGTGCCGTCACGGTGCGCACGGTCACAACGCAACCCCGAGAAGGCCACTTCACACTGCAGGAGAGCTGGAAGTTGCGCGAGATCCCACAGCTGATCCGCCTCTATCGTGGCGCACTGCAAGAGGCGGATGCGGGATGGCTCAACGCCTTCGGCTGGTCGAACATCGGGGTTGATCGCTACTTTGACGAATACTTCTCGCGCACCAGCGAACAGAATCGGATCCTCTCGCTCGGCGGATTCAGCGCCGACGAGTTTGGCTCGCTCGTTGAGACGGTGAACCAACGTGCAAAGCCTGGTGAGCTCGCCGCTGTTGAGTTCAACGTCTCATGTCACAACGTCAACTTTGATTTCAATCCGATCATTGAAGAGGTGCTGAAGCGCGCCGTTCCGCTCTCGCGCTTCCCGGTGATCCTGAAGCTCTCTCCAGACTTTGATTACCTCGCACACGCCAGACTCGCTGAAGCGAATGGGGTCGCAGCGATCAGCGCGATCAACACCATCAAGGGGCTGCGGCTGAACCCGAGCAGCGGCGCGCCACTGCTAAAGAACCGCTACGGCGGCCTCTCCGGTCGTGCGATCAAGCCGATCGGCCTCCGCGTGGTGAGTGAACTGCGTGAGACAGGGGTGAAGCTGCCAATCATTGCGGGCGGTGGAGTACGCACCTTTGACGACGTCCGAGAGTACGGCTGGGCTGGTGCGGACGCCGCATCACTCGGCTCGGAGGCCTGGTTGAAGCCGCTATGGTCAATGCCGCTGGCACCGTTCCATGCGTTACATATTCGGCGCCTGATCGGACAGGTAGAAGGGTGGAGTCCACGATGAGAATTGAAGCGACCGACCTCACGCCACTCGAGCAGCGCCTTGTTGATGAGGCGGTCAAGATTCGGCCGCGCGCCTACGCCGTCTACTCCAACTACCTGGTTGGGGCGGCGGTCGCCGACGCAGATGGCGGCATCCACGTTGGGGCGAACATGGAGGGGGCCGACTACACCTTGACGGTGCACGCAGAGCAGCACGCGATGAACGCCATGCGCCTTGCGACAAATGCGAAAGCGGTTGCGCTGGCGTTCGCCGTGCAATCTCCGTCGGAGTCGCCTTCGCCGTGCGGCGTCTGTCGTCAACGGATCCGCGAGTTCGCAGGATCACTGCAGATGCCGATCATTGCGGTCAGCCTCGATAAGGATCTAAAGATTGAACGCCTGAACCGTTACCCGTTTGACTTCCTCCTGCCTCACTCGTTTGGTCCGGAGAACCTTGGCAAGTAGCTCGCGCTCCGCACGCGCGGGGGTGCTCACCATCTACGGTGGTTTCGGAATTGTTGGCGCTGTCTTCTATCCCTTCTACGCGGTGGCGATGATCAATCGCGGCCTCACCACCGGTGAGCTCGGTCTGCTCACCGCCGCGACGGCGCTCATCTCCGCAGCGATCGGCCCCGCCTGGGGGCACCTCGCCGACCGTGTCTTCGGTCGACGCGTGGGCCTTGCGATCGGCGAGGTTTCATCCGCGATCGGCATTCTGATCTTCGCCTTCGGCGACCTGAACGCCGCAATCCTCGGCTCACTTCTCATGGCGATCGCTGGCACCGCCTCCAATAGTTCTGCCGATGCGCTTGCTCTCGGGATCGCCCGCGATGGCGGACCACGCTTTGCGGTAACGCGCGCGGTGACGAGCTTCACCTACGCGAGCACCGCGATCGCAGCCGGCGTGGCGATTCGTGATGGCGGTAGTACCGGAATATTGCCACTGCTCGCACTCGGTCTCTGCTGCACAATCCTGCCGATTCCATTCCTGAAGGATCGCAGCCTTGTTGCAGAGCAACGAGCCAAGCGAACAACCACGCGCACCGCAACGCGCAAAGTCAAGGTGCCGCGTGATCGCTTCGGGAGCGTCAGTGAGATGCTCCGAGTTGCTCCGGCGATGGCTCCATTCATTGCCGTGATCTTCCTTGAGGCCTTCTGCGCTTCTTCGTTCTACCGACTCGGTCCCGTGCGCGTGAACGACATCGGCGGCGACGCTGCAATGCTTGGACTCGGCGCAACGCTCGCCGCGTACGTGGAGGTGCCGTTCATGATCAGCTCGTCGCGCCTCCTGAAGCGCGTTGGGCTGCGGCGCGGCTTTGCCGTTTCAACCGTCATCATGGGACTCATCACTGCGTCGGTTGGACTGCTTGATAGCGCCCTCTCTATCACCCTGCTACGACTCGCCGAAGGGGCTGTCTTCGCCATTGCGCTGATGTGTTCAATTGAAAACGTTGATCGTCTTGTCCCGCGTCGACTGCACGCAACGGGGCAGTCGCTCTATCACTCCGCTGGTGGGCTTGGCGCTGCACTCGGCGGCATCGTCTCCGGCTACATCTACGGCGCTACGGGTTCTGGCACGGTGTTTATCTACAGTGGGATTGGGCTGGTTTTCACCGCACTGCTCGCGCTGCGAGCGCTGCCGCGGAGCAAGGTGCTTGTTGCCGCAGATGAGGCGCACGCCGAGCGTTAGTGAAGCGCTCCAATAGCAAAACGCCCCACCGCAGCTTTCGCTGCAGCGGGGCGCCGCTCGATCGACTTCGTTAGCTCTGAAGGTCTTTGTAGACCGCAAAAAGCACGGGGATCATCACGATCACACCGAGCACGAAGACGATCGGATCGCTCACTTGCCCTTCTTGGCCAGCAGGTTGCCGAGCGAAAGGATCGCTGGAACCCAGAGGCCGATGTAGGTGCCGTGCGTCGTGTTTGCCTCAACGCCGATTCCGAAATAGAGCGCGATGGAGATTGCGAGGCTCGCTGCGGCCGCGCCGATGTACAGGTTCTTCGAATCCATGTTGACCTCCCTTTACGTAGCCCGAATCTCGGGCCTCCCCATACTTTAACGCAGCGTGGGAGGGGCGTCACCTTCGCCCAGGTCAACGTTGGCGATCCGCTCACCCTTCTGCACGATGCGCTTCACAGAGGTTTGGGCGCCGTTAATGTCCTCGCCCACCTGCCGGAAGTGGGTGGCGAGCTTCTCAATGCGCTCCGCGAGCAGTTCCACGTCACGCGTCAGGCCGCCCACCTCCTGCTGGATCAAGATCGCCTGCTCACCGATCTTTGACTCAACGTGGAACATGCTCACCGTGGCGAGCAGCGCATGCAGCGTGTTCGGCGAGGCGAAAACCACGCGCTTCCCGTTGGCGTACTGCTCAAGGTCGGGGAAGCTGGTGAAGAGTTCGGCGTAGATCGCCTCAGACGGAATGAACATCACGGCGAGGCGGCTCGTCTCACCGGGGATTACGTACTTTGAGCCGATCGCGTCGATGTGCGCCTTCAGCGCCGTGCGGAACTGCGCCGCGGCGGTGGGGTCGCCAGCGACGAACTTCTGATACGCCTCAAGTGGAAACTTAGAGTCAACGCAGACACGGTTTGACGCAGCGCCGCGGCCCACGATGCAGTCGGCAATCTTGCCGTTCGAGAGCGTCTCTTGAAAGCTGTAGAGGTCCTTCGGCAGCGCATCGCGCACGATCTCTTCCAGGCGTGCCTCGCCGTACTGGCCGCGCGCCTGCTTGTTCTGAAAGACGGAGAGGAGTTCATCCATTGGTTCACGAAGGCGGTCGATCCCCTGTTGCGCCGCGTCAATCCGCGCCAGCCGCTCAACAACCGATTGGAGCTGGTCCTCCACGCGTTGGGCTTGCAGTGTGCTTGTTGGATCTGCAGGGGACGTGCGACCAGAACGAAGGGCGGCAACCAGTGCGGCGAGCGCCGCGAAGATGGCGACCAGGAGTGCGGCAAGCGCGATCGGATCACTCATGCGATCAGTCTGCCTGATGCCCGTGCCGACTGCGTGGCACGGCGGCTGTCAGCGCGAAAACTAGAACCAGCCGAAGAGCCCCGACTTCTTCTTCAGGATCGGAAGGCCGGTTCGACCCGACTCTTTCACCCTGTAGCCCTCGGGGACTTCTGCCACTGCACCCTTCCCCGCCTTCTTGGCGAAGAAGTAGAGCGTGACCGTCTTCCCGCTCGCAACCTTACGTGAGCGACCATGCAAGAAGTACGTGGTCCCCTTGGAGTTCGTGAACGAAAACGCTGCCATGCTTCCCTCCCTCTCGCGACACTGCGGTCACGGTGTGGCAAGACTACGCTTCGCTCAGCCCCGCGGCAATCGTCTTCTTTCACTTACTACGCCCCTGGAATCGGCTTCGCCTGATCCAGAAACTCTGGCATGCGCATGAGGTCTACGTTCCCACCACTGAGGATCACCACGACACGGTCGCCCTGTGAAACGGGCACGCGACCGAAGAGCAGCGCGGCGAGCGCGGCGGCGCCGGCCGGCTCAACTACCTGCTTGCAGCGCTCGGCGAGGAATCGCAGGCCGCCGAGGATCTCTTCATCGGGGAGGGTGACGCAGGCATCCAGCAGTGACGCAGCGAGTGGAAGCGTCCATGAGCCGGCGTATGGGGCGCCGAGTCCATCGGCAATTGATTTCGGCTGAACTGGAACGATGCTCCCCGCCTCTACGGCGAGCTTCACCGCCGCTGAGCCCTCTGGCTCAACGCCGTAAATGCGAATCCCTGGCTTCAAGGCACGCAGTGCTACGGCGGTGCCGCAGAGCATGCCCCCGCCACCGAGTCCTCCAATCACCACATCCGCTTCAGGGAGCTGGTCCAAAATCTCAAGGCCAAGCGTCCCGTGTCCGGAAATAACATACGGATCGTCAAACGGGTGTGCGTCAAACAGTCCGAGTTCTTTGACGAGCTGATCTTTCAGGACGCCCGCTTCGCCCATGAGTCCATCAACAAGGTGAACAGTTGCGCCGTATGACTCGCAGGCTGCGATCTTTGCGGGGATGGCGCTTCGCGGCATCACCACATGCACGGGGGCTCCGAACTGTCGCCCCGCCCACGCATATGCGGCGGCGGCATTTCCTGCGCTAAAAGTGATCAAGCCGCGACGCCGCACCTCCGCCTCGCCGAAGTGCTCCACCATCTGCGTCACGCGGTTTAACATCCCGCGCACCTTGTACGAACCGGTGCGCTGCAGGTGTTCCGACTTTAGGCGCACGCGTCCATCGCCGAGGAGCGGTCCACCACTCCGACGCAGCGCCTCGGCGGCGCCGATCGACGAGAGGAGCGGTGTGATGTGGAGGCGACCAGCGGTGCGCGCGGCGGCGGCCTTCACCGCCTTGAGGTCCATCGTGAAGGCGCCCCCCGTTAGCGCGTCGCGCGTAGGGAGTGGCGGGGAGGCTGGTCGTAGTTCAGGCATGTACGAACGGTAGCCGACGACTGAATGACGTGCGAACAGGTACCGTTCGGATATGAGCACACCTGAGATTCGCCACGCAACGGTTGACGAGATCCTTCCGCTTCGCAGCGAAGTCCTGCGTGGCGGTGGGCCGCTCGAGCGCGCCCTCCTCCCGGGTGACCGTGAAGGGCTCGGCGTGCACTGGGGCGCCTGGGTTGACGGGAGGCTCGCCGCCTGTGGATCGCTCTATGAGGTCACCGACGAAGATGGCCACCGCAGCACGCAGCTGCGTGGCATGGCAACAGCGCCAGATCTCCGCAACGCCGGCATCGGTGGGGCGCTCCTCGAGGCGGCGATCGCCGAATGGCAGGCGTCGCCAAACCCGGTGGGCCCGCTCTGGTGCAACGCACGGATTCGCGCCGTCCCCTTCTATACGCGTCACCGCTTCAACGGCATCGGTGAACCGTTCGACTTCCCCGGAGTCGGCGAGCATCTCAAGATGATCTACATCAGGGAGCCTGCATGATTGGTGCACTCTTCGGCGTGCTCGCCGCATTTGCCTGGGGCGGTGGCGATTTTGTTGGCGGCATCATTAGCCGACGCCTCCCCACCTTCTTTGTTGTTGCGGCGAGCCAGGCGGTTGCACTGTTGATCTTGATCCCCGTTGCTGCGTTGAGCGGTCAGGCAATCCCCGACAGCGACACGGCGCTCACCACGGCACTCGCAGGTGTGACGGGCGGCACTGGCGTCCTCGCCCTGTATCACGGATTTGCACACGGCCGTATCTCCATTGTTGCAAGCATCGCCGGATCACTGGCGGCACTCATCCCAGTTGCTGTTGCGGCGGCTAGTGGAGAGGCGCTCTCAACGCTGCGCATCGTTGGGTTTATGTCTGCGATCATCGCGATCATCATCGTTTCAACTAGCGCCGATACGAGCGCTGCACATGCTGGTGAACCAGGAGCGCACAAAGATGCTTCTAGTGGTGCGGCACCGCTAGGCGGTGCGCTCTACGGTTTGCTTGCCGGAGTCTGCTTCGCCGGATTCAGCCTGATCTTTTCTGGGATCGAGTCGTCAGGAACACTCTGGCTCCTCACTGGACTTCGCGTTGCGAGCGTCAGCGCACTGGTTGCTGTCTTCCTTCTCTCACGACTTATTGGCAAGCAGCCACCAGGTGCTGAACCGATTCGTGCCGGTGCGATCCCAGTGAACCTGAGCGGACGCCTCGCCCTCTTTGGGACGCTCGCCGCGGCGGGGAGTGGAGATACGCTTGGTAATCTCTTCTTCCTCTTGTCTGCGCAAGAGAGCGGCGTGGCGGTTGCCGCCGTCTTCACCTCCATCGCACCAGTGACCACGGTGCTCTTCGCCGCACTGATCTTGCGAGAGAGAATCGGCCGCCGACAGGCAGTCGGCATCGGGCTCGCTGGCGTAGCCACCGTCGCTATTGCGCTTGGCGGGCTCTCCTAGACAGCGCGCACCGCTCGCCTCACGCTTTGTAACAAGAGGGTAGAATCCCTCTCCCATGACAGTTGCCCCCCACGCCATTCGGTTCGAGACAGCGACTGGATCGCTGCACGTTGACGGGCGCAGCATCCAACTCACCGGCATGGAGAAGCGCATGATCGCGCTCTTTGTTGAGCGGCTCGGTGAGGCGATCACCCATCAAGAGATCCGAACGAAGGTTTGGGGTGAGAGCTGGACGGGCGGCGACGAAGCACTCCGCGTCACAATCAATCGACTCCGCCGAAAGTTTGAAGGGAATCAGCGCAAGCCAGAGATCCTTGTCAGCGTTCGTGGCATTGGCTACCGAATGATGGGATACCGCGCCACCTGATCTGCACCGCGCAGCGTGCGCGCTCGCGCCATCTAAAGTCCGAGCAGTAACGGCTTGAGGAACTGGCTCTCAACCACCAACGCAAGGTAGGCGATCGGTAAGCTTGCAAAGAGGCCGAGGGCCGCAGACCATCCTGAACGTTGCACCGCTCGTCCGTCTCCGGTTGGTTGTGGAACGATCAGATAGGTCATCACACTCCCCGAAACCAAGGTAAAGAGAACGAGCAGCGCCGCCGCCTCTGCACGGAGATCTGCACCACCGAAAAGGTTGAGCAGTGACGTGCCGTCGCGAAATGCGCGTTCCACCTGAAGGTCATACGCCAGATAGATCAACGTATAGATGAGCGCGCTGCCGCCACTTGCAAGCACGGCGCGAAAGACGGGGCGAGGGGCATGTTGCAGCTGATAGAGACGCTTCCCGAAAAAGCCGCGCGGACGCCCCCCCTGCTTCATC